>ERZ772897.3843-NODE-3843-length-10588-cov-13.605525_pt1 | contig 10588 bp, 10 predicted proteins | sample MGYA00512125_ERZ772897 | MGnify/ENA primary metagenome ERZ772897 (study PRJEB29015, sample SAMEA2737660) | human gut metagenome | biome: human gut; feature: human-associated habitat; material: faeces | place: China | collected 2012 ... | reverse complement strand
TACATCTTATATATAATGTATAAGTTAGCTCCGGCGGGTGGTCTTTAATCACTTAAAGAGCTCTTTATCGAACCCGTTGCGGAATAATCGGGCACAAAAGTACTATTTTTATTCGTTTCCGACAAATATTTCTTTTATTTTTTGCAGGAGATAAAATGATTACAGCAAATAAATGAGCATTTTAACTCTCATTGCAGCCTATTGGACCAACTCTCCCAAATTCTGCATAATGATTTTGTGTGGATAGTCACGGAGTTCCTCGGCTGTTGTCATTCCATTCAATACACCGGCAAAATCTACTCCTGCATTTCGGGCCGTTTCAGCATCTACCGTGCTATCTCCGATATACAAAGTTTCTTCGGGTGTACTTCCCAAATGTTCCAAAGCAAATAGTACCCCTTCCGGTGAAGGTTTCGGTGCTTTTACATCTTCTCCTCCCACAACTATATCGAGAAAATCCTTTGGCAGATATTCTTCCAGATAACTCAATATCCGGAAGCGATACTTGGTAGAGATAATTCCGACACGGGCACCCCGTTTCTTTAATTCTTTCAGTGTAGATAATGTATCAGGGAAAAGACGGGTATTTACATTCATGTGTACATCAGCTTCCAGTCTGTATTCCTGCCGGAAAGATTCTAACTGTTCCGGGTCGGTAATTCCGGTAAGGATACTGAATGATTCTTCCAGTGTTTTGCCGATCGTGCGCTTGATAGCTTCATCGGTAACGGTTAAATACTGGTGCCGGGTGAGCACAATTCTGAAACATTTAACGATACCACGCGACGAATCGGCTAATGTATAGTCGAAATCGAATAAATAGGTTTTGTAGTTCATTGGGGAAAACTTTTCCGCAAAAGTACTAAATACTTTTCTTATTTCACAGGTTCTACTGTGTATCCTTGGCTTTTTAGTAACTTTAATAATCCTTTTTCCCCGGGAAGGTGCAGGGCGCCTACCGCAACAAAAGTCGGAGCGGCTTTCATGATAGCCGGTAATTTTTCAGCCCATATTTTATTACGGTTGTAAATTAGGGCATCTTCTTCGCTGGGAAGTGCGTCGCATTGATTGCCTTTGCGCTCTTCGCTGATTTTGAACATAGTGTTCAAATCCTGTTTCATGTAAGCGTTCGTGAGCTTTTTCAGGTTTTCTACTTCTGCTTCTATATTATTAAGAGTGCACATGAGTAGCTGTGCTTGTCGTTGTAGTGAACTGCCGTTGAAAAGTAGGTTGAATTGGAATTCGGCAGTTTCCAGACCGTCCACCTTTTTTCCGTTTTGGGCGGCTTGGCTTTGAAAGAACGTGTCGAGTTGCTCTTGCGGGTTGAACTTTCCTACATGTTTTACGTAAGCCATTACCACTACATTATTCAACAGGAAGGCAGGTTTTAGTTTTGGAGCCATATTTAAGTCTACCATCAGGTTTTCTTTGCAGAATTTGTTAGCAGTCTCAAAGTCTTCCGGAGAAAGGAGGGAGGTCAGTGTGGTATCACTTTCAATCATCATTGCTTTTTGCATCTTTCCCATGGTGGCGGGCGACTGCATTTCCGACATTTTCAGTTCTCCATACACCTGTTGCGTTTCATTCATCGCTTTTTGAAGTCCGGCAATGCTGTCCATGATGCTGAATGGTGCCAGATGATGAGTACCTATGATGTAGGAAGGTTGGGGCAGTCCGTTACCGGACACTTTCCATAAAAGTTGTGCATTGGCACTGAATGCCACACAGATAAATATAACTGCTCCGATGAATGATTTCATAATTTTATATCATTAGAAGTTGATAATTAACGTATTCTGCCTCCGCTTATCCAGTGTTTGGTATAATAACTCTCGTTCAAGTTGCTGACGATTACTCCTTTACTGGTACTGGAATGAATGAACTTTCCGTTTTTCAGATAAATACCCACATGAGCTACTTTCTTTTTTGAACGACTACTGGTAAAGAATACCAAGTCTCCTTCCCGAAGATTTCGCTTAGCGACCTTATCACTTTCTTTTTTCAAGTCCTCTGTATTGCGTGGCACTTGGGTGCGGTATACCTTTCGATACACTTGATAAACCAGTCCCGAACAATCTGTTCCTCGTTTAGAATCACCTCCACCACGATAAGGAACCCCTATCCAGTCGGCTGCTTCGAGATAGAGCTTATGATTATCTTCCAGATTGACATCTACACCTAATAAAATAGAAGCTCGTGCCAATGCTTGATAGTCCAGCCGGGGAGCGGAAGTGCGACAGGAACTAAATATAGCAGCCAGCCCAACTAATAGATAGATAAATTTTAATTTTGCCTTCATCAACTGTGTCTCAATCATAAATCATAAATCACAACTCATAACTCATAACTCATAACTCATAAATCTCCCTCACTCTTCTTCTACATTAAAATAATCCTCCAGTTCTTTTTCTGCGGAGTTATCTTCGTTGATAATATCTCGGATGATGACTCCGTGTTCCAGTAAAACGATCCGTGGACATACATCTACGGTATGATTGAGGTTGTGACTGGATATGATAACCGTAGCCTGATGCTCCTCGTTGTATTTTTTAAGCAGATGTTTAATGATAGACTGCGAACTTGGGTCGAGGAAATTGAACGGTTCATCCAAGATTAATAATTGCGGATAATGAAGCATAGCGGAGATTATCCCGATCTTTTGCTTGTTACCGGCAGAGTAGTTGCGAATTAATTTTTTGTGTCCGATTACTTCTCCGCTCATAAAGCGTTCGAAAGGGATAAGACGTTCGTCTACTTCTTCTTTTTTGAGTCCATACATTTTCCCGATGAAATAGAAATATTCTTCCGGAGTGAGATAATCGATCAGAAAGCCATCGTCGATGAAAGCACCGGTAATGCTTTTCCAATCTTCACTCCGGCTGACATCAATATCATTTATAATCACTTTTCCATCGTCTGCTTTCAGCAGATCCAACATCAATCGGAAAAGAGTTGTTTTACCGGCACCGTTGTTACCCACCAATCCGAGCATGTCGCCTTGATTGATTTCGTAATGTTCTATGTCTACGGCAACCTTTTCACCGAAATTCTTTTTAAGTTTATCAATGGTAATCATGATCTTCAATGTTTATATAGTTAATGATTCATGAACGTTTATTGGCGGCTGTCTCTGAAGCCTTCCATATTTTCGTACCGCCGTTTCATGAAGCGATGATATACATTTTTTATCCATAAAGGAGAGGTCAGGGTAAATCCGAGACCAATCACTAACAGGATTGTGTAAGTGATTGTTTCTCCCAAAAGTGCATTTAACAGGCTATATAAGATAAGCGGTACGCCGAAAGCACCGAAATTGACCAACATCTGTATGGCGCTATTGTTTTGTCGGCTTGTCACTTTTTCGTTCAAAGGTACTGTCTGTTTGTTGTAAACAGCCAGTTGGAAGAAACAGAAATAAATAAAGCCAATGGTATAGAAAAACCAGGCAAAAGCACCCAGTAAGGTAAGTTTGTTCATGATGATAGCGGGGATCATCAGTATGAAAGGTATAATCTCACCAATACTATATGTGTAATATTTAGCTTTCAGCAAACTCATAATCGATTCTTTGCGAGACATCAGACCATCAATGTAGTTGCCTTCGAATGACATTATCTGTGAAAGGATAATCATTCCGAATACGGCAAAGTTATACACACAAATAAAAGAGGTCATGAAATTACCGTCATAGACACTGGAAAAGCTAAGTGCAACGGAGAAAGCTACAATTACGATAGAGATATTGCGTAGTGCACCTTTGCAGCGGCGGTTGCGTAGGAGCATTTTCAGTTCCAGCCTCATATATTCGCCCACTTCTCCGTAACGTTCGAAGAATTTATATTCGGAGACGTGTTTTATTTGGGTATCATCCACTTTGGCTAGCTCTGCATAAATCAGCCCGGACATGATTTTGCGGTTAATCAGCCATAAAAGCACAATCACAAGTATGGTGCCGAGAAAATAGAAAATGTTTCCTTGTATATATCCGTCTCCCAGATCCATGAAGAAATAGAAGAGCGGGCTATCTTCGGGAATAAAAAGAAGGCAGCCTATTCCACCGTAGAAAGCGATAGGTAATAGAATCCACCAAATACGTTCGTTGATAAGAGTGCGGCAAAGCAAATACCAGTAATTGTTGGCAATAATTAATAGCAGGATACCGATAAGATAGGTGATAACACCGGAGATACCGAAAAACTTGGTAATAGTGATGAAGGAAAAAGGGACAAACAGAAACAACCAGAACAGGTTGAACAGACTTAGTCCCGAGCGGATCAGTAAAAAGTCGATGACACGAATTCGTTTAACCGGCAACAGGAGGTAAGGTTTTACCTCCTGTGTCGGTGTTTTTTGTAACGGAACACGCAACAGGAAGTCTAGTGCCAGGATAAAGATCAGAACCACTGCGTTCATTACATGATATGGTTCCCGGTTGGGAACCATATCTGAAAAACCAAACGCGAACGTCGTACCGAAGAATATCAGGTAACCGGCCCAAAATGCGCCCATGACATAACCGAGTATTTTAGCAACTTTGTTCTTTTCATACATCGGGTGCCGTTTGGCGGCGAGCCTTCCATGTTTACGTAATTCGTTGAATATCATCATTCAGTAGATATACTAGAGAAATATTTATTTGTTTTCTTCCGGTACAGTCATAATGACTTGAATTTCGTTGTTCTGTTTCAGCAACTTGGCAAGGAAGTCTTGTACTTCTTTAGCAGTGATGCTGTTGACCAACTTTTCATAGTCTTTTGTATTATCGATACCGGTGTAGAAGTATTCGTCCATGTTATTGAGCCAGTAGCCATTTTCTTTTTGGGCGTCTTTATACTTCTTCAGCATATATTCTCTGATCTTTTGCATGTGTTCGGCAGACGGACCTTCTTTGGCCATTTTGTGGAGTTGTTCCACAACGATAGCAGAAAGGTGGTCTTTCTTGGCAGGATCAGTCTGGAATACGATTTGAAGAACCAATTCTTCTTTCGGATATTTACCCAGGCTGCCGTTACAGCTTACACCGTATGTACCACCTTCTTTTTCACGGATTTCTGCTGTGTAAACCAAATCCAGAGCCTGATCTAAGAAGCTAAGCAGGACATTGTTGCGCAAGTCGTATTTGCAACTACCGCTATAAAGGAACATGATGGTAGCCATCGGAGTTTCCTGTGCTTTTGCGAATACATTCTTGATCTGTCCTTTGCGGATATCCATGTGGTTGTCCTTGAAAGTCTCTTTACGGTTGATAGATGGCAGGCTACCCAGATATTTGGCGATCAACGGTTTCATCGTTGCCAAATCTACATTTCCCACCAGGTAGAAAGTAAAGTCGCTTGCGTCTTTGTAGCGGTCTTTGTACATTTCGAGAATACGGTCGTAGTTGATCTGGTCTACCATATATTCTTTCATTCGGATAGCACGCGGATGATGACCATATAATACACTTGTAATAGTGTCACTGAAAGCAGTCATCGGGTTGGCATCCGCATTTTGAAGTTCGGCTTTCAAACGGTTCTTGTAAGATTCGAATGCTTCATTGTCCTTGCGTGGAGAAGTGAAAGTCAGATAAGTGAGCTGCATCATTGTCTCAAAATCTTTCGGAACACAGCTACCGGAAACCGTTTCTGTAGTATTGCCGATACCGGCAGCCACGTTTGCACGTTTACCGGCAAGAGCTTTACCCAAGTCAACCTTGCTGAAATTACCGATACCACCCACCAAGGCTACTCCGTTTAATTGAGCAATATTGATGATCTCTTCGTTCGGGAATATGCTCGTACCACCGAAACTTACCCCTTTCATAACAATTTGGTCAGCTTTGAAATCGGTAGGCTTCACATACACAGTTACACCGTTGGAAAGCACTAACTTAGTCGTACCATAAATGTCTCCGGCTTTTTCAGAAACAATTTTGCCACCTTTCAGTTCTTCCGAGATCAGCGGTTCGTTAGAGACTTTGTCTTCATAAGGCTTCAAGTCAAATGACTTCATTTGTTTCAGCAGAGCGGCAATCTCTTCTTTAGTAGGATATTTCACTCCTTCTTTTTCCGGACCGGCCAACAGAACTACCTGGTTATTATCAGTAATCAGTTGTTGCATGATCTGGTTAACAGCTTCTACCGGAATATTCGGAGCTAGTTTGTTCAGGAGCGTATATTCAACTTCGATTCCCGGAATCGGTTCTTTATCAAGGAAGTTGTTAACGTATTCGTTGACATAAGAACCACTTTTGGTTTTTTCGCGTTCGTTGTAAGCAGATTCTACGGCTTGCAGATAGTTGGCGCGTGCGCGGTCATATTCTGTTGCTGTAAATCCGAAGCGGCGTGCGCGTTCTGCTTCTTCCAGGATAGTCTTCGTAGCTAAATCGATTCCGTCGATTTTGCTGCTTGCGCTGATACTGAATGCTTCTTTAGTTTTGGCAAGGAAATATTCTCCATATTCTGCACCGGCACTTGTGAAAGGAGGATTAGCAGTCTGGCGAAGTTCGTTCAAACGGTTGTTCAGCATATTCATAGCCATGCTGACCATGTAGCTCGTTGCGTAATAAGCGATGGTATTCTTCAAAGAATCCGGGGTAGCATCTTGTTTGAAGAAGATGTTGACAGAAGGATTTTTCACTTCTTTGTCAGTACCGATATAGATAAGTGGTTCCTGATTGTCTGCTACCGGATAGTAGATACGTTCGGCCGGATTTACCGGAGCTTTTACGTCTGCGAATACTTTTTTAAGTTTGGCTTCAATTTCATCTACGTTGATGTCACCTACAATAACGATACCTTGCAGGTCCGGACGATACCATTTGGCGTAATAATCGCGGATATCCTGATACGGGAAGTTGTTGATAACGTCAATGCTTCCGATAGGCATACAGTCTGAATATTTAGAATCCGGATACATTGTAGACTGTGCATCAGTCATGATACGAAGCATACCGCTGTTGCGGCTTCTCCATTCTTCACGGATTACGCCACGTTCTTTGTCTATTTCCTTGTCAGCAAGATCGATAGCGCTCGACCAGTCATGAAGGATAAGCAGGCAAGAGTCTACTACATTGATATTTTCAGTTGGTACGTTGCTGATATTATATACCGTTTGGTCGACACTGGTATATGCATTCAGGTTCGTTCCGAACTTGATACCTTTTGTTTCACACCAAGGTACGATACCGAGTCCGGTTTCATCACCCGGGAAGTTTTTGGTTCCATTGAAAGCCATGTGCTCCAGGAAGTGAGCCAAACCACGTTGTTGCGGTTCTTCAAGGATGGAACCTACTTTCTGTGCGATGTAGAATTCTACTCGTTTTTCAGGAAGTGCATTGTGTCGAATGTAATAGGTAAGCCCGTTGTCCAGCTTACCGATGCGGACGTTCTTGTCCACAGGCAGTTCTTGCATGGGTTGTGCAAGTACGAGCTGGAAATTGCAGCATATAAAAAGGACTGCAATAAATAATCCACGTAATAAATGTTTCATGTTCTATTTAGTTTAAATAAATATTTCTTTGTTATTTGTCGTCGTGTTTGGTTGTAAATCACAAATAGACAGGGAAAAGAGTTATTTTATAGCTTCCCGTATCCTGACTAACTTCGTTAACAGCCCTTCCAGAAGGTCTAACTTTAGCATATTGGCACCGTCACTTTTAGCTACCGCAGGATTCTCATGTGTCTCAATGAATATCCCGTCAGCACCCACGGCGATCCCAGCTTTGGCTACTGTCTCTATCAGTTGCGGCATTCCACCGGTTACTCCACTGGTCTGGTTAGGCTGCTGCAGGGAATGGGTGACATCCAAAATAACCGGATAACCGAATGATTGCATTTCAGGGATGCCGCGATAGTCTACAACAAGGTCCTGATAACCGAAAGTCGTTCCGCGTTCGGTAAGCATCACATTTTTATTTCCGGCTTCCACCACTTTATCGGCAGCAAACTGCATTGCCAGCGGAGAAAGGAACTGTCCTTTTTTGATGTTAATTGTTTTTCCGGTTTTCGCTGCTGCAACCAACAAATCGGTCTGGCGGCAAAGGAAAGCCGGGATTTGAAGTACATCTACATATTCGGCTGCCATAGCTGCTTCATCTGCACTGTGAATATCTGTCACAGTCGGAACTCCGAAAGTTTCATGTACCTTTCTTAGTACTTTGAGTGCTTTTTCGTCACCGATACCTGTAAACGAATCCAGGCGTGAGCGGTTAGCCTTGCGGTAAGAGCCTTTGAATACGTATGGAATTTGTAGAGCTTCGGTGATTTTTACTACTCGTTCGGCAATGCGCATTGCCATCTCTTCACCTTCTATAACGCATGGACCTGCCAACAGAAAGAAGTTACCGGCAGGATTGTTCTTAAGTTCTATCATTTTTCTTAATCTAATTATAAGTTTATGTTTCAGGCACGGATTACGCGAACTATACGGCTTTTGCAGATGTAGATTTACTAAAAACCGTGTAATCCGCGTAATCCGTGCCTGAATTTATCAATTTGGAATAATAAGCGTTGTTTTTTCCGAAAGCACCCCTACTTCCAGCGGGAAATGTCTGGGCAACAACCGCCCGTCCAAATCCACAGCGGCGTTTTGTGCCCGGAGTACTTTCACTTTCTTCGTCCGGTAGCTTTTCACTACCTTATGATTCAGGATTCTTCCCTGAATCAGCATCCATAGTCCGGAAATGATTTGCAGGAATTCCGGTCGGTAGATAACGGAGACATCCAGCCATCCGTTATAAGGAACGGCGCTAGGCGTCTGTCCCCATCCCCAGGCACTGCCTATGCATACGGTCATGATGCGTCCGCGGATATGCTCGTCGTTGATGCGGAGGTGCATCCTATAGAGTTTCCGTTCAAATATAAGAGAAAACAGGGCGGCCACGTAGGAAAGGAATTTCACCCCCCAGAAGCGTTTGGTCTGATCGGTGATTTTAACGATTCGTGCCCCCAGTCCGATATTAACAGCATTGAGGAAGTAGCGGCGTTGGTGTTCTTTTCCATCGTAGAAATTGCAGTACCCCACATCTATTTTCTTCAGCCGGTGATTGATGATACAGTCGACAGCCGGTTTATATTCGGTACTAAGCCCCCAATATTTGGCGAAGTCGTTTCCGATACCATTGGGAATCATGCCGAGAGCGATGTTTTCTTTATCTTCGGCATCGGATAGCATAATGCCGTTGATGGCATCATTTAATGCCCCATCACCGCCCACAATGACAATCGTGCGATAACCATTGTTGGCTAAAATCTTGGCAAGACGTTCCACCGAACCGAAACCCTCGGATTGTACATAGTCATAGTCTACGCCTTTGCTGTCCATGTACTCCTTAATTTCTTTCCAGCGCTTTTTTACCTTTCGGGTACCAGCTTTCGGGTTGTAAATCACTCCCCATTTTTTTGGTTCTACACTCATATTCGTATATCTATCCTATTGTGTATTAAAAATCACACTATATAACTGACAAAGATACTAAATCCCTTCCAGTTTCTCTTTTACAAAAGCTATCTTTTCTTCCATCGGCAGCTCCGCATTCATCCAATGGATGGTAAATCCTCTTCTTTCCATGCCGCGAAACCAGGTCATTTGTCGTTTGGCAAACTGATGGATCGCAATTTCCAGACCGTTGAACATCTCTTCATAGGTTAGTTTTCCAATAACATACAATGTCAGGTATTTATATTCCAACCCATAATAGATTAAATCATCCGGCGCAATTCCTTGCTCGATCAATTGCCGCACTTCATCTACCATTCCTTCGTCCAACCGTTGTTTCAATCGGCGGGTGATCTTTTCACGACGCAGTTCCCGGTCAATATCCACTCCGATAATGAGGCTGTTCAATTCAGGAAACTCCCGTTCGGGAACCGGATGGGCAGCATAATATTCTTCAATCTCTATCGCACGGATAGCACGTTTCACGGTATCTACGTCGGTAGAATTGTGTAATGTTTTGTACCGGCCTAATATTTCCGTCAACTCTTCGAGCGAATGATTTGCCAAACGAATACGTAATTCAGGGTTTTCCGGCACGGGCATCAGCTTATATCCTTTCAATACGGATTCCAGATACATGCCTGTCCCTCCACATAAAACGGGGAGACAGCCTTTTTGTTTGATTGATTCGTAAGAAATCAGGAAATCGCGTTGATATTCGAATACATTATATTTATATCCGGGATCTGCAATATCGATTAAGTGGTAGGGGATTGTACGTCCGTTTACTGTATAGTCTGCCAAGTCTTTTCCCGTACCGAGATCCATCCCTCTGTATATCTGACGAGAGTCGGCACTGATAATTTCTGTATTGAGTTCATAGGCCAAGGCCGCGGCAAAGGGAGTTTTACCCGAGGCTGTAGGTCCGAGTATGGCGATTAAATCATAGTCCGGCATAGCTTCATTCTTTTATATCTGCAAAATTACGAAATAATTTTAACCTGTTTGATATTCAATCACTTTTTTATCAAGATAAGGAGAGGGGAAGGATTCTTTATGTTTTCGTTCTTGTACAAAATGAATTCCCACCTCCACGCCTGAAAAAGAATTTTTCATTTTCATTTCTCATATTCTCATTGTTTTTGATAAACGAAAGATAATCAGATAGATA
>ERZ772897.3835-NODE-3835-length-10625-cov-6.621854_pt1 | contig 10625 bp, 12 predicted proteins | sample MGYA00512125_ERZ772897 | MGnify/ENA primary metagenome ERZ772897 (study PRJEB29015, sample SAMEA2737660) | human gut metagenome | biome: human gut; feature: human-associated habitat; material: faeces | place: China | collected 2012 ... | reverse complement strand
GAGGATCTCCTTGAAGCCGCGGATCGTCTCCTTGAGCGGCACGTACTTGCCGGGGCTGCCCGTGAAGACTTCCGCGACAAAGAACGGCTGCGAGAGGAAACGCTGGATCTTGCGGGCGCGAGAGACCGTGAGCTTATCCTCGTCGGAGAGCTCCTCCATGCCGAGGATGGCGATGATATCCTGCAGGTCCTTGTACTTCTGCAGGACGGCCTGCACGCCGCGCGCGACCTTGTAATGCTCCTCGCCGATGATGTGCGGGTCGAGGATACGGCTCGTCGAGTCGAGCGGATCGACGGCGGGATAGATGCCGAGCTCGGCGATCTGGCGGGAGAGGACAGTCGTCGCATCGAGATGCGTGAACGTGCCCGCCGGCGCGGGGTCGGTGAGGTCATCTGCCGGGACGTAGACGGCCTGCACGGACGTGATGGAGCCGTCTTTCGTCGAGGTGATGCGCTCCTGCAGGGCGCCGATATCCGTCGAGAGCGTCGGCTGGTAACCGACGGCGGACGGCATGCGGCCGAGCAGCGCCGAGACCTCGGAGCCCGCCTGGATGAAGCGGAAGATGTTGTCGATGAAGAGCAGCACGTCCTGATGCTGGACATCGCGGAAATACTCCGCCATCGTGAGGCCCGTGAGCGCGACGCGCATACGGGCTCCAGGCGGCTCGTTCATCTGGCCGTAGACGAGCGCTGTCTTGTCGATGACGCCGGACTCGGTCATCTCGCCCCAGAGGTCATTGCCCTCACGCGTGCGCTCGCCGACACCGGCGAAGACGGAGTAGCCGCCGTGCTCGGTCGCGATGTTGTGGATGAGCTCCATGATGAGGACGGTCTTGCCGACGCCGGCGCCGCCGAAGAGGCCCGTCTTGCCGCCGCGCGAGTACGGAGCGATGAGGTCGACGACCTTGATGCCCGTCTCGAGGATGCTCGTCGACGTCTCCTGCTCGTCGAACTTCGGCGCGGGGCGGTGGATCGGCCAAAACTCCTTGTTGCCGACCGGCGCGGGGTTGTGGTCGACCGTCTGGCCGAGCACGTTGAACACGCGTCCGAGGCACTCGGTGCCGACCGGCACCATGATCGGATGGCCCGTGTCCTCCGCCTCCATGCCGCGCGTGAGGCCGTCCGTCGAGCTCATGGCGATGCAGCGTGTGACGCTGTCGCCGAGATGCTGCATGACCTCGACGACGAGGTCGATCTTGATGTCCTCGCCGACCGTGCCCTTGATGGTGACGGCGTTGAGGATGGACGGCAGCTCGCCCGCCGGGAATTCAATATCTACGACAGGTCCGATGACCTGTACAATCTTACCTTTTGCCAATGGGAAACCTCCTAACCGTATGCTACTTCAGGCCCTCGGCACCCGCGACGATCTCGTTGAGCTCCGTCGTGATGCCCGCCTGACGTACCTTGTTGTAGTGCAGGTTGAGTTTCGCTATGAGGTCCTCGGCGTTGTCCGTCGCATTGCTCATCGCGTTCATGCGGGAGGAAAGCTCACTCGCGGCGGACTGCAGGAGGGCTGCGTACACCGTCGTATCGAGGTACTGCGGCAGCAGGAACCCGAGCACGGTCGCCGCATCCGGTTCATAGATGTACTCGGCGTGCGGCGCGGCCGCCTCCGCTTTCTTCTCCATCGTGAGCGGCAGGAGCTTCTGCGCCTGCGGCTCACAGCTGATGGCGGAGATGAACTTCGTGTAGACCATCCGGACCTCGCGATAGGCGCCGGACCGATAGAGCCCGATGAGATCGATGGCGATCTTACGGGCATGCTCGAACACGGGGCGCTCGCTGATGCCCGTGTAGCTCTTCACAATGGTGCAGCCGCGGTTCTTAAAATACGCCTCTCCCTTGCGGCCGACGACGAAATAATCCGTCGCCGCCCCGTCGTCTGCGAGCGCATGCGCTGCCTTGCAGGCGTTAGACGAATAGGCACCTGCAAGTCCCTTGTCCGCCGTGACAACGAAGACGAGGCGCTTCCCGTCCGGGTGCTGCTCGAGCAGCGGGTGCGAGAAGTCCGCGCCCGCGTTCGCCGCGACCTCGCCGACGACCTCGACGACCTTGCGCGCGTAGGGCGCGTTGGCGGTCGCCGCCTCCTTGGCATGGCGCAGGCGGCTCGTCGCGACCATGTTCATAGCGCTCGTGATCTGCTTCGTACTCGTGACGCTCTTGATGCGATGGCGAATGTCCTGTAAACTAGCCAAAAAGAATCACCTCGCTCATGCCATCTTGTACGGGATGGTTTCCTTGAACTCCTTGATGGCCGCCTGGATCTCACCCTCGAGCGCGTCGTCGAGCTTCTTCTGCTCGATGATCTTCTTGCTGACCTCGGGGTGCGCCGTGCGCATGAATTTGAGGAAGCTGTCCTGGAACTCGACGACCTTGTCGACGGGGATATCCGTGAGGAAGCCCTTGACGGCCGTGTAGAGCACGAGCACCTGCTCCTCGACGAGCAACGGGCTGTACTGCGGCTGCTTGAGCGTCTCGACGACGCGCTCGCCGCGGTCGAGCTGTGCCTTCGTCGCCTTGTCGAGGTCGGAGGCGAACTGGGAGAACGCCGCGAGCTCGCGGTACTGGGCGAGGTCGAGGCGCATCGTGCCCGCGACCTGCTTCATCGCCTTGATCTGCGCCGAGCCGCCGACACGCGAGACGGAGAGGCCGACGTTGATGGCCGGACGGATACCGGAGTTGAAGGCATCCGTCTCGAGCATGATCTGGCCATCGGTGATGGAGATGACGTTCGTCGGGATGTAGGCGGAGAGGTCACCGGCCTGCGTCTCGATGATCGGCAGCGCCGTGATGGAGCCGCCGCCGAGCTCATCGTTGAGCTTGGCCGCGCGCTCGAGCAGGCGGGAGTGCAGATAGAAGACATCGCCCGGGTACGCCTCGCGTCCGGGCGGACGGCGCAGCAACAGCGACATCGCGCGGTAAGCGGCGGCGTGCTTCGTGAGGTCATCGTAGACGCAGAGGCACGCCTTGCCCTGGTACATGAAATGCTCCGCCATCGCGACGCCCGCATACGGTGCGAGATACTGCAGCGGCGCGCTGTCGGCAGCCGTCGCGGCGACGACGATGGTGTAGTCCATCGCGCCGTGCTCCTCGAACGTCTTGACGACGCGCGCGACCGTCGAAGCCTTCTGGCCGATGGCGACGTAGACGCAGATGCAGTCCTGCCCCTTCTGGTTCAGGATCGTATCGACGGCGATGGCCGTCTTGCCGATGCCACGGTCGCCGATGATGAGCTCGCGCTGGCCGCGGCCGATCGGCACGAGGGCGTCGATCGCCTTGATGCCCGTCTGCAGCGGCTCCTTGACCGGCTTGCGGTCCGCGATGCCCGGCGCATGGAACTCGACGGGGCGCGTCTCGCTCGTCTTGATGACGCCCTTGCCGTCGATGGGACGACCGAGCGCGTCGACGACGCGACCGATCATGTTCTCGCCGACCGGCACCTGCATGATCTTGCCCGTGCGCCTTACCTCGTCGCCCTCTTTGATCTCCGTGTCGCCGCCGAGGATAACAGCGCCGACGTTGTCCTGTTCAAGGTTCAGGACCAGACCGTAAATATCATGACCGAAATCGAGCAGCTCGCCGCTCATCGCCTTCTCCAGGCCATGGATGTGCGCGATGCCGTCGCCGATCTCGATGACTGTCCCGACATCATCCACATTGAGGTCCACATCGTAGTTCTTGATCTGGTCCTTGATGATGGCGGTTATTTCTTCCGGATTCATTTTCATACCTTGCAGTCACCCCTCATCATTTGTATGCCATCAGCTCATCCGCGAGCGCGGCGAGCTTGCCGGTGACGCTGCCGTCGATCCGCTTGTCGCCGATCCGGACGATGACGCCGCCGATGATCTTCGGGTCCTCGTGCAGCCGGAGCTTCACGTCCTTGCCCGTGACCGCCTCGAGCCGCTCTTTGAGCCGCGCGCACTGCGCGTCACCGATGCCGTGCGCTGTCGTCACGTCGGCGATCACGATGCCGCGCGCCTCGTTGGAGAGCGCCTCGAAGTCCTCCACGATGGCAGGATAGAGCGCCATGCGCCGCTTGTCGACGAGGAGCAGCAGGAAATGATAGACATTTCCCGAAAGCTCCCCCTCGAAGAGCTTCGCGAGCAGCGCTTTCTTGTCGCTGCGCTGGATGAGCGGATTCCCGAAATAGCTCCAGATCCCAGGCACCGCAGCGAGCTCATCGAGCACGCCGCGGAGCTGCTCGCCGTAGGGGACGAGCTGGTCTTCCTCCTGCGCGAGCTCGAATATGGCACTCGAATACTTGCGTGCAAGCTGTAGATTTAGCATGACAGATCACCAATCTTGTCTTTATCGAGCTTGTCGATAAAGTCGCCGACGAGCGCCTCGTTCTCCGAGGCCCCCAGGTTCTTCTCGACGACTTTGCCGGCCGCGAGCAGAGAGAGCGCCACGATCTCCTTCTTGAGCTGATCGGCGGCGCGCTCGTGGTCGCGCTGTATCTCGGCCTGAGCAGCCTTTTTCATCTGCTCGATCTCGCGCTTCGTGTCCTGGATGCTCGCCTCGCGGTTCGACGCGGCGACTTTCTCCGCCTTGTCCACGATGGCCTGTGCCTTCTCGCGCGCCTCGGCGAGCTGTGCCTGATAGTTCTTCTTGAGCTCTTCGGCCTCAGCCACGTCCGAGTCCGCCTTGGCGAGGCTCTCGGCGATCTTGTCCTCGCGCGCCTTGATCATGCGCACGACCGGCTTGTAGCAAAGCGCGCGCAGGATGGCGACGAGGATCAGGAAGTTCAGAATCTGCGCGAAAAATGTCGCGTTAAGATCGATCAATTCCTATGCCTCCCTTCAAAGCACCAAATGCAATTATTTGATGAGCGGGTTGGCATACAGCATGATGAACGCAACGACGATGGCGATGATGGCCATTGCCTCGATGAGGCCGACGGAGATCAGCGTGTTCGTGAAGAGCGTGCTCTTCGCCTCCGGCTGACGCGTGATGCCTTCGATGAAGCGGCTCGTGACAAGGCCATCGCCGAGGCCTGCGCCGACGGCGGCAAGCCCCGCCGTGATCCCGGCACCGATGAGGGCTGCGGCTACCATAATTGCGTTTTCCATGGAAAATCCTCCTTAAAAATCAAAAAACATCTCTCTTATGATTGTTCTTCCTCTTTGACGGCATTGGCAAGGTACGCCATCGAGAGCATCGTAAAGATGACGGCTTGGACACCGCCGATGAAGATGCTGAACGCGAGCCAGCAGACGGCGGGGATCGGCATCCAGATCGGCATGAGCTTCAACAGGACGATGATCAAGATCTCGCCTGCCAGAATGTTGCCGAACAGACGGCAGGAGAGCGTGATGGGTTTGGCGATTTCCTCGATGACATTGATGACCACGAACACGGGCGTCGGCTGGAAGAAATGCGCGATATAGTGCATTCCCTTCTTATAGAGCCCGAGGAAGTGGACCATGACGATGACGATGAGGGCGAGCGCCAGCGTGGTGTTCAAGTCGTTCGTCGGCGATGACAACGTAGGGATGAGTCCGAGCCAGTTCGAGACCAGCAGGAACATGAAGAGCGAGACGATGAAGGGCGCGAGGAATCTCCCGCTCTTTCCCATCATCGCATCGATCTGACCGTGCAGCCAGTTCACGATGAGTTCCACCACCATCTGCCACCCCGACGGCACGAGCTTCAGACTGCGTGTCGCGAGGAAGGCGATGAGGATGACGACGGCCATCGTGAGCCAGGTCATGCAGAGGGTCTCCCAGTTGAAGGTAAAGCCGGCAAACTGCACTGTTTCGCGAACACCGATTTCATGCATATACCTCAACCTCCTCCCAGTGATATCTCTGGGCTACTTTCCACGTATATTCAATGCGATGAGGTGCGCGAGCGCGAGGCCGTAGCAGAGCACGAACCCCAGCGCCGCCATGAGGAAGACCTCGGAGGAAACCGAGGCGGCAGCGAAGAGGACGAGCGCGAGTACGGCGAGGCGCAGCGCCATGCCCCAAAGCATCTGTCTGCGGGCGGTCCCCGGCGCCGCGGCAAGATGCCAGAGACGCCAGGCCATGTTCCAGACGAAGACCAGCGCCGCCGCGAAGCCGAGCAGAAGCGCGAACGTGAGGCCGCCCTCCCCCCTTGCCAGGAGGAGCGCCCCCACGCCGAGCGCCGCGAGCAGGAGGCTCAGGGCGAGACGCCGGAGGAATATCGAGAGAAGCTCTTTCATGAAACAACCCTCATGAAACCATTCGAAAGCACCGGAGTGCGCGAGATTACAGCCCTGCCAGTACTTCTTACCCAATCTGTAGTTTTCGACAAAGACAGGAGAAAAACCTTTTCTCCTGTCTTTCTTTTTCTTAATGATTCCATAAACGGGACTTATGTGCGGAGCCTCAGACGAGGCCGCCGCGCCGGAGCTGCCGGTAGAGCGTGTAGAGCGCGCCGGGGAAGCCGACGAGGATGCCGATGAGGCGCCCCGTATGGCCGAGCCCGAACGCCGTGTCCGCCTCGTAGCCGAGGAAAACGCAGATGCCGACGAAGACGACGAGATAGATGCCGACGCCGCCGAGCAGCGAGAACGCCTTGAGCGCCTGCCGGAGCCCGTCATCCTCCTGTCCCTTTCCCATCATAGACCTCCCTGCCGCCGCGCGGCACATCGCGCCTCAGCGCGCTTCGAAGCGGTCGGGACGCGACTCGCTGAGCCCGTAGTGGTAGAGGATCGCCTGGATGATGCGGCGCGACGCCTCGCCGTCGCCGTACGGGTTGCAGCTCTCCGCCATGCGGCGGTACTCCGCCTCATCGGTGAGCAGGCGGCGCGCCTCCTCGTAGACGCGCGTGCGGTCGGTGCCGATGAGCTTCACCGTGCCCGCCTCGACCGCCTCGGGGCGCTCCGTCGTATCGCGCAGCACGAGCACGGGCTTGCCGAGCGCCGGCGCCTCCTCCTGCACGCCGCCCGAATCCGTGAGGATGAGGTGGGCGCGGTGCATGAGGTTCGCGAACGGCTCGTAGTCGAGCGGCTCGATGAGGTGCACCTGCCGGAGGCCGCCGAGCTCCTCGCGCACGACTTCGCGCACCTTCGGGTTCTTGTGCACGGGGAAAACGACCTCGACGTCGGGGAACTCCTCCGTGAGCTGCTTGAGTGCCTTGTAGACGTGGCGCATGGGCTCGCCGAGGTTCTCGCGTCGGTGCGTCGTCACGAGGATCACGCGCTTCTTCGCGAAATCGATGTGCTCGAGCAGCGCATCCTCGAAGCGGAAATCGTCCTGCACCGTGTGGTGCAGCGCGTCGATGACCGTGTTGCCCGTGACGAAGATGCTCTCTTTCGGCACGCTCTCGGCGAGGAGGTTCTGCTCCGAGGTCGCCGTCGGCGCGAAGTTGAGATCGGCGATGCAGCCCGTGAGGCGCCGGTTCATCTCCTCGGGGAACGGCGAGTACTTGTTGTGCGTGCGCAGGCCTGCCTCGACGTGGCCGACCGCCGTCTGGTGGTAGTAGGCGGCAAGCGCCCCGGCGAACGTCGTCGTCGTATCGCCGTGCACGAGGACGATGTCGGGCTGCTCCTTCGTGAGCACGCCGTCGAGCCCGTTCATCGCCTTCGTCGTGATGTCGAAGAGCGTCTGCCCCTTCGCCATGAGGTTGAGGTCGTAGTCCGGCGTGATGTGGAAGAGGCCGAGAACCTGGTCGAGCATCTCGCGGTGCTGCGCCGTGACGGCGACAACCGGCGTGATGGTGTCGGGATGTTTCTTCAGCTCGAGGACGATCGGTGCCATCTTGATGGCCTCCGGACGCGTGCCGAAGACCGTCATCACTTTGATTTTCTTCTTTTCCATGGATATCTCCTTTTCGTGGAAACGAGGCCTGCCCGGGGCGCGCGCCCCGCATTGCCCTCCGGCCTCTATGAAAAAGAGCAGGCTTCCGCCTGCTCAGTCCATCAATGCTCGTGTACGGAATCCTTCATATGAAAAATGCCGATTTTTTTCGCGCCGAGGAGCACCGCGGCGACCACCACGCAGACGATGAGGATGGCGAACTGCCCGCTGACCTCCGTGAGCGCGACGGCAGAAAGCCCGAGGAGCGCGCTGATGACATACATGAGCAGCACCGCCTGGCGCTGCGTGAAGCCGAGGTCGAGCAGCCGATGGTGCAGATGCCCCTTGTCCGGCTTGAAGATCGGCACGCCGCCGCGATAGCGCCGCACGATGGCGAACGTCGTATCGAGGATCGGCAGACCGAGCGCGAGGATCGGCACGATGAGCGCGATCGTCGCCGCGGACTTCACGGCGCCGATGACGCTGATGCCCGCGAGCATGTACCCGAGGAACATGCTGCCGGAGTCGCCCATGAAGATGCGCGCCGGGTTGAAGTTGTAGTAGAGGAACCCGAGCGCCGCGCCCGCGATCGCCGCCGTGAAGACGGCGACGAACATGATGCCCTGCTGCAGCGCGACGAGGAAGATCGTGATGGACGCGATCGTCGCCACGCCCGCCGCGAGACCGTCGAGGCCGTCGATGAGGTTCACCGTGTTCGTGAGCCCGACGATCCAGAAGAGCGTCGCAGGGATCGCGAGCCACTCGAGGAAGAGGTAGTCGCCGAAGGGGTCCGTGATGAAGTCGATGCGCACGTCGAAGCCGATCACGAGCACCGCTGCCGCGACGATCTGCCCGACGAGCTTGACCTTCGCGGGCAAGTTCGTGTAGTCGTCGACGAGGCCGAGCGCGACGATGAGCGTACCGCCCACCATGAGCCCCTCGAGCTCGAAGGCGACGTCCGGAGCGATGGGAACGTAGCTCAGCACGACGATCATCGCCGCGAGGAAGCCGAGGTAGATGCCGAGGCCGCCGATGCGCGGAACGGGGCGCTTATGCACCTTGCGCGGATCCGGCGCGTCCATCGCCCCCGTCTTCTTCGCTAGGAAAATAACGCCTGGTGTCACCAGCAGCGCCACTCCGGCGGCAATGACAAAAGCCAAAACGTAATCCGGCATAAATTCGTCGCACCCCTTCAAAAAACAGGAACTTCACCGCGTTCCCTCGCTCATCTCTAAATAACGTATGCGCATTTATCTTACAACAGCCGCAAATACGTGTCAATCGTGAATGTCCGCCGGTGCGCATGTCACGATGCTGCCATCCGTCTCGTAGTAGACGACCCTGGCGAGCTTCGCGTTGCGCAGCATGCGGCGGCAGAGCAGGCACGGCTTGCCGCTCGCGAGCGTGCCGTCGGCGTTGATGCCGACGATATAGATCGTCGCGCCTTCCATCTGCGCGGGGTCGGCGTTGAGCATGGCGTTCTGCTCGGCGTGCACCGCGACGCAGAGCTCGTAGTTCTGCCCCTTGGGCACGTGCAGGCGCTCGCGCTCGCAGATGCCCGTGTCGATACAGTTCGCCTCGCCGCGCGGCGCGCCGTTGTAGCCCGTGCTGATGATGATGCGGTCCTTCACGATGATCGCGCCGTAGCGCCGACGAAGGCACGTCGCCCGACGGCCGACCGCCCGCGCGATATCGAGGAAATATGTCGTCCAGTCCGGACGATCCTGTGTCTCTCTCATGATGATGGTCCCTTTCCCTTTCCTTGCCGCATGCGGAGGGTCCCTCCGCACCGGCGTCAACCCACGCCGAAAAGCACGCGCGAAGATGCGCGTGCGGGTATTATCCGTGCGTCTCGAGGTAACGCGTCGCGAGCAGCACGGCGACGAAATCGTCGACGGGCACCGGCGGCACCTGCATGGAGACCGGCAGCAGCCGGCGCAGGCCGCGCGGCGGATGCGCCTCCCAGTAGGCGCGCCGCGCGAGGTCCGTCGTGCGGTACTCGTCGACGGTCTCGATGCGGAGCGCCGGCAGCGCGCGCGAGAGGCGCGCCCGCGCCTCCCGGCTCGTCGTGCCGTTGCCCTCGACGAGCAGCGCGGGCGCATACGCCTCGATGGCGCCGCGCACCACCTCCTCGAGGTGCGCCGTCTCGATGACGCGCTGCAAGAGCACGCGCGGCGCCCCAGCCGGCGTGCGCTCGAGCACCGCGAGCCCGCATTTCTCCCTGCCGGGATCGAGCGCGGCGACGCGCAACGGAGCACGCTCCTCCGCACTCATGGCGTCTCCGCTCCCTCCTGCATCTTCTCGACCTTCACGATGAGGCGCAGCGGCCCGAGCGCATCCGTCGCTTCCTTCGCGTAGGCAGAGAGCACCGCCTTGCCGTGGATGGGCAGGAGCTGGTTCACGACGCTGTAGAACTCGTCGGCGCTGATGACGCCCACGGTCCCGTGGATGGGGTCGGGGAGCACACCCTTCATCGTCGCCGCCCCGTTGACCTCCTGCAGGAACGCCATGAGCGCCTGCTCCGCCGCGCCTTTCTGTGCGTCTGTGAGGTCGTAGGCGCGCGCGATGATGAATTCCTTCGGCTGGTAGATGACGCTGTTCTTATAGAGCTCGAGCGATCCGCGGATCTCCTCGCCGCGGATCTGGTTGCCGGATGCGACGATGCGCACGACCATGTCCTGCTTGGCGGCGGCGATCGTCTTCACGGCCGCGTCGAACTCCGGCCGGTAGATCCAGATGTCCTGCTCGTCCTTGTTCTCGCCGAGGCGCACCGTGACGTTGCGGCTCGCGAGCTGCGCGAGCGTCGTGAGGGTGGACATGTTTACGCAGACGCCGTAGCCATAACAGCATTCGATCC
>ERZ772897.3834-NODE-3834-length-10625-cov-12.848817_pt1 | contig 10625 bp, 6 predicted proteins | sample MGYA00512125_ERZ772897 | MGnify/ENA primary metagenome ERZ772897 (study PRJEB29015, sample SAMEA2737660) | human gut metagenome | biome: human gut; feature: human-associated habitat; material: faeces | place: China | collected 2012 ... | reverse complement strand
GTTCCGGCTGCCCGTTCGCCTCCAGAAAGGCGAGCCGCTGTGCTCCGTCGGAGAGCACGATCTCCTGCGGTGCCGGTTCTGCTTCCGGCTGGTGCAGCCACTGCCACAAAAACCCGCACCCGAACAATACCCCTGCAATTCCCAGAGCAAGTACACTGCGTTTTCCCATATGTAAAAACCACCTTTCAGAAAATGTTGCTTGTACAGCTTATGTAACCAAATGAAAAATAGAACGGAGGTTCTTTTATGCGACTGGATCAGTTTCTCTCTGCACGCACCATGTATTCCCGTCGGGAACTACGGCAGATGATACAAAAGGGCAAAGTCACCGTAGACGGTGCAGTTGTCCGGAAAGCCGATCAGGCAGTACAGCCGGAAGCCCACACGGTCTGCCTGAACGGACGGGAGATCTGCGGCGACCAGTATCTCTATGTGCTGCTGCACAAGCCCAAGGGCTATGTCAGCTCCGCCGACGAGGCGGGACAGAAAAGTGTGCTGGAACTGGTGCCGCCGGAACTGTGCCGGAAAGATCTGCGACCAGTGGGACGGCTGGACAAGGACTCCACCGGCATGCTGCTGCTGACCGATGACGGACAGCTTGCCCATCAGGTGATCGCGGCACGGGGGCATGTGGCGAAGTACTATCACATTGTGCTGGCACGTCCATGGGAGGACGGCTACCTCCAGTCACTGGAACAGGGCATCACGCTGGCAGACGGGGCACAGTGCCTGCCGGCAAAGGCGGCACCGGTTCCCGACACCGATCGGGAAGCCCTCATCTGCCTGCATGAGGGGAAGTATCATCAGGTACGCCGCATGTTTGCCGCACTGGGAAATCATGTCAGTGAACTGGCACGTGTTGCAATGGGCGGACTGCTGCTGCCGCCGGAATTGCCGCTGGGAGCGTGTTGTGTGCTGTCTGAAAAAGATGTCCAAAAATTGTTGAAATGTGAAACCGATTTTGCAAGTTTGCTACAAACGCTCCAAAGTCATTCGTCATAATGGATAAATGTACAAGCAGAATTTTGGGCAATAAACGACTTGAAAAATGTTTTTATTTTTGGTATGATATATATGTCACCGGGAACGGCAAGCGGCTCAGCCGCGGGGACGTTCTGGAAAATCTTATTTAGGAGGAACTGTGCAAATGGCAAGTTTATCACTTCGACATATTTATAAAAAGTATCCGGGCAATGTAGTTGCTGTAAAGGATGTAAATCTGGAGATCAAGGACAAGGAATTTATCGTTCTGGTAGGACCTTCCGGTTGTGGTAAGTCCACCACCCTGCGTATGATCGCCGGTCTGGAGGAAATCTCCGGCGGCGAGATGTACATCGGTGACCGTCTGATCAACGACGTTCCCCCGAAGGACCGCGACATCGCGATGGTCTTCCAGAACTACGCTCTGTACCCGCACATGACCGTTTACAAGAACATGGCCTTCGGTCTGGAGCTGCGCAAGATGCCCAAGGACGAGATCGACAAGCGCGTCCGTGAGGCTGCTAAAATCCTGGAGATCGAGCATCTGCTCGACCGTAAGCCGAAGGCTCTGTCCGGTGGTCAGCGCCAGCGTGTTGCCCTGGGCCGCGCTATGGTCCGTAACCCGGCCGTCTTCCTGCTCGACGAGCCTCTGTCTAACCTGGATGCTAAGCTGCGTACCAGCATGCGTACCGAGATCATCAAGCTGCACAAGAAGCTGGCTACCACCTTCATCTACGTTACCCACGACCAGACCGAGGCTATGACCATGGGCGATCGTATCGTCGTTATGAAGGACGGCATGATCCAGCAGGTCGATACCCCGCAGAACCTGTACGATTATCCCTGCAACATCTTCGTTGCCGGCTTTATCGGCAGCCCGCAGATGAACTTCCTGGACGGCACCCTGAAGAAGGCCGGCGATCAGTTCGTCGTTGATCTGTCCGGCACCGAGGTTCCGCTGCCCAAGGAGAAGACCGCTGACGGCAAGCTGGACGCTTACGTCGGCAAGACCCTGAAGGTCGGCATCCGTCCCGAGGACATCAAGGACGACGAGGAGTTCCTGGAAAAGCATCCCAACAGCCACCTGAGCGCTGAGGTTGAGGTTTCCGAGCTGATGGGCGCTGAGATCTATCTGTACCTGACCTACCAGGGCCAGAACCTGATGGCTCGCGTTGCTCCCACCTCCAAGTCTCGCCGCGGCGACAAGATCACTGTCGCTATGGATACCAACAAGATCCACCTGTTCGATCCCGAGACGGAGAAGACCCTGCTCAACTAATTTTTACAGCATTCATAGCGGTTCCGTTGCGGCGGAACCGCTTTTTTAGTAATACTGCGTCGCAAAAGCCGCGCTGCATCGACAGCTGCCGGAGCACAGCGGCACCAAACGGAGGCTCAAACCATGCGCATCGCCAACTACCTGCGGCCTGACTGCGTCGCACTGCGCCAACGGGCAGACTCGCTCACCGGTGCAGTGCAGCAGATGGTTACACTGCTGGACGGGACTGATAATCTGACTGACACCGCTGTGTTCGCGGCGGACGTCCGCGCCCGGCTGGCGCTGGGCGGCGTCTGTGTGGGCAACGGCCTGGCCATCCCGCACGCCAAAAGCACCGCCGTCAGGCAGCTGCAGCTGGCTGCGCTGACGCTGGACCCGCCGCTGCCCTGCGACACACCGGACGGCAAGCCGCTGGACCTGCTGGTGATGATCGCCGCCCCTGCCGAAGCCAACGACCTGCACGTACAGGTGCTGGCCGAGCTGGCGACGCTCTTTCTGGACACCGATTTCTGCGCCCGCCTGCGGGAGAGTGAGACCCCCGAGGCATTCTGCCGCGCCATCTCCGCGCGGGAGGAGCAGGACGCGCAGGAGCCGCCGTCTGCCCCGTCTGACGCAGCGCCGGGCGCCGCCAAGCCCGGCTATCAGCTGCTGGCCGTGACAGCCTGCCCCACCGGAATCGCGCACACCTATCTGGCGGCGGAGGCGCTCCAGCAGGCCGCGCAGGCCCGCGGCCTGACGCTCAAGGTCGAGACGAACGGCGCTGCCGGTGTCAACGACGAGCTGACCGATGATGAGATCCAGGCCGCAGAGTGCGTGATCGTGGCGGTGGATCGCTCGATCCCGCTGGCACGGTTCGTTGGCAAGCGGCTGGTCTATGCCTCGGCGGGGGATGCCGTGCGCGACGCGGATAGGCTGCTGGAAAAGGCCGTTTCCGGCAAGGCTCCCGTCTACCGCGGCGGGCACGCCTTCCGCACCAGCGACTGGAAGGAGCTGGGCCGCGAATACTACGGCCACCTGATGAGCGGCATCTCCCACATGCTGCCGTTTGTTGTGGCGGGCGGCGTGATGCTGGCGCTTTCCCTGCTGCTGCAGCACCTTTTTGGCCGCAGCGACATCACCACCATGATGACGAACGTCGGCAACGCTGCGTTCAGGATGATGTACCCCGTGCTGGCTGCGTTCATCGCTTACAGCATTGCGGACCGCCCCGGCTTTATGCCCGGCCTGATGGGCGGCTACCTGGCACAGCTCGGCACAACCACCGCCCCCCGGTTGGGCTGGATCTCCAGCGGGTTCTGGGGGGCCATTGTCGCGGGCTTTGCTGCCGGTCTGGCTGTGCGGCTTCTGAATTACCTGTTCCGCCGCATTCCGCAGGAGCTGGATCACATCAAAACCGGGCTGCTGGTCCCGCTGTTGAGTCTGCTGTTTGTCGGTGCCCTGATGGTCATGGCCATCAATCCGCCGCTCGGGCGTTTCAATGCCTGGCTTTCCATCCAGCTGGATGGTATGCAGGGCGGCAGCCGTCTGGTGCTGGGCACGCTGCTGGGCGGCATGATGGCTACCGACTACGGCGGGCCGATCAACAAGGCCGCCTACGTCAGCGGCACGCTGGCACTGGTAGACCAGCAGTATGACCTGATGGCCGCTGTCATGGCGGGCGGCATGATTCCGCCGCTGGGCATTGGGCTGGCCTGCCTGCTGTTCCCGACGCGGTTCACCAGCACCGAGCGCTGCTCTGCGCCGCAGACCCTGCTGATGGGCGCGACCTTCGTGACCGAGGGTGCGCTGCCGTTTGCACTGCGCGATCCGCTGCGGGTCAGCCTCGCCTGCATCGCGGGCAGTGCGCTGGCCGGGTTCATAACGATTTTGCTGGGCTGCGGGTGTCCCGCGCCGCACGGCGGGTTGTTTTTGCTGCCGGTCATGGAAAACCCGCTGGGCTTTCTGATTGCGCTGGCTGCCGGCACCCTGACCACGGCCCTGCTGCTGGGCATACTGAAAAAGCCGCTGAAGCATTGATTTTCTCTTTGCTTTTCGTATTTTTCAGCAGTCTTATACAAATTGTATTTACATAAAGCCCCGCTGTGCGTTGCGTACAGCGGGGCTTTATGCTATAATTTAGTATATATGTGATTTTTGTGGAGGAGGGCCCCGTCCCTATGGAACAGGTCAAATCATTTTGTCGGCGGTACCGTCGGCTTCTGTTGGCTGCGGCCTATCTGGCTATTTTTGCCGTGGGCGTGCTGTATCTGCGCGTCACGGTCAACATCCCGCCGGAGGGCGACGATAAGCTGACGCTGAACCTCTGGCTGTATGACTTCCAGCGGATGCCGTTCTGGCAGTATGCTCTGCAGGACCTGCAGGGGCGGCTGCGATACTTTACGCTGCAGGAGGTCCGTTTTTTCCCGTTCCATTACCCGAACGCCGTCGACCTGCTGTTTTACACCAGCCTGACGCACTACCGGCTCTACATCATCGCCTGGACCGGCGCGGCGGCCTTCGCTGTCAGCCGCGTAGCGGCCAGACTGGGCAGCGGGGATGCGCTGGCGCTGGGCGGCTTTGCGCTGGCGCTGGCCGCGGCCCCCATCTGGAACGAGGGCATGTACAGCTACTACGCCGTACCGCAGCGGGCGCTGTTCTGGGCTATGACGGCCTGGCTCTGCCTGTTTGCGTGGCAGGGGACACGGCACCGCCGCTGGGCTGTGCTGGGCGCGGTGCTGTCCTTTATCGCCTGCGGCACCTATGAGATCGGCTATGTCTTTGCGCTGCTGGCGCTCGTCGTCTGGCTGCTGCGCCGACGCAGCGTCAAAAACGCCCTGCTGGACACGGCTCCCGCGCTGGGCGGCATGGGCGCGGCGCTTGTGTTCCACGTTCTGTGCGGGCGCAACGGCGGCACCGGCAACGAGCTTTCTCTGGATATTCCCGCCGTGCTGCGCGTCACCGTGCAGCAGATGGCCGCGTCGCTCCCTGGGCTGAACTCCCGCCTTTTGCAGGAGGACGCCGGGGTCATCACAAACGGGGATCGGCTGTGGCCGCTGGCGCTGGGTGTGCTGGCCGGACTGTTGATCTTCTTCGGTGTTCCGTTTAAAAAGCTGCGCGGCAGAACGCTGGGCGCACTGGCCGGGTTCGGTCTGGCCGTCTGGGCACTGCCCGCGCTGCTGCTGGCTTTGTCCGCCCGCTATCAGCAGCCTGAGGCCATTACCTGGCAGTGGGGCTACATTCCCGCGGCGGCCAGCTCCATCGGCTTTACGCTGCTCGCCGCGGCGCTGCTGGCGCTGCTGGCGGGGCTGTGCTGTAAGCTGCCGAAAGTTCTCTCCGTGGTATCACGACTGGCCCTGACGGCGGCGCTGGCGGTGGGTCTCTGCCTGAACGGCGGCTACCTGCGCGGTGTCGTGCGCACCCACCATGCCGAGAACCTCGCTGCCTATCAGTTCTTTGTCCGCACGATTGAGGCCGGTCTTGCCGATGCCGTACAATCCGACGACCTGATTCTCTGCAACGAGAACGTCTGGGACAGCAACGCGGAGGCCGAGTCCGCCTTCTTCAGCCGGTTCACCGGGCGCGCCCTGCACGCACAGGTCCTTTGGACCGAGAACCCCGCCACCGACGGCGACGCCTACGCCTACCAGACCTACCGCAATTACGGCGGCTACGATCTGGCGTGGTGCGGCAGACTGCAAAGCGCCGACAGTGACCTGATGGACGGGGTACAGGTCTATGTGCAGAGCGCCTATGTTCCCGACAACGCTGTCATCAAGTACAAGGTCCGTCTGGCCGACGGCACCGAGGAGGCCCGCGCCATCTGCCTGCTGGACTGCACCCAGACCCCGCGGGACCGGAACGGCGACTATCTGGCCACTGTTGAGGACACGTCCATCGTGAACGCCAAGCTCATGATCTGGGACGGCTGATAAACTGTGAGGGAGCCCCGGATGAAACACTTTTTTGCCTTTTGCCGCCGCAACCGGCTGTTTGCGGCGCTGCTGGCCGCCGAGCTGGCCGTTGTCTGCGCGCTGGCAGCCGGGCTGTTCGGCGCACCGTATAAGCTGGCGCTGACGCCCGGCGACTTTACGAACACCCTGCCCGACATTGCCGCCGCGGACGACGACGGCTTAAAAATCTGGAACCAGATCGGCTATCACAGCGACGACCCGATGACCTTCTCGGCAGACAATATTGCTTTGCCTTCCGGTGCGTATGAGGTCACAGTCCGTTATTTTTCCTGCCAGACGCCCGACGCGCCCACCTTTAATATGCTCAACGCTGCCGGGTCGCTGACCTTTGCCAGCGAACGCAGCCCTGCCGCCGTGACCTTTGACGCGCTGCGGCTGGACGACTGCCACCGCAGCCTGACGACCCGGCTTTGGGTCGGCTTCGGTGCGCGGATGCAGGACCTGACCGCCACCGTTACCTACGACCAGGGCCAGCTGTACATTTACAGCATCACCCTGACCGAGCAGCCCATCTACCGCGCGGCGCGGCTGCTCTGCTTCCTTGTGCTGTTTGCCGCTGCGGACGCCGCACTGCTGCTCCTGTTTGCCCATGTGGGGGAGCGGGGCGCTGCCCGCCGCCGTGCGCTGCGTCTGCCGCTGGCGCTGGCGGGCATCACGCTGCTGGCCTGCCTGCCGCTGTTCAGCAACTATCTGTACTTCGGCCATGATCTGGAATTTCACATGCAGCGCATCGCCGCCATGGCTGCGGAGCTGTCTTATGGGCAGTTCCCGGTGCGGCTGACCACGACCACGCTGAACGGCTATGGCTACGCCAGCCCGCTTTGCTACTGTGAGCTGTTTTTGCTGCTGCCCGCGCTGCTCTGCAACCTGTGGCTGCCGCTGCGCACCTGCTACCAGGTCTACCTCTTTGCGGTCACGCTGGCGACCTGCCTGATTGCCTATTTCAGCTTTGCCAAAATCACGGCCAGCCGTCGGCTGGGTCTGCTGGGGGCACTGCTCTACACGCTGTCCGCCTATCGGCTGACCTGCGTCTACACCCGCGCCGCCGTCGGCGAGTTCACGGCCATGGCGTTTTTCCCGCTCGTGCTGCTGGGTCTGTACGGCATCTACACCAGCGACAGGCCCCGCTTCGGGGACTGGCTGCCGATGGCGCTGGGCATGGCGGCCATGGTGCAGAGCCATCTGCTCTCCTGTGAGCTGACGGCGCTGCTGCTGATTTTGTTTTGTCTTTTGCGCCTGCGGGAGACTCTCCGCCCCGCGCGGCTGCTGGCCTGGGTCAAGGCCGCGCTGCTGGCCGTGGGGCTGAGCGCGTGGTATCTTTTCCCGTTTTTTATTTCCACCCGCTCCATCCCGTTCCTTGTCAACCGCAGTGATTTGGTCGGTAAGCTGCAAAAGCACGGCCTGTACGCCGTGCAGCTGTTCAGCTTCTTCGGCACGGCGGGCGGCTCCTCCGCCGAGGGCACGACCCACGACATGGCGCTGACCCCCGGTCTGCCGCTGCTGCTGGCGCTTGCGCTGGCGTTTTACTGCCTGTGGCACGCCCAGGCCCGCGGGGACACACGCCCCGCCGCAAAGCACCTGTACACTGCCACCGGCTTTGCCGTGCTGACGCTCGTGCTCTCGCTCCACGCCTTCCCGTGGGATTTTGTCGAGGGCTGGTTCGGTCCCGCCGTCGGCAAGGTCGTGGGAATGTTCCAGTTCCCGTTCCGCTTTCTCTCGCTGGGCACGCTGCTGCTCTGCGCCGCTGCGCTGTTTGCGCTGCAGCTGCTGCCGGAGCGCCGCGCCGCACTGGCCGCCGCGGGGCTTGTCTGCGCCGCGCTGCTGACCGCCAGCATCACCGAGACGAACATCATGAGTGCCCAGGGCGAAAGCTCCTACGCGACCTACAACCAGAACGCCACCATCAACTCCGTCGGCACGGCGGAATACCTCATCGACGGCGCCAGCTCCTATGAGGCCATCTGGGCGCAGCCCAAGCCCGCCAGCGGCGACCTGCACCTTATCAGCTATGAAAAGCGTGAGGGCGTCGCCTATGTCAGCGTCGAGAACGACGGCGGCGAGGCGGCCATCTCGCTGCCCATCTACAACTACGGCAATTATTATGCCGCCGACGAGAGCGGCGCACCGTTTGCCATCACCAGCGGCGAGAATATGCGCATCGTACTGACGATTCCCGCGGGCTACACCGGCACGATCCATGTCCGGTACCACGCCCCCGGGTATTGGCGCGCGTTTGAGGTACTCTCCGCCGTCAGCCTGCTGGGGGTCATCGGCTGCGGCGCTTTTGCCCGCCGCAAGCGCCGCACCCCTGCCACTGTGTAAACGAGGTCACTACCCATGCCCAACCGCATCAACTATCAGCTTGAAATGGAAAAGGTCCTGCGCACGCTGGACGGCACCCGCCCGAAGCTGCTGCTGCACGCCTGCTGTGCGCCGTGCTCGAGCGCGACACTGGAGCGCCTGTCCGCGCACTTTGACCTGACCATTCTTTACTACAATCCCAACATCTACCCGCCGGAGGAATACCACCGCCGCGAGGCCGAGCTGGAACGCTTTGTCGAGCAGGCCGGGTATCACTACCCCGTGGTGGAGCTGCCCTACGACCCGCAGGAGTTCTATACCGCCGTGAAGGGGTTGGAAAACGAGCCGGAGAAGGGCGCACGCTGCACGGTCTGCTATCGGCTGCGGCTGGAGCAGGCCGCCCGCTATGCCGCCGACCACGGCTTTGACTGGTACTGCACAACGCTCTCGATCTCCCCGATGAAGGACCCCGTGCGGCTGAACGAGCTTGGCACCGAGCTGGGCAGGCAGTACGGCGTGCCGTTCCTGCCCAGTGAGTTCCGCAAAAAGGACGGCTACAAGCGCAGCTTACAGTTGAGCGCCGAGTACGGCCTGTACCGGCAGGATTACTGCGGGTGCGTGTTCAGCAAGCGGGAGAGGGAGAAGCAAAACTCTTAAAGCCTTCCCCCCTTGGGGGGGGAAGGTGGCCCCGCAGGGCCGGATGAGGGGCGAGTCTGCCTCTGCCACCCATTTACGGGCAATATCCGCAAGGCTTTCCCCTCATCAGTCAGCGGGCGGGGCCGCTGACAGCTTCCCCCTTGGGGAAGCCATTCCACCCAATACTTTTCTCACATACAGGAGAGTCCCCTATGACCTTCTATCAAATCGTTTTTCTCTTCTTCGCCTACTCGTTCCTCGGCTGGGTGGGGGAGGTCCTCTTTACCGCCGTCGTGCACCGCAAATATCAGGACCGCGGCGTGCTGAGCGGTCCGCTCTGCCTTCTGTACGGCGTCGGCGGGCTGGTCATCACCTTTGCCCTCGGCGACATTCGTGAGGGCTGGTTCTTCCTGCTTGTATTCAGCGCCGTCTATGCCACGGTCATCGAGTGGATCGGCGGGCACATTCTGGAGTACACGACCCATACCCGGTGGTGGGATTACAGCGCCATGCCGTTCAATCTGGACGGCTATGTCTGCCTCGGCGCGTCGCTGACCTGGGGTGCGCTCGGCGTTGTCGTGCTCAAATGGGGCAACCCGCTGCTGCTGGCGCTGTACAGCCTTGTGCCGCGCGGCATCTGGGTTGTTGTGCTGCTGGCCGCGCTCGTCGTGTTCTGCGTCGATCTGGTCGGCACGCTGCTGGCCATGGCCGGTCTGCGCTACCGCTGGCCCGCCGCCGCGGCTGTAGAAAACCGTCTGGCAAATCTGACCGTCCGCGGCGGCATGTGGATCCTTGACCACGTCGAGCGCCGTATGGCGAAGGCCCATCCCGCACTGACCTTTGTGCGCCCCAAACGGCAGCAGACCGACACGTTTGCCGCCGGGTGCAGCCCGTATAAAATTATTTTACTGTTCTTCATCGGCGCGTTCCTCGGCGACATCACCGAGACGATCTTCTGCCGCGTCACCGGCGGCGAGTGGATGAGCCGCTCCAGCGTCGTGTGGGGGCCGTTCTCCATCGTGTGGGGCCTGGCCATCGCCATGGTCACCCAGCTGCTCTACCGCTACAAGGACAAGCCCGCCAGCTGGCTGTTCGTCATGGGCACGCTGCTGGGCGGTGCGTATGAGTACCTGTGCAGTGTTTTCACCGAGGTCGTTTTCGGTGCGGTGTTCTGGGACTACAGCGCGATCCCGTTCAACCTGGGCGGGCGCATCAACCTGCTGTACTGCTTCTTCTGGGGCTTTGCCGCCATTGCCTGGTTCAAGGTGTTGTACCCGCCCATCTCCCACATGATCGAGTCCCTCCCCAAGCGGTTCGGCACCGTGCTGACCTGGGGGCTGTGCGTGTTCATGGCCGCTAACATCGCCGTCAGCTCCGCCGCGCTGGTGCGCTATAACGAGCGTGTCCGCGGCGAAGCCGCCGCCACCAGCCTGGCCGCCTGCCTCGACGAGCATTTCGACGACGCCCGCATGGCCAAG
>ERZ772897.3831-NODE-3831-length-10631-cov-3.693741_pt1 | contig 10631 bp, 9 predicted proteins | sample MGYA00512125_ERZ772897 | MGnify/ENA primary metagenome ERZ772897 (study PRJEB29015, sample SAMEA2737660) | human gut metagenome | biome: human gut; feature: human-associated habitat; material: faeces | place: China | collected 2012 ... | reverse complement strand
AAAGCCGGGGATACCGTAGCCGCCGGGCAGAAGCTGGGCACGGTGGGCACTGTCGGCTGCGAGTGCGCCGAGGAGAGCCACATCCATGTGGAGGTAAAGCAGGGCGAAAGCTATCTCGACCCGGCAAAGCTGCCGGAGTAAGCAAACCATAAAAGGGGCTGCAATAGCGGCTCCTTTTTTGCTGCGTCAGGCGGTACGGCGCGTTTGCAGCAGCCAGAGAACCAGCGCCGAAAGCACCCCGGCTGCCAGCAGTACATCTGCCGGGTGCGCAGCCCAGTGCTGGAAGGCACTGCCATAGGCTGCCTGTCCGATGGGCTGGGTCAGGCAGGCCAGCACAGAGAGGCAGGCTGTCGTCTTGCCCAGCTGTGCCTGCGGCACCAGCACTTGCAGCTGCGCAAAGAACCATACATTGAACAGCGCTGCCACGGCCATAAACACGGCCCCCAGCACCAGAATGCTGCCGAACTGCAGCACTGACACCCGGAGGGCAAGACCCAGCGCGGCGCACACGCCGCTGAGCGCCAGCAAAAGAGGTGTGCCGCTGCGGATGGGATGACGGACAAAGAAGGTTCCGGCCAGCACGCCGCCCAGAATGCCGCCTGCGCTCAGCACCGCCTGCACAAGACCAAGGGAGGTATCACTTTTCTGCAAAGTCTGTATCACCAGCACCGGGACACCCACGGTGAGAGCCGGGACTTCCAGCAGGTTTACAGCCGCCATGGCGGCGGCTAATTGCAGCACCGCAGCCTGCCCGGTGAGGAACTGCGTACTTTCCCGCAGGTCGGCCCACAGAGAACGGACGGAGAGCTTTGTGTCATATGGGACATCCTGTGGGATGCGCAGACAGAGCTCCATCCCGGCAGAAAGTGCAAAGCAGCAGCCGCAGAGCACCAGCAGACCCCGGATGCCGAGGTGCTCCAGCAGAACAGCACCCAGCAGGGGACCGAGAAGTTCGTCCGCGGTATCCACCAGTTGGATGACTGCGTTGCCGCGCAGCAGCTGGGTGCCGTTCAGTAGCAGAGGCAGGCAGGCGCGTACCACGGGCTGGTAAAGCCCCTGAATGGCGTACAGACTGCCCAGCACTGTCAGAACCAGCGGAAGCAGGGGCAGATGCGGCAGTCCGGCAGCGGCTGCAGCCGCAATACCGGCGGTCACCAGATCCAGCAGTGCCATCAGGCGGGCTTTACGGCAGCGGTCTGCCAGCGCGCCGCCGGTCAACATTCCAGCAAGGGCGGGCAGCATGGCCAGAGCGGTGATGCCGCCGTACAGCGCGGCAGAACCAGTCTGCCGCAGCAGATACAGCGGCAGCGCAAACCGCAGGGCGGCATTGCCGAACAGGGAGACAATCTGCCCGAGGACGATAAAAATAAAAGTGTTCATGGAAACCTCCTGCTTTTTTATTTACAGACTGCTGGTCTGTATTTACATACAAAAAAAGGCGGAGCGTTCCGCCCGGGAAATTCAGTCTTTGACCGGTGTGCACAGCTGCACCAGCTGTGCAGCCTGTGCATCCGTCAAAAGATCCAGCCCAAGTGCATGGGTCATTTGCTGAAACACGACGTTCCGCGCCCGCTGCTCGGTCGGTGTGGTGGGGCGCGTCTGGGGAGAAAGCCAGATGTCTGCCAGCACGAACAGCGCTTCGGCCAGCGCATTGGCATCGGCGGTGTGGATGGAGCCGTCTGCCATGCCCTGCCGGATCATGGGTGCAATGCACTCCGGGGCCAGATGCGCTTCAATGTTGGTCAGCTCCATGGCAAGGAACTGCGGGTTGCTGCACAGGTGCGGCAAAGTCTGCGCGATCTGCTGCTGCCGCTGCCCGGCAAAGGAAACTGCAAACACCGCCTGCAGCTTCTGCAGCCCGGTCAGGGCCGGGTCGTCCCGGATATGGCGCAGCGGCTCCCACATCTGGTCGCCCAAACGGTCACCGACGCGCTGCGCGATCTCCTCCTTGGAGCGGAAGTGATGGTACACCGCCCCTTTGGAAAGCTTTGTGGCATCAATGATGTCCTGCAGGGTGGTATTCTGGTAGCCCTTCTGGAGGAAGAGCAGGGCGGCGGCGTCCAGGATCTTTTCAACGGTCTGTTCCGGGTATTTGTTGCGCGGCATGGCGGATGCTCCTTTTTACAAACTAACGGTCTGTAAAAAGAATACAGCAGCCCGGCGGCTTTGTCAAGAGGGGGAGAACCGAAAATCCATTCATTTCCTGCGGCGCTGCATTGCTTTTGCGCGGGGTTTCTGGTATGATACAATAGAATTAACAGGCGATTTTGGGAGGATGGACAGATGGCAAGGGTTTTGATCGTGGGAGCCGGGGCAGCCGGACTGATGGCGGCGGGCGCCGCCGTGCGGCAGGGACATCAGGTGACGGTGCTGGAGCATACCGAGAAGCCCGGGCAGAAGATCCTTGTCACCGGCAAGGGACGCTGCAACGTGACCAACGACTGCCCGGCAGAGGAGTTTTTGCGCCATGTGCGCACGAACCCGCGCTTTTTGTACTCCTCGCTGGGGGCGTTCCCCCCGGCAAAGACCATGGAACTGTTCGAAGGCCTTGGCGTGGAGCTGAAGGTGGAGCGCGGCCGCCGGGTGTTCCCGGTATCGGATAAGGCCGAGGAGATCCGGCAGGCATTGCTGCGCTATGCGCAGGACGCCGATATCGTCTACGATGGCGCAAAAAAGCTGCTGCTGGAGGACATCGTGCCGGAGGCAGAGCCCGCCCCGGCGGTGCCGGAAAACCCGCGTCACCCCAAAAAGAAAAAGGCGGGCCCGGCACTGCGCTGCGTGGGCGTGCGGGGCACTTCCGGCCGGGAATACCGGGCAGACGCTGTACTGGTGGCCACCGGCGGCGTGAGCTACCCCACCACCGGCTCTACCGGCGACGGCTACAAGCTGGCGCAACAGGCGGGACACACCCTTGTGGAGCCGGTGCCCAGTCTGGTCAGCCTTGTCAGCCGCGACCCGGACTGCAAAAAGATGATGGGTCTGGCGCTGAAAAACGTCACCCTGACCCTGCTGGAGGACGGCAAGGCCATCTTTGACGAGCAGGGCGAGATGCTGTTTACCCACTTTGGCATCAGCGGGCCGCTGACCCTGAGTGCGTCCAGCCATCTGGGGGATATGAAAAAGCACAGGTACATCGCGGAGATCGACCTGAAGCCCGCCCTGAGCGAGGAGCAGCTGTACGACCGCATCACCCGGGACTTTGCGCTGCTGGCAAACCACGCGGCGCAGGGCGCGCTGGTCAAGCTGCTGCCCTCCAGTATGCAGCCGGTCATGGTGGCGCGCTGGGGCATTGACCCCGCCACCAAGGCAAACCAGATCACCCGGGAGCAGAAGCGGGAGCTGGTGCAGCTGGTCAAGCACTGGCAGGTGCCCATTGACGCCCGGGGCGACCTTGCCCACGCGGTCATCACCAGCGGCGGCGTATCGGTGCGGGAGGTGGACCCCAAGACCATGCAGAGCAAAAAGGCGCTGGGGCTGTACTTTGCGGGCGAGGTGCTGGACGTGGACGCCTACACCGGCGGCTACAATCTGCAGATCGCTTTCTGCACCGCACAAAGCTTTGCGAATAACCTGTAAAAACAGCGCAGTCAATTTCCTGTGTACTATATATAAATAAGGAGAACATATCATGGTATCTGTTGCAATTGATGGGCCTGCGGGTGCAGGCAAATCCACTCTGGCACGCCGTCTGGCGGCAGAGCTGGGCTATATCTATGTGGACACCGGTGCAATGTACCGCGCCATCGGCCTGTACGCCCTGCGCGCGGGCAAAGACCCCAAGGACAACGCAGCGGTGGACGCCCTGCTGCCGGAAATCGAGCTGCGGCTGGCCTCCATTGCGGGCGAGCAGCACATTTACTTGAAGGACGAGGATGTGAGTACCGCCATCCGCACCGAAGCCGCGGGCATGGCAGCCTCTGCCGTGGGCGCAAACCCCGCGGTGCGGGCATTTCTGCTGGAGCTGCAGCGCAGCATGGCAAAAAAGCAGGATGTGCTGATGGACGGCCGGGATATCGGCACGGTGGTGCTGCCGGACGCTACGGTGAAGATCTTCCTGACCGCCAGCCCGGAGGCACGCGCCACCCGCCGCTGGAAGGAGTATCAGGTCAAGGGCATCGACACCCCCTACGAGGAAGTGCTGGCAGATGTGAAGCAGCGGGACTATCAGGACACCCACCGCGCCGCCGCTCCGCTGAAGCAGGCAGAGGACGCCGTGCTGCTGGATACCTCGGAACTGGATTTTGAGCAGAGCCTTGACGCCATGAAGCAGATCATCGCCAAAAAGATCGGCGGATAAAACAAACAGGACAGGAATAAAAAATGGTACTATATTATATTCTGGTGCCCCTTGCGTGGCTTGTGTGGCACATCGGTTTCCGCATCCGGGTGGAGGGGCGTGAAAACCTGAAAAAGGTGCAGACGAAGGGTTATATCCTTGCGCCCACCCATGTGTCAGCCATCGACCCGGTGTTCATCGTTGTCACCCGGTGGGGCAGGCGGATGGTGGTGTTTGCCAAAAAGGAGCTGTTCGAAATCAACGCACTGCTGACATGGTTCTTCCGCTGCTGCGGCGGTGTGTGCGTCCGCGGCACCAAGGACGAGATGGCGGTCATCTCCCAGACGGTGGAGGCCTGTAAGCAGGGCAAAACGCTGCTTATCTTCCCGGAGGGCACCCGCGAAAAGGAGGGCAAGCTCCTGTCCCCCAAGAGCGGCCTGTTCGTCATTGCCGCCGAGGCGGGGGTGGACGTTGTGCCCTGCCGCATCCTGTACGACACCCCGGACGGAAGGATGCACCTGTTCTGCAAAGTGCGGGTGATCTACGGCGAGCCGATGCCCGCAGCACAGTTTGCCATGGAGGGCCGCCGGGACACCAAAAAGCTCCGTGCCAACAAGCAGGCACTGCTGGAAGCATGGGAAAAGATGGGGGCGTAAGAGATGGAGATCCATTTGGCGAAAACGGCGGGGTTCTGCTTTGGTGTGAACCGTGCCGTGGAACTGACCTACGGCCTGCTGGCCGAGGGGCATAAGGTGGCAACGCTGGGCCCGCTGATCCACAACCCGCAGGCGGTGGAGGATATGCGGCGCAAGGGTGCACAGGTAGTGGACACCGTGCAGGATGTGCCCGCCGGGTGCGAGGTGGTCATCCGCAGTCATGGCGTGCCCCGCAGCGTTTACGATGAACTGGAAGCGCGCGGCATCCCCTACCATGACGCCACCTGCCCCTTTGTGCAGAAGATCCAGCGCATTGCCGCCGAGGCCGAAAAAGAGGGCGCGGTGCTGCTGGTGGCGGGCGATAAGACCCACCCGGAGGTGCAGGGCATCGTGGGGCACACCCGGGGCGAGGTGTTCGTTTTTGCCGATTTAGCCGAGTTAGAGGCGTGGAACGGCCCGTCTGACCCCCAAAAACCCCTTTTTGCAGTTGCACAGACCACATTTCAGGTTACAAAATGGAAAGAAAGTTCGGAGTTTCTCAAAAAAGCCTATACAAACGCCCGAATTTTTGATACAATATGTAATGCGACGTGGGCGAGGCAACAGGAAGCGGAAGACCTCAGCCAACAATGCGACATCATTGTTGTCATTGGCGGTCATCATTCTTCCAATACCCAAAAGCTGGTACAGGTCGCCGCAAAACACACGCGTGCCGTAACGGTCGAAACAGCGAGCGAACTTCGGCCGGAATGGTTTGCAGATGTTAAAGTGGCGGGCGTGACAGCCGGGGCTTCAACGCCATCGTCTATTATTGAGGAGGTACTTAACAGTATGAGCGCAGAAATCAATGACAGCATGAGCTTTGAGGAGATGCTGAACGCATCCGAGGAAAAGCGTGTTCATGCAGGCAGTATTGTGAAAGGAATCGTGACCAGCATCTCTGCCAACGAGATCCAGGTGGATATCGGAGCTAAGCAGACCGGCTTTGTCAAGCTGAGCGAGCTGACCGATGATTCCTCCGCCAAGGTCGAGGACCTGGTGAAAGTTGGCGATGAGCTGGACCTCATCGTCGAGAAGGTTATGGATCAGGATGGCGTCATCCAGCTCTCCCGCAAGAAGCTCGCATCTCGCAAGGGCATGGAAGAGATCGCCAAGGCAGCTGAGTCCGGCGAGGTCGTCGAGGGCGACGTCACCGAGTTCAACAAGGGCGGCGTTGTCGTCAACGTCAAGGGCGTCAAGGTGTTCGTCCCCCGTTCTCAGGCCACTATGCGCCGCGACGAGGACTACACTGCTCTGGTCGGCCAGCACGTTCAGCTGGTCGTCACCGAGTGCTCCGGCCGCAAGATCGTCGGCAGCATCAACAAGGTCACCGCTGAGCAGAACAAGGCTAAGCGTGAGGAGTTCTGGGCAAGCGTCGAGGTCGGCAAGACCTACACTGGCGTCGTCAAGAGCCTGACCTCTTACGGTGCATTCGTTGACATCGGCGGTGTGGACGGTCTGTGCCACATCAGCGAGCTGAGCTGGAACCGCATCAAGCATCCCTCTGAGGTCGTCTCCGTTGGCGACACCATCGAGGTGTATGTGAAGGATATCGACACCGAGAACCACAAGGTCTCTCTGGGCTACAAGAAGGCTGAGGACAACCCCTGGGAGCAGCTGAAGAACAACTACCCCATCGGTAGCACCTTCCATGCTCCGGTCGTGTCCCTGACCAAGTTCGGTGCATTCGTCCGCATCCTGCCGGGTGTTGACGGTCTGGTCCACATCAGCGAGATCAGCAATGACCGCGTTGAGAAGGTCTCCGACGCACTGAAGGTCGGCGATATGGTCGACGTGAAGCTGCTGGATGTTGACTTCGACAAGAAGCGCATCAGCCTGTCCATGAAGGCTCTGCTGAACGACGACGCTGAGTAATCAGCCCGCAGCATAGTCTCATCAGACACAATGCGAACTACAGCCCCGTTGCCGGGAAAACGGCGGCGGGGCTGTTTTTGTACAATTATGAAAAACTGGTTTATAAAGCACCGCGAGGTGCTGGCTTATCTCGTTTTCGGTGTGCTGACCACATTGCTGAACATCGTACTGTATGCGCTGTTCAGCCGCCTGTTCGGCTACGAAGCCGCCAACAGCTGGGGCAATGTGCTGGACAATGTCATCTGCATTTTGTTCGCCTACGTCACCAACCGGGCGTTCGTCTTTGCCAGCCGGACGCAGGGCAGGGAAGCACTGAAAGAATTTGGTGCATTCGTCACCTGCCGTCTGGGTACACTGGTATTGGATGCCGCCATCATGATGATCTTCGGCAACCTGCTGGCCGCCCAGGGGGCGGCTCTGGTGGAGAGCTTTATGAACGGTGCGCTGAGCCTGTTGGCTGGCTGGTTTGGCCCGGATACGGTGCTGCACATGGCCACCGGCGGCGTAGCGCCCGCTCCCTCCATCTCCGACGGCTCTGCCGCCATTGCCATCATCGGCGGTGCCGACGGCCCGACGGCCATCTTTGTCACCAGCTTCTACGATGCCCAGGCGCTTTGGGGTCTTGCCGTCAAGATCTTCTCCAACGTGGTGGTGGTCGTGCTGAATTATGTGTTCAGCAAGCTCATCGTTTTTAAGCGTAAGTGAGATATTTTTCTGCCAGCGGCAGAAAAATATCTGATATAATTTCAGGAGGTACGGTATTATGAAACGTGGTCTGAAAGGTTTTGCATTTCTGGTCTCCGGTCTGGTGCTGGGCATCATCGGCGCAACGGTGTCTGCAACGGCCATTGCCCTGAGCGCTGTCGGCATGGCGAAGGTACACCGTGCCACCAAGAACTAAGAAGCTGTTTTCAAAACAACTTCGATTCAGGAGGAAAAAAGTATGAATCGTGAAGAGATCCTGTCCCATGTCGATCACACCTTGCTCAAGCCTGAGGCTACCTGGCCCCAGATCCAGACCCTGTGCGACGAGGCCATCGCCAACCACACGGCTTCCGTCTGCATCAACACCTGCTATGTGAAGCAGGCCGTCGAGTACATGGCGGGCCGCATCCCGGTCTGCTGTGTGGTCGGTTTCCCTCTGGGCGCAATGGACACCGCTTCCAAGGCTTTTGAGGCCAAGACTGCCATCGAGAACGGCGCTGCCGAGGTGGATATGGTCATCAACATCGGCCGCCTGAAGAACGGCGAGTACGACGCTGTCCGCGAGGACATCCGCGCCGTCAAGCAAGCTGTGGGCGATAAGGTCCTGAAGGTCATCATCGAGACCTGCCTGCTGACCGACGACGAGAAGCGCAAGATGTGCGACATCGTCTGCGAGGCAGGCGCTGACTACATCAAGACCAGCACCGGCTTCTCCACCGCCGGCGCAAACTTCCACGATGTGGAGCTGATGGTCAAGGGCGTGGCTGGCCGCTGCAAGGTCAAGGCCGCCGGCGGCATTTCCACCGTGGAGGATATGGAGACTTTCCTTGCACTGGGCGCTGACCGTCTGGGCACCTCCCGCGCTGTCAAGATCCTGAACGGCGAGCAGGCAAAGGGCTATTAAGTTTTCTGCAAAAAATGTATTTCGGCAAAGCTCTGGGCTTGGCTGAACTGCAAAGGATGATCTCTCAAGGGCTGCTGCACAAATTGCTGTGCAGCGGCCTTTTTGCGCCCAAGCCTTGCAAGCAGGGCGCGGCAGGGTGTATAATATAGATAGGTACTGTATAAAATAGGGGCTGCCCGCTTTATGGGGTAAGGCGGGCAGAGGAGGAAATGCAATGAATATACCCGAGATCCTTGTGGCCAATGGCACAGGGGCGGTGCTGGTAAGCTTTCTGCTTTTACTGCGGGTGCGCGGCGAGAGTAAAAACAGCGTGGGAACAGAGCTGTTCTGCCGGATTCTGGTGGTGACGCTGCTGGCACAGGCAACAGAGACGATCAGCTTTCTGCTGGACGGCGTGCCCGGCGCGGCAAGCCGGTTCTGGCTGTACCTGACCAACACCATCTGCACCGGCGCTACCGTGTGCGTGGGCTATGTATGTGGACTTTCGGGTCTACCGCAGCACCGGACGCCTGCGCAGAAGGCACCTGCTGCTGGGTGCGCCGCTGCTGGCGCTTTTGGTGCTGCTGGTGGCAAACCTTTTTGGCACGGGGTGGATCTTTTCCATTTCGGCGGACAACCTTTACCATCGGGGTCCGTTGAACATTTTGCAGTATCTGCTGCTGTTCGGCTATTATGCCGAGAGCGTGTGGCAGGTGCATAAGGCCAAGCGCGATGGCATTACGGTGGAGTTTTTCCCGGTGTACTACTTCGTGGTCACCTGTGCGGTGGGCACGCTGCTGCAGGGCGCATTCTACGGCATGGCCTTTGGCTGGCTGTCGGTAGCTATCGCCTTTGTGCTTGTGGACAGCCAGACCCGCAGCCTGCGCGGCTATACCGATGAGTTGTCCGGCCTGTTTGGGCGCAAGTACATGAACTACTGTCTGGACCGCATCCACGCCACGCAGGAGAAGGACGTTTACGGCATCATGATGGACGTGAACTGCTTCAAGGAGATCAACGACACCTACGGTCATGGTGCGGGCGACCGCGCCATTCAGGAGATCGGGCACATCCTGTCCGGGGCGCTGGTGGCAAACTCGGTAGCCATCCGCATGAGCGGCGATGAGTTCATGGTGCTGATCCGTCACGGCTCGGAGGAGCTGCTGGACGAGATCTGCACCGCCATCGAGCAGCGGGTGCAGCACTATAACGCCACCGCTCCGGCGGGCAGCTTTCAGCTGTCCTTTTCCACCGGTGTGGCAAAGTACGAGGGCGGCAGCGTGGAGAAGTTTCTGGTGGAGCTGGATCAGCGGATGTATGCGGAAAAACGCGCTTTCCACGCCGCCCGGGACGGCCATGCCGCACCGGAGCAGGGAAATGCTCCATCAATTTAAAAGGAATGTCTAAAATAAGTGCGACTTATCTTGACAATCTGACGCTGTAATGATAGAATATGTGGCGTACCAATTGAATACCGACTTATCAAGAGCGGCTGAGGGGACAGGCCCTGTGAAGCCCGACAACCTGCGCGAGAGCGTAAGGTGCCAAATCCTGCGGGAAACCGGAAGATAAGAGTGCAACGCTCAGAGCTTTCGGCTCTGGGCGCTTTTATTTTTCAGAACAAACTTGATGGAATGGTAAATACACGCAACTGCAACATTTAGGAGGCAAAAAATGGCTAGACACCTGTTTACTTCGGAGTCCGTCACCGAGGGACATCCCGACAAGATCTGCGACCAGATCTCGGATGCAATTCTGGACGAGATCCTGACCCACGACCCCAACGCCCGCGTGGCCTGCGAGACCTGCGCATCCACCGGCCTTGTGCACATTATGGGCGAGATCACCACCAGCTGCTATGTGGACTTCCAGAAGGTCGTCCGCGAGGTGGTGGCAGATATCGGCTACACCCGCGCAAAGTTCGGCTTTGACGCCGACACCTGCGCCGTCATCTCCAACATTGACGGCCAGAGCCCCGACATTGCACTGGGCACCAACGATCAGGTGGGCGGTGCAGGCGATCAGGGCATGATGTTCGGTTATGCCTGTGACGAGACCCCCGAGCTGATGCCCATGCCCATCAGCCTTGCCCACAAGCTGGCAAAGCGCCTGACTGAGGTGCGCAAGAGCGGCGAGATGGACTACCTGCGCCCGGACGGCAAGAGCCAGGTCACCGTGGAGTACGACGACGGCAAGC
>ERZ772897.3827-NODE-3827-length-10658-cov-5.310855_pt1 | contig 10658 bp, 9 predicted proteins | sample MGYA00512125_ERZ772897 | MGnify/ENA primary metagenome ERZ772897 (study PRJEB29015, sample SAMEA2737660) | human gut metagenome | biome: human gut; feature: human-associated habitat; material: faeces | place: China | collected 2012 ... | reverse complement strand
GGGATTCCGAAAATATTTCCCAATGGAATTCCCTCTGATCCGTCACCGTCCTCCTCGAAATCATCGCCATCTTCGGTCTCGTCAGCATCCACAACGGTCTGCTCTGCGTCCTCATCCGTGTCTGCTTCAGTCGGATTATCCACAGAATTCTGTTTTTCCGCTTCGCTCACGTCATCTTTCTTACCCGCAGCAGTTCCGGTATTCTCCTGCTTCTGCGCTCCATCTCCGCTTCCCATCGGATTCAGATACATATTTTTCAACAGCTCCGGCGTGATCCCGGACATCTTTGTCCAGTCCATACCGCTTCCCATCATCATATCAAACGATCTCTGCATACAGTCCCGGCACACCTGCAATCCGCCCGGCAGCGTGATCATTTTTCCTGCCTGACTCTCCGTCCGTCTGCACATGCAGCAGATCTTCTCATATCCGTTATTTTTGTTGTCTTCCAAATTTTTTCTCCCTGAACCTTCTATCGTTTCTCATGGATACAGGCCGCGGCCTGTCCACGCGTTTTCTGCCTGTTTTTACAGAATTATAACCTATTATAATGCAAATTGAGTCTTCCCGCAACCGAAAAACCATGTGTAAATTTTCTGACAGAATCATCTTTCCTCTTAACAGTATCTGAACTCTGCCCCCTGTATTTTTTTGATGTTTTTTGTAGTTTGAATTTAACATGGAATTGTAGCAACTAAGTAACTGTTTGGCAGGTCAGCGCATTCCCTGCACCGACCGTAAGTAACACAGGCTTGACCGCGGCTGTGAATTCACTGAACCGTTACCTGGTGAACAACTATATAAGAGGGGGTAAATCTTATGATCACTTTACAGCTCGACATGTACCAGGCCTGCGCCCTCGGCGCTCTCGTCTATTGTCTCGGACGACTCATGGTCAACAAACTTTCATTCTTAAGTAAGTACTGCATCCCGGCACCGGTTGCCGGCGGTATCGTATTCGCCTTTGCTCATCTGGCGTTATACGCAGCAGGAATTCTGGAACTCTCCTTTGACACAACATTACAGAGTGTCTTCATGACGGTCTTCTTCTGCAGCGTCGGATTCACAGCCTGCTTCCGTCTGTTGAAAAAGGGCGGACTTCAGGTATTTCTGTTCCTCGGACTCGCAGTCGCCATCTGTGTCATCCAGGACGCAGTTGGCAGCGGTCTCGCAGCAGCCTTTGGTCTGGATCCGCTGCTCGGCTTATGTATGGGTTCCATGCCGTTAGTAGGCGGACACGGAACATCCGGTTCCTTCGGACCGCTTCTTGAAACAGATTACGCCGTTGTAGGCGCTACCACAGTTGCTCTCGCGGCAGCTACATACGGACTTGTATCCGGAAGTATGATGGGCGGCCCGATCGCACGTGCCCGTGTTGAAAAACTCCACTTAAAATCCACAGCAGCTGAGGAAGGCAACGAGACAGCTGAGGTTATGCCGGCCGTTGATGGTCAGAAATTCACAACATCCGCAATGTTTTTAGCAGTTGCCATCGGTCTCGGTACTCTTATTTTCACATTCTTCAAAGATGTATGCCACCTGACATTCCCGACTTATATCGGCGCTATGCTCGCAGCAGCAGCGATCCGCAATATCTGGGATGTCCAGCACAAAGAACTTCCGATGGTTGAGATTGACGCCCTCGGCGGACTTTCCTTAAATCTGTTCCTGTCCATGGCTATGATGAGCTTAAAGCTTTGGCAGTTAGCAGCACTTGCTCTTCCGATGATCGTCATCCTGCTTGTTCAGACGATTGTTATGTTCCTGTACGCGAACTTCGTTGTATTCAACGTTATGGGACGTGACTACGAGGCAGCTGCCATGACAACTGCATTCTGCGGTTTCGGTATGGGCGCTACCCCGAACGCTATGGCAAACATGAGAGCACTCGTTGAGCGCTACGGTGCAGCTCCGAGAGCATTCTTCATCGTACCGTTAGTAGGAAGCTTATTCGTTGACTTCTTCAACTCCATGGTACTGACCACGTTCATGAATTTCCTGTAAACATGTTTTCAGGAACTTTTCGATAAAACCTTTATACCTTTACAAAACAAGACCGCCTTTCCCGTGATCACTCCAGGGAGGCGGTCTTGTTTCTCTATTTTATATCGACTCTTTATTATTTTCCGATCTTAGACTGGCTCTGCGCCGGTTTCTGATCCTGCTGTCCGCCCTGGCTCTGACTGTTTGCACTGTCAGACTCAGCCGGACGCTGCTTTAAGGTTAACTGGACTTCTCTCTCCTGATAGCTGCCGTTTACAAGAGACTGGACAGTCAATGTTACGGTATCACCGGATTTATAGTAAGTCAGAAGCTTTGCAAGGTCCGCGTAGTTGGAGATCTTCTCACCATCCAGCTTTGTAATGATGTCCTTCTCGTGAAGATCGGAACCTGCGGCTGCGGAGTCTTCCATGATCTTGTAGACATAGACACCCTGCGGCATTCCGTACATCTTTGCCATGGACTCATCAATGTTCTGTAACTGGATTCCGAGATAGCCCTGCTCAGACTCGGAAACCGCGATCTTTGTGGTCCTTGTCATGAGGTCATCGATGATGTCTTTTGCTTTAGAGATCGGGATCGCGTAACCGACGCCTTCAACACTTGTATCCGCGTACTTTGCTTCGTTGATGCCGATAACTTCACCTTTGGAGTTTAAGAGAGCTCCGCCGCTGTTGCCTGGGTTGATCGCTGCGTCTGTCTGGATGACGGTCTTAGTCGCATCGTCAACTTTGATCTCTCTGTTTAACGCGCTTACATGTCCGACTGTCACGCTCTGGCCAAGTCCAAGCGCGTTGCCGATGGCGATAACGCCCTGCCCCATCTTTAAGGAATCGGAATCACCGAGTGTCGCCGCTTTGATCTTGTCCTTTGTGTCAGCGGAGATCTTGTCGAGCGGAACTGCGATTACTGCGAGATCCGCCTCGGAGTCTGTGCCCTTAATGGCCGCGTCCGCAGTGCTCTCATCTGCGAACGTCACGGTAAGTCCCTCGGAATCACTGACAACGTGGTTGTTTGTAACGATCAGAAGCTCGGAGTCATTCTGTCCGACGATGATGCCGGAACCGCTGCTCGGGACTTCGTAGGTCTGGGATTGTCCAAACCAGGTGTTGCTCTGGTAGACCTGGGTATTTGTGATCGATACGACAGACGGAAGGGTTGCGTCCACAATCGCGGAGACATCCTCAATAACAACACCGTTGCTGGAAGTTGTGGATGTGTTCGCTGCCGGGATCTGGGTCGTCTGCCCGATGGTCTCGTTTACCTGAGAGCTCTGGTACGGCAACAGGGTGTTGGCCGCACGGTTGACTCCGTACATCGTTCCGCCGGATACGACACCGAAGAGGATCGCTGCCGCCGCGACAAGAGCTGTCGTCTTGGCGTAGGAGTGTTTCTTCGAAGCGTGGTGGCTGTTTCCGTTTCCGTTCGGATTCTGTCCATGTCCCTGATAATAGTCGTACTGCTGATACGGGTTCGTGCACTGGTTCTGGTTTCCGTAATACTGCTGATGCTGCTGCCCGCTGTAGTAACCGTTCTGGCCGTTCGGATTTCCGTTATACGGCTGGCCGTTCTGTGTACCGGAACCAAGTCTTCCGTACACCTGTCTTCCTGTATGCTCACCCTGAGGCTGCTGGGCTCCGTTTTGGGTGTTCTGAGTGTTCTGCGTGTTTATCGGCTGTTCATTATTTTTCTTTTCGTTTTCATTATTTACTTCGTTCCATTTATTTTCATCATACATAATAGGAATCTCCTTTCTGTGTTGAAATTTTCGATGTTTCTTTTTGTACTTAAGGACTCTCTCTTTTTCTTTCCTCTCCTTAACTACATGACATAGTGTACCAGTGAAATGTGATGAAAGTGTGATGAAACATGCACGGTTCTGTGAAATAGCGTCACAATTCCCGTGTTTTTGTAATACGCAAAAAAATCCCGGAATCCATCAGTGGGCTGCTATTCTGTACCCATCCGGATGGATTCCGGGAAACTCTTGTTTTTCTTTATTTTGTCAGGATCGCAGTCAGTCCGAAATAGATCAGGACGATCACACCGAGGACGATGCGGTAGTATCCGAAGAATTTGAAGTCATGTTTTTTGACATATCCGAGTAAGAACTGGATCGAGTACATGGAAACGACGAAGGCGATCACCATGGCAGCTGCCATGAAGAAGAGCTCCATTGCGGAGAATGCCAGGCCGTAGTGAAGGATCTTTAAGAGACTGGCGCCGAACATGACCGGAATTCCAAGGAAGAAGGTGAACTCCGATGCGGCGGTTCTGGAACAGCCAAGCATCATCGCACCGAGGATCGTTGCGCCGGATCTCGATGTACCCGGGATCAGCGCGAGGAGCTGGAAGAGACCGATGTAAAATGCGGTCTGGTAACTGATCTGGGATACTTTCTTTATGCGGAATTCCGCGTGCTGGTTGCGGTTCTCGAAGGCAATAAAAATAACACCGTAGATGATGAGCATCGCCGCTACCACATATGGATTGTAGAGATACTTGTCAAGCACTTCGTCAAGCAGGATTCCGACCACGGCAGCCGGAAGGCAGGCGATGATGATCTTAAACCATAGATGCCATGTGGCGCGCTTCTGTGCCGATTTTTTTCCCGGATCAAATGGGTTCAGCCGTCTGAAATACAGGACCAGTACCGCGAGAATTGCGCCTAACTGGATCACGACGCGGAACACGTTCATGAATTCTTCTGATACATTCAGGTGGACGATATTCTCCACAAGGATCAGGTGACCGGTGCTGCTGATCGGAAGCCATTCGGTGAAACCTTCGACGACACCGAATACGACGATCTTTAGAAATTCGATAAAGCTGTTCATATTCACTCCTATTTTTATTATAATTAGTCATGGCATCCACCCTACGGCCGATCATACACCAAAATGCTTATGCAAGCAAGCTTGCAGCATATTTTTCCACATGATCGACCGCATGATGGATTGCTAGTTGATATTTTCAATCTGCCAGTCGATCGGCTCGATCCCGTTCTCTTTTAAATACTTGTTTGTCTTGCTGAACGGCCTGCTGCCGAAAAATCCGCGGTAGGCGGACAGCGGGCTCGGGTGCGGTGACTCGAGGATCAGATGCTTCGGATTCGTCAGCATTGGCTTTTTCATCTGCGCCGGGCGTCCCCAGAGGATGAACACCATCGGGCGGTCCTGCTCATTTAAGACGCGGATCGCGGCGTCCGTGAATTCCTCCCATCCAATATTCTTGTGGGAGTTTGCCGCATGGGCACGGACAGTCAGGACTGTGTTTAAGAGCATAACACCCTGATCTGCCCACTTCTTTAAATATCCATTGTTTGGGATATAGCAGCCGCAGTCCTCATGAAGTTCCTTATAGATATTGACCAGGGACGGCGGGATCTCCACCGACGGCTTTACGGAAAAGCTCAGTCCATGCGCCTGCCCCGGCTCGTGGTACGGGTCCTGTCCAAGGATCACTACTTTTACTTTTGAGAGCGGAGTAAACGCAAAGGCGTTGAAGATGTCATCCGGCGCCGGGTAGACTTCCTTTGTCTCGTACTCGCTCTTTACGGTCTCGTATAATTTCCTGTAATACGGCTTTTTGAATTCCCCGCTCATAGGGACCAACCAGTCATTTGCGATCGCAGCCATATTTCCTCCTTGTTGTATTTATTCGTAACGCTTCAGTACCTTCATAATTTTATGTTTTCTTACCGTCAACACAGCAAGTGCTCAAACCTCCTGAACAGTTACACTCTTTCTAAGAAATCATCCACTAATTTAAACGATACCTCCGCCACCGGACATGATTTCCCAGAAAGCTCTTCCGGCACCTGAGAAAAGATCTTGTGAACCCGGAACAGATACGCCTTATTGTTTAACATTGCTGTCTTCTCAAAGGGCCAGCGGATCAGGGACGGATCTTTATAGTTCTCACCAAGCTCCAGGAGCACCGTGTTCCGGTTCAGGGTGCAGGAAAGCCATAAGGTATAATGCTTCCACGCTTCTTCCGTAAAGGATACGCTGTGGGGAACTGCCATATGACCGGCAGAAAAGCCCAGCCGGTCCGCATCCTCACCGGACAGTGAAGTTATGATATAATAATCCTTTCCATCCAGAAAATTTTTTAACTTTTCGGCGGCATGAAGGACCTCTTCCTCCTCCGTGCCTTCTTTTTTCTTCCACTCAGAGCCGATCCCCACCAGGATCTTTTCCGCGTTTTCCAGTTTTTCCTTCAGGATCTTTTCTGCTTCTGTCTTTTCCAAGCTTTTCCTCCAATATTCTGCATAATTCGTTTTCGAACGTTAACATCATAACATAAATGGGGTCTGGATTCAACTGATCCCTCTTGTCCTTTGCTTTTCATTTTCTTAAGTTTTTCTGTCTGCGGCAGAATACGTTCCGCCGTCCTTGAATTCTTATGGCATGTCAGCGACATTCCAGAAGTGCCATGCATAATTTTCCCCTGTATCTCTCATACTTTTTTTGCAGATGAATATCAGACAGATCCATAGCTGTTGTTTTTATCAGCTGTCTGAAGAAACTGCATGGCAATTATTATGGAAAGGATGGATCAATGATGGAAGAGCACTCAGTCAATCTTCTCCGCGAATGTGACTCCGGCTGCAAAATGGCGGCGGAAAGCCTGGAACAGATCCGGGATATGGTGTCGGATCAGGAGCTCTGGAAGGATATCACGGAAAGCTATGAAAAACATCAGGAGCTGGACGCAAAGATCAAAAAGACCTTAAGCGCCATGGAGGAAGAGGGAAAAGAACCGGGAAAAATGGCCTCTGCCTGGTCATGGATGTCCACAGAAATGCGTATGCTGGCAAAGGGCGGCGACAAAGAAGCCGCCAGTATTGTCACTGACGGCTGTAATATGGGGATCAAGACCATATGCGGTTATAAAAATCAGTATTCTGGTGCGTCAAAGGCTGTCATGGAGATCGCCGATGAGCTCACCGGGATGGAGGAAAATCTCAGAGATCATATGAAGAAATTTCTATAACGGTTCAGCAGATCTCTTCCGCTTTCCTATCTTCCGGCCGGTGCCCCGCCACCGCCGGAAACTCCGAATATTTCACAAAGCCGATCTTTGCAATCAAGCACACGGTGGACCGGCTCGCAGAAAATGATTTTTCCGCCCGCGTCGATGTTCTTCGAAAGGAAGTCATCGCCAATGTCTCCCCTGAGCTCCGCTCCCCACTTTCCGTGATCTCCGGCTACGCAGAACTTGTCCGGGACATTCACCGGAAAGATGAGGCAGCTATCCGCCCCCCGGTCAGTCTGCCTGATGCTCTACCTCATAGGCATGTTCTTCCTTGATCTTTTTTAATGTCTCCGGCTCGCGGATCAGATCGAGGGCTGTGAAAGCAAGAACCTTTGCACCGAGAAGGATCGAATCGAGTCCTTTCTGTGAGCATGCCGCCGCAACCATCTCCTTGCTGTGGCCCTTGATCGGCTCGTCGCTGATATTGATGGTCGGCTGGATCGCCGGAACGACCTGGGATACATTTCCGATATCTGTCGATCCCATAAGGCGCTCTCCTGCCGGATCTGCAGTCTCTCCAAACAATTCCAGATTCTTCGCATAAACCGCATCAAAGGATGGTGTCGGAACCATGTTCTCTACCCAGTTCTGGTACGGCTTCATGCTGCCCTTTGCACCCATTGCCATCGCAGAGGCTTCCACGATCCGCTCTACCTTAGCGTAAACATCCTTTAATGTGGAAGCTGCAGCAGCCCGCAGATAAAATTTTGCTGCCGCGTAATCCGGTACCGTGTTCGGTGCCTGTCCACCGTTTACGATGATCCCGTGGATCCGCACATCATCACTCAGATGCTGGCGAAGAGCATTGATGGAGTTATAGGTCTGGATCAGCGCGTCTAAAGCATTGATTCCCTGCTCCGGTGCCGCAGCCGCATGAGACGCCTTACCCCAGAATTCAATATCGATCGGAACACATCCAAGTGTTTTTTCTGTAAGGCGATGTCCCACACCCGGATGTGCGGAAAGAGCCGCGTCAACGTCCTTGAAATATCCCTCGCGGACAAAGCTTCCCTTCGCACTTCCGTTTTCTCCGCCTTCCTCTCCAGGTGTTCCGTAGAGGCGGACCTCTCCGCCGACCTCATCGATCACGCTCTTTAACGCCGCAGCCGCCAGAGAAGAAGTTGCACCAAACAGGTTATGTCCACAGCCATGTCCAAGTCCCACAAGGGCATCGTACTCCGCAAGGAAAACCATGACCGGACCGGGTTTCCCGGATTTATAGCTCGCCGCAAAACCGGTTCTGTGACCTGCCGCCGGCATCTCTACTTCAAATCCCACGCTCTTAATCTGATCTGCAAGACGCTTGGAAGCGAAAAACTCATAATTGCTGACCTCCGGCTTCTCATGGATCTCCAAAGCGATCTGCTGATATGTCTTGCCGTTTGCCTCTACATAATCCACAATTTTCTTCTGTAATTCGTCCATTATCCACAATCTCCTTTTCTTTTATCCCATAAATTCACTGCAATATTCTTATAAGGAAAAAGACCTGACAAAAACCTACTTGTCAGGTCTCTTAATGCGTATTATAGTTCTTTTCGCCTAAATTTTCCAGTCTTTTCTTCCGATTTCACCGATCTGTTCCTGCAATTATTTTCCTGCTCTTACTCCCTCAAACTCCTCCTGGATCTCCTTTGACGGCTCACCGGTCGCAAGGCTGACAACAATCAGACAGAGCATTGCAATGATAAACGCCGGAAGAAGCTCATACACATTCCATGCACCGCCCAACGGACGAACGCAGTATTTCCATACAAATACCATGACTCCGCCTGCGATCATGCCGGCAAGAGCACCGTTCCTGTTGGAACGTTTCCAGAATAATGCCGCAAGGACCACCGGTCCGAATACAGCGCCAAATCCAGCCCACGCAAAGGACACGATTCCAAATACGGAGCTGTCCGGATTTCCCGCTAAAAATACTGCGATCACTGCGATAAAGAGAACCGTCGCCCGGGCAACATGGATCGTTCTCTTCTCAGTAAGGTTTACGCCGAACATTCCCTTTAACAGGTTCTCAGAAACAGCGGAGGATGCCGCAAGAAGCTGGGAATCTGCGGTGGACATCGTGCAGGCTAAAATTCCGGCAAGTGTGATTCCCGCACCCACGATTGCGAGGAATCCATGCTGGCTTAAGAGTGTCGCAACCTGAATGATGATCGTCTCCGAAGCGGAGCCCTTTAACTCTGCCATCACGCCATTCTTTGAGAGGCTGTAACCGACAACGCCGATAAAGATCGCAACTGCCATAGAGATTACGACCCATACCGTCGCGATCCGTCTGGACATCGCAATATTGTTCTCATGTTCTGTCGCCATAAAGCGAAGAAGTACATGGGGCATTCCGAAATATCCAAGTCCCCAGGCCAGTGTAGAAACAATTGAAATTGTTCCATAATCAGATGCAGCTCCGGCCGCACTGTCATACGTCGCTGTCAGGGATAAAAATCCCGGAAGTTCTCTCGCATTTGCAAGGACTGTGCTGACACCGCCGCTCATGGATACGCCGAAGCATACCACAAGGACAAGCGCGATCGTCATAACAATACTCTGGATCAGATCCGTAAAGCTCGCTGCCATAAATCCACCGAGTGCTGTGTAACCGACAATAACGACAGCGCTGATCAGCATAGCCGCCGTATACGGAATTCCGAATAATGTGGAGAACAGTTTTCCACATGCCGCGAATCCGGACGCTGTATACGGGACAAAAAAGATAATAATAAAAATTGCGGAAATTCCCAATAACAGTTTCGAATCATCGCGATACCTGTTTGCAAAGAAATCCGGCAGTGTGATCGAATTCGTCTTTGCGCTGTATCTCCTGATGCGTTTCGCCACGATCAGCCAGTTTAAATAGGTACCGATGGCAAGTCCGATCGCAGTCCAGGATGCGTCACAGATACCGCTGAGGTACGCCACTCCCGGCAGTCCCATCAGCAGCCAGCTGCTCATATCCGATGCCTCCGCACTCATTGCAGTCACAAACGGTCCTAATTTTCTTCCGCCAAGGTAGAAATCGCTGGAGTCATTGTTCCCTTTAGAATAGATGAAACCAATTGCCAGCATCATCACCAGATAGGCAATGATCACAAGAAAAACTCCGATGATTGCTCCATTCATTTTTCATACTTCCTCTCATTTTAGTCTGCCATATTAGTTTAATAAAGCGTTAATGTAGTTTAGTATAGCAGAAAATGGCCGGATTGCAAGTGTTTTCCGGGGATTTGCGTCTGAAAAAAGGTCGGCACATTCCCGTGCCGACCTTTTCCTGTCTTTGTTCAGTTTTTATGGGATCCTGATCTCGGTGTCCTTACCGCTTCTCATCCCAGCTTCCGTCCTCCCGGACAAACCAGCCGTCCGGTGTCATGCGGTTCGCGAACATGATTCCCTTTGTTCCATCGGAAACCTTATTGAGAGAACGAGACGTCGCAGAACGTCCGGGGGACGTTCGCCTACGACGACCGCAGCGGAGCGGAGACATTCGAACCATTCGAGCCCGGCAGGGCTTGAACATAGAAAAAAGAGCCATCCATCGGATGACTCTTTTTTCTATCTCTTTGAGAGCACGAGACGGGATTCGAACCCGCGACCCTCGCCTTGGCAAGGCGATACTC
>ERZ772897.3826-NODE-3826-length-10662-cov-36.275478_pt1 | contig 10662 bp, 7 predicted proteins | sample MGYA00512125_ERZ772897 | MGnify/ENA primary metagenome ERZ772897 (study PRJEB29015, sample SAMEA2737660) | human gut metagenome | biome: human gut; feature: human-associated habitat; material: faeces | place: China | collected 2012 ... | reverse complement strand
TTGGTTCAGTCGATGGAGACGGAGCCGCCGCCATGCGATACACAGAGGCAAGACTCTCAAAGATTTCTCTTGAATTAATCAAGGATATCGGCAAAAATACAGTAGATTTTGAGCCAAACTTTGATGAGACAGAAAAAGAGCCGACAGTGCTCCCATCAAGATATCCAAACCTTTTAGTAAACGGAACCACAGGAATCGCGGTAGGTATGGCAACCAATATCCCACCTCACAATCTGCGTGAAGTGGTAAATGCCGTAGTGCGCCTTATCGACAACGATATCGAGGACAAAGAAACCACAATTGATGAGCTTATCGATGTGGTAAAGGGACCGGATTTCCCTACAGGCGGCATAATTCTCGGAACAAGTGGCATCAAAGAGGCTTACAGAACAGGCCGTGGCAAAATAAGAGTCCGTGCTGTCACCAATATCGAGCCTATGGAAAACGGCAAAAACAGAATTGTAGTGACAGAGTTGCCATACAACGTAAACAAAGCTCGTCTTATTGAGAAAATAGCCGAACTTCATAAGGACAAAAAGATAGATGGAATAACAGACCTCCGCGACGAGACAAGCCGTGAGGGAATGAGAATCGTGGTAGAGCTTCGCCGAGATGTGAACCCGAGTGTAGTTTTAAATATGCTTTTCAAGCATACACAGCTCCAGGATACGTTTGGAGTGATAAACCTTGCACTCGTAAACGGAGAGCCAAAGGTATTAAATCTATACGATCTGCTCAACTACTATCTCATCCACCAGAAGGATGTAGTGACCAGACGTACAAAGTTTGATCTAGACAAGGCAGAGGCCAGGGCACATATTGTAGAGGGTCTCATTATTGCTCAGGACAACATAGACGAGGTAATAAGTATTATCCGCTCAAGCCAGACTACACAGCAGGCAAAGACCAGATTGATGGAGAGATTTGGCCTGACAGATGAGCAGTCACAGGCAATTGTTGATATGCGTCTTAGGGCTCTGACAGGTCTGGAAAGAGAAAAGCTCGAGGCTGAGTATAAGGAGCTCATGGCTCAGATTGCGCAGTTAAAGGCTATTCTTGCCGATGAGAAAAAGCTTCTTGGAGTAATCAGGGAGGAAATCATCGCAATTGCAGATAAATACGGCGACGACAGAAAGACAGAGATAGGCTATGACGAGTATGATATGTCGATGGAGGATCTCATTCCTGAGACAAATACAGTCATAACAATGACAAAGGTAGGCTACATAAAGCGCATGAGCACTGATAATTTCAAGGCTCAGCACCGCGGTGGCAAGGGAATAAAGGGAATGGAGACAATCGAGGATGATTATATCGTCGAGATGCTCATGACCACATCACACCACTACCTGATGTTTTTCACAAATACAGGAAGAGTATACAGAATCAAGGCATATGAGATACCTGAGGCAAGCCGTACATCAAGAGGCACAGCCATCATCAATCTCATACCGCTTCAGCCTGACGAGAAAATAACAGCCATGATTCCAATCAAAGAATACGAGGATGACAAGTATCTGTTCATGGCTACAAGAAACGGAATAGTCAAGAAAACACCGATAAAGGATTATGAGAATATCCGAAAGAACGGACTTGCAGCAATCAATCTGCGAGAGGAAGACAAACTCATAGAGGTCAAGGTCACAGACAATTCAGAGGATATTTTGCTCTTCACCAAATTCGGACAGTGTATCAGATTCAAGGAGACAGATGTGCGCTCAACAGGCCGTACAACCATGGGTGTTATCGGAATGAATCTTGCACCAAATGATGTAATAATCGCAATGCAGACCGCATCAATGGGTGAGGCAGTGCTTTTAGTATCATCAAACGGACTTGGAAAGCGTACACGAATTGACGAATTTACCACACAAAACCGTGGCGGTAAGGGAGTAAAATGCTACAAGATTACAGAAAAATCAGGTAATCTCGTAGGAGTCAAATCAGTTGAAAACGATGATGAGCTCATGCTCATTACAACAGAGGGCATTATCATCAGAATCCAGGTAAGTGATGTAACAGTGCTTGGACGAATCACAACAGGTGTCAAGCTCATCAACCTAAAGGAAGGTGTGAGCGTAGCCAGCATCGCAAAGGTAGTAGAGGATAAGACTCTCATGCCACCTGAGGAAGCTAAGGCAGAGAGTGACGAATCAGAAAATAGTGACGAAGACTCAGCAGAGAATAATAATTCACATGCCGAAGCTATCGAAAATAACACAGAAGCATAACTAAATTCATAAAAGCAGGGTCATAAGATCCTGCTTTTTGCGAATGTGGTGATACTGTTCGAGCCTTATTGCGAAAAAATGTTTACATGCAAGCACTATGCATCATATTTGCGTTTTCAGAGGATTTGAATAGTAATAAATAAACATAATACGGGAAAATAAATATGTTTATCCACAAAAACACAAAAAATAATATTGAATTGTGGATAAAAGGAGCCGGAATTTAAAATACAGAGAATAAAAAGAGAGGAAAAGAAATGATCAGGGAAATAAACGTTTCAGAAATAACAGCTGCAGTAAAGGAAATGTGCATACAGGCAAATCATTTTCTTTCGCCGGACATGGACAAGGCACTTAAAGCTGCAACAGCAAATGAAGAATCACCTTTAGGTAAAAAAATATTAAACCAGCTACAGGAAAACTTAAAAATAGCAGGCGAGGATATGATACCGATATGTCAGGATACCGGGATGGCAGTTTTTTTCATAGAAATAGGCCAGGATGTTCATTTTACGGGAGGCGTATTGGAGGATGCCATAAATGAAGGAGTCAGACAGGGCTACACAGACGGCTATCTGAGAAAATCAGTGGTAAAGGATCCTCTCATCAGGGAAAATACAAAGGACAACACACCTGCAGTCATCCATTACTCAATAGTTTCCGGCGACAAGGTCAAAATAACATTTGCACCAAAGGGCTTTGGAAGCGAAAACATGAGTCGTGTATTTATGTTAAAGCCGGCAGATGGTATAGAGGGAGTAAAAAATGCGATTATAACAGCAGTTTCAGATGCAGGGCCAAACGCATGTCCTCCTATGATTGTCGGAGTCGGAGTCGGTGGAACATTTGAAAAATGCGCAATAATGGCAAAAAAAGCGCTGACAAGAGAAGCAGGCATACATTCAGACATAGAGTATGTGGCAGAGCTTGAAAAAGAGATGCTTGAAAAAATTAATAATCTGGGTATAGGGCCCGGAGGACTCGGCGGAAGCACTACTGCCCTCGCAGTAAACATAAACACATATCCAACCCACATTGCAGGATTGCCGGTTGCGGTAAATATTTGCTGTCACGTAAACCGCCATGTAGTGAAGGAATTGTAAAGAATTACTGCATAGAAGAAGAAAGAAAATGGCAATTTTAATTATTACAGCTATAGTGAAATAGTGAAATGTGAAGTGTAATTAAAAAGCTATAATTGTTACAGGTTATATTATGCTGGAAAAATAAAAATACAGTAAAAATAAAAGAATCAGGAGAAAAAAATGGAAAAACATATAACAACTCCAATCACACAGAAAATAACAAAAGACCTGAGATCAGGAGACTATGTATACATAACAGGTGAAATGTATGTGGCAAGAGATGCTGCACACAAAAGAATGATAGAGGCGCTGGACCGTAAAGAAGAACTGCCAATAGATATAAAGGATTCGACAATCTACTATATGGGACCATCACCGGCCAGAGATGGACGTCCAATTGGCTCAGCCGGACCTACAACAGCAACAAGAATGGACAAGTATGCCCCAAGACTGCTTGATTTAGGTGAAAAAGCAATGATTGGCAAAGGAAAAAGATCAAAAGAAGTAATAGATGCAGTCATTCGCAATAAAGCAGTGTATTTTGCCGCAGTCGGTGGAGCAGGCCCAGCGGCCCAGTATTCTGCCTCCTCCTTTGTGGGGAAGGTGCGCCCTACTCGCTTCCCATCTACCAGCACCTGAATGCGCCAGTTTCCGGACGGGAGCTTCTTCGGCTCCGGCAGTCTCATAAATACACCTCCTAAGAGTACGCCGCCAGGGGAGACCTGACGGCGGTTTTTATTGGGTGAGAAAGGCTTCTGCTTTTTGCGTATAAACGCCAAAGCAGGCAGAAACGGCTTCATCGCTGTACTCAACAATCGGATTTTCGGTAGTGGCTGTCTCGATGTTTAGATTGACAATTGTGGGAGTTTCTCCGTCCCCCCAGTAACATTGCACACGCCCGTTCGCCATTTCGCCAGTGGAAAGATTCGCCGAGTATGAATAGTAACCGCCAAGACCCCAGGACTGCCAATCTTCAAACTCATAATCTTCGGCATACTTAACTTCAAAGATCCGGACCGTACTGTGTTGGGCTTCTACAAGGAGGTCGGGCATGATTTTAGCTGTGGGGAATCTTTTGCGAAGCGTGTCGATGATTTTATTATCCACAGCATCTTTGCCGCCTGCTTCGTATTCCTGAAGCAGTTTGCTGAACTGTGGACAAGCATAGGCACAGCGAATGATCCGACAGATCTTACCTTTTCCGTCGCTCAGGAAAGGTTTTTGACCGATATCTCAACAATGGCGGAAGCTCCGGTTTTAGCATGGTCTCTGAGGTAGAGAATCCCATTTTTTCATCTTTGTGTTTATCACCGATTTCTGCTGCCGATTATTAATCATTGCTTCCCATTTTGAGCAGCGATAAAATGATTCACCGCTCGGTTTTATCAATTGCTTTGTAAATGTACGCGGTAAAATTGTTTGCTCTAGCTGCAGCTCCGCGACTGATGGCCCTATTCCTTGATTCGGCCTAGCATCTCCTGAGCCGCTTTCTGCCGGTATATTTCGGAGCATATCAAGCAAACTAAGAATTACCACGAAAAAGGAGCGGTAGATATGTTTAAGCATGAAAAGCAGTTATTCCATCCGGTGGCCGTGGAGCGGCCGAATCCCCAGTATGCAGCATTGCTGCAGGAGCAACTGGGAGGCGGCAACGGTGAGCTGAAAGCGGCCATGCAGTATCTGTCCCAGAGCTTCCGCATCAAGGACCAGAAGATCAAGGACCTGTTTCTGGATATCGCAGCAGAGGAACTGGGACACATGGAAATGGTGGCCCAGACCATTAATCTGCTCAACGGCCACGATGTAGATGCAGATCAGGTCAAGGCGGGCGAGATCCAGAGCCATGTGATCTTGGGCCTGAACCCCGGCTTAATCAATGCCTCCGGCTATTCCTGGACCGGCGATTATGTGACCGTGACCGGCGATCTGTGTGCGGACCTGCTCAGCAACATCGCTTCTGAGCAGCGGGCCAAGGTGGTCTATGAATACCTGTACCGCCAGATCGACGACAAGAAGGTCCGTGAAACCATCGACTTCCTGCTCAACCGGGAGGAGGCTCACAACCAGATGTTCCGGGATGCCTTCAACGAGGTGCAGGACAGTGGCTCCAACCGGGATTTTGGTACGACCAAGGCGGCGAAAATGTATTTCTCCCTCTCCAATCCCGGCCCCAATACCTTTGCTGGAAACGAGGTCTCCGCACCTAAGTTCGATTGATAGAATAAGAAAAACGACCCTACCCAATCTGAACAAGTTTGTAGGACTTATCAGATTAGGTAGGGCTGTTTTATGTGCGAAATCCTTGCAGCACAAGCTTTTTTGAGGAAAGGTATTCGAAAGTAAAATGTGACATAAAAATGGGAACAGTTCAAATTCTGGCTGCAAGCAGTCTGATTTTCTAAGTCTGAACCTCTGTGTCTCACGGCCATCAGCTCCTTACGGAAATCCATCGGCCTTTTGCAAAGTCAAACAAAATCCGCGGTCACTGTGAAAAATGAATCCTGTCTCTGGCTTACGCAACTCATACGCCATTTTGAATGTAGCCATAATGAGCTGCGTACTGTTTTTCGGGAAACTTTGTGGGCGATCACTTTACGGGAAAATAGCTCCAAGATCACGCAGATATAAAGATATCGATTCTCTATACTTAAAACAGGCCACATCACTGGCCCGGATTTGATTGCTTGTCTGCTGAAAATTGCTGACGGAGGGTATTTTCTTCTTCTCCGGTTCTCGCAGTTTCAAACTCTGGATAACCCCATCTCCCGCATCAGGTCAGCGCCCAATTTGGCGCCGACCTGATGCCCGCGCCGTGCGAGAATCATCCAAATCTTTTCAGCGCCAAGTACCTGCCGATATTCAGCAAAGACCTCACAGATCAGAAGGCGGTATTCCTCCCTGCGTTTCTCAAACTGGGCATTCGCTCGTTTGTTGCGAAGAATGTGATTGCAGAGTGTGCCGCGTGGTATCTCCAATGCTTCACAGAGAGTATGGACATCATCTTGCCCACAGGCAATGCCCCTCTTTTTCCAGGTCCAACGCCTGGAAGGGCCTCCGCGATTTTGATATTCATAACACAAGGCGTAAAGTGCTATTCCGCCGAGATACCGCCCCTTGACAGAATACTTGTACGTACGGTGCAGAACGCCGATTCCTGATGAAAGGCCCCTCACCCATTCTGCGCGTCGATCTGTTCTTTCAGCTCATTCAGATATACCCACCGCTCCGTCTTTTCCTCCAGAGCGGCCTCCAGCTCCGCCTGACGGGCCTGGAGCTCCTGGAGCTTCACATAGTCGCTGCCGCAGCTCTCCTGCTCCGTCTGGCAGGCGGTGATCTGAGCCTCCAGCTCCGCCAGGTCCGCGTCGATGGTCTCAAATTCCCGCTGCTCCTTGAAGGTGAATTTCAGTTTCCGTTCCCGGGGACGCTCTGCCGCGGGCTTGGGCTTTTCCGCCTTGGGAGAGGGGGCCTCTTCCGCCCGGCGCTTGGCCTGCCAGTCCGTCCAGTTGCCGGTGAACCGGTGGATCTCCCCGTCTCCCCGGACCTCGAAAATGGACTCCGCCAGCTTATCCAGGAAGAACCGGTCATGGGATACCGCCAGAATGGGGCCGGGGAAGCCCAGGAGATAGTCCTCCAAAATGGAGAGGGTGGTCACGTCCAGGTCGTTGGTGGGCTCGTCCAACAGCAGCACGTTGGGGGCTTCCATCAGCACGGACAGCAGATACAGCCGCCGCCGCTCCCCGCCGGAGAGCCGCCCGATGGGCACAGACTGAAGATCACCGGGGAAGAGGAACCGCTCCATCATCTGGTTGGCGGAGAAGGTGCCCTCATCGGTCCTGACCTCATCGGCGATGTCGTGGATAAAGTCGTAGACCCGCTGGTTCAGGTCCAGCTCCCGCCCCTCCTGGGAGAAGTGGCCGATCTTCACGGTGGCGCCCACCTCCACCGTGCCGCTGTCCGGTGCCAGTTCGCCTGCCATCAGGTGGAGCAGGGTGGACTTCCCGGCGCCGTTGCGGCCCACGATGCCGATGCGGTCACCGCGCAGCAGGTTGTAGGAGAAGCGGCTGACGATGGGACGGCCGTCAAAGGCCTTGGACACATCCCGCAGCTCGATGATCTTCTTCCCCAGGCGGCTGGAGGCCGCCGCCATCTGCACGGCCTCGTCCGTTTCCGGTGCCTCCTGGTTCAGCAGGGCCTCGTACCGCTGGATCCGCTCCTTGGACTTGGTGGTCCGGGCCTTGCAGCCCCGCATGATCCACTCCCGCTCCACCCGGAGGATAGACTGGCGCTTGCGCTCACTGGCCTCCGCCATCTCTGCCCGCTGCTCCCGCAGCTCCAGGTACTTGGAGTAGTTGGCCTCATAGTGGTACAGCTTCCCCCGGGAGAGCTCCGTGATGTGGTTCACCACCCGCTCCAGGAAGTACCGGTCATGGGTCACCATGACAAGGCCGCCCTTGAACCGACGGAGCCAGTCCTCCAGCCAGGCCACCATCTCGCTGTCCAGGTGGTTGGTGGGCTCGTCCAGAATCAGCACGTCCGCCGGGTGGATCAGGGCCGCCGCCAGGGCTACCCGCTTCCGCTGGCCGCCGGAGAGCGTCCCCACCTTCTGGGCAAAGTCTGTGATCCCCAGCCGGTTCAGCATGGCCTTGGCCTCATACTCATTCAGCTCCCGGAACTCGGCGGGGAAGTGGAGGAAGACCTGCTCCAGCACCGTGGCGGATTCCTCCATTGCCGGGTTCTGAGGCAGCAGACTGACCTGGACGTTGGGGTTCCGGGAGATGGTGCCGCCGTCCGGCTCCGTGACGCCGGAGAGAACCTTCAAAAAGGTGGACTTGCCGGTGCCGTTGATGCCGATAACGCCCACCTTGTCCCCCTCGTTGAGATAGAAATTCACATCATCCAGCAGCTGGCGGCTGCCGAAGTTGATGGAGAGATGTTCTGCGGATAAGAGCATGGGAGTTCCTCCTGAAAAAAACTGCTCCTATTGTACCATGAAGGAGGGCGTTTTACCAGAGCCAAAACCCTTGCAAACAGAGTGGCGTCAGAGTACAATAACAGAGAAATGAGGTTTTGCCATGCAGGAGTTCCGGCCTTTTGAGCCCTGTCGTTCCTTCTGTTCTGCCTGCACCGGGGGCGGGGGGCCTACCTGCTGGGCGGTGGATATGTGCTGTTCGACCTCCTCGCCATCGCGGCGGAGCTGCTTTTCTGGTATCGGCAGCTGGTGGCCATGTTCGACACGGCGGCCTGGTACTGGAGCGGTCTGTGGGGTGTGTTCGCCGCCTTGGACGCCGCCTGTCTGCCACTTGGGATTTTTCTGCTGCGCCGAAGGAGAGGTGTCTGATGGAGACGATTTCATATACCCTGCCGCCGGAACAGGACGGCGCCACGGTCCGGCATATCCTGAAGGCTGCGCTCCATGTCTCCTCCCACGCCATATCCCGGCTGACCCGGACGGAGAACGGCATCCGGGTCAACGGCATCCATGCCCGTACAGTGGATATCCTTCACACCGGCGACGTGCTGGAGGTGGAGACCAGCGACCACCGTCCGCCCCGGGTGCGCCCCACGCCGGGGCCCTGGCCCCTGCCCATCGTCTGGGAGGATGGCCATCTGCTGGTGGTGAACAAGCCTGCCGGTATGACGGCCCACGCCTCCAATTTCCTGCCGGATACCCCCACCGTAGCGGGAGCGCTGGCCTATCAGCGGGGGGCGGACTTTATCTTTCATGTGGTGAATCGGCTGGACAAGGGCACCACCGGACTGATGGTGGTAGCCAAGAGCGGCTACATCCACGACCGGCTCCGGTACGCGCTCCACACGGAGAGGTTTTGCCGGGAGTACCGGGCGGTGTGCATCGGCTGTCCGGATCCGAAATCCGGCACCATCGACGCCCCCATCGGCCGGGACCCGAATTCTGTGGTGGGCCGGTGCGTCCGGCCTGACGGTGCCCGGGCCGTCACCCACTATGAGGTACTTGGAACGGAAGGCGGCCTGTCCCTCCTGCGGCTGCGGCCGGAGACAGGGCGGACCCATCAGCTCCGGGTGCACATGGCCTCCATCGGCTGCCCCCTGGCAGGGGACTGGCTGTACGGGGAAGAGGACCCGGACCTGATCCCTCGGCCGGCCCTCCACGCCTACGCTCTGGATCTGGACCATCCGGTGACGGGAGAGCATCTGTCCCTGACGGCGCCCATCCCGGCGGACATGGCCCGGCTGGCGCCGGAGCTTTTGACGGAAACAGAGTGCGCAAGTGAAGAAATTTGACCATAAAATGGAAGGGGATATCTTATGTTAACTTGGAACGTCACCTATCACTGCAAGTCCGGCCAACGGGAGGCCTTTTATCAGGCCCTCTGTGATTTGGGCATCCGGGCCAACTCCCTGAAAGAGGAGGGGAACCTGAAGTACGACTACTTCCTGGCGGCGGAGGCACCGGACGACCTGCTGCTGGTGGAGAGCTGGACCACGCCGGAGCTCCAGCAGGCCCACTGCCAGACGGAGATCTTCGGCCGTCTTCAGGAGCTGAAAGCCCAGTACTGCGACAGCGTCCAAATCGACAAGTTCATCGATTAAACGGCCTGGGAGCGGATGAAGAGTTTGAAAAAGCATGTCTTTGATCTTCTCTGGGCCTGCGGTGGACTACTTTGGCTCTATCTGGCGGTAAAAGATGTCATTTATACCATTACTGCCAATTCCCGGACTGGTTGGCCGCTGGAGTTTGCACTCGCCGTTAACGGAGCAATTTGGCTCGGAATTTTGGCAGCTATGATTCTCCTGTACCGAGTCATCCGGAAGAGTATCTGGAAGTAATTGAAAAATTATTACACCGGGCGGCCCGCTTTCGGGCCGCCCGGTGTCTGTTTTAGCTTATTTCAGGTGCGTCCAGCAGCTCCTGTAGCTCCAGGAAAAACCGGGACAGATGGAATCCGTCCGCCACGGCGTGGTGGATATTCAGGGAGACGGGCAGGATCGTCCGGTCTCCCTCCCGCTCATATTTTCCCCAGGTGACCACCGGGGCCAGATAGGTGCCGCTGTCGAAGATGTGCATGTCGAAGCTGCGGTACCGGACCCAGGGCAGGCACGACACATCAAAGGTGTTGGGCGGCACGTCCGTCAGGTCGAAGTGGTCCAGGGCGGCGTACCGTGTCCGATCCTCCAGAAAGCGGCGGTGGAAGGTCTCCAGGTCCGAAGAGAAGGGCGTCACCAGCTTCGCAAAGGTCTCCCTGTCCGGGTGGAAGTGGGCGTAGTAGGGCTCGATCCGGTCCCAGAGGACCAGCCGCCCCTGATCGTCCCAGCCGTACCGGAACTCCGCGTGGGCGTTGAGCACGTTGGACACCGCCCAGATCATG
>ERZ772897.3821-NODE-3821-length-10672-cov-3.058679_pt1 | contig 10672 bp, 9 predicted proteins | sample MGYA00512125_ERZ772897 | MGnify/ENA primary metagenome ERZ772897 (study PRJEB29015, sample SAMEA2737660) | human gut metagenome | biome: human gut; feature: human-associated habitat; material: faeces | place: China | collected 2012 ... | reverse complement strand
TCCGGCAGACGGATGCGCCGCATCCGGGAGCCCGTGGAGACATAATGCGCCACGCCCTCCCGGATCTGCTGCGCCGTCAGACCCAGCCGCTCGCCAATGGCCACCGCCATGGATGCCGGATAGATCATGTAGTCTCCCGGTGACGGAATGTGCAGCGGATAGACGCCGCAGGGCGTGGTCACGGTGCAGGAGAGGCCCTCCACGCCGTGGGTGACGATGTCCGTGACCCGGACGGCACAGTTCTCTCCCCGGCCACAGAGGATGGTCTCGAAGGGCAGCTCCAGTCCTGCCAGCAGAGCATCGTCGCCGTTGAGTACTGCCAGCCCGCCGGGCTGCAGATGCTCGAAGATCTCACTCTTGGCCCGCAGGGTCCCCTGACGGGTGTTGCCAAGATTTTCAATGTGGGCATCCCCGATGTTGGTGATGACCGCCACGTCGGGCCGTCCGATAGACGCCAGATAAGCGATCTCCCGGAAGTGGTTCATGCCCATTTCAATGATTGCCGCCTGATGGTGCTCCTCAATGCGGAAAATCGTCAGCGGCAGCATCCGAATCAGGTATGTCACACCCGCCATCACAAGCAGGTAAATCGGAAAATTTGCCGTCATTGCGCATCACCCGCTTTCGTTTCTTCCTCCCGCACGGGGAAGAGCCACGCGCCCAGCGCCGAGGCGGCAATAGCACAGATGATGATGACAAACCCGCTGGACACCTGCGAAAGCATCGGCACATAACGGAAGCACAGGCTCATCGCGACGGCCATCAGCACGACAATGCGCACGGGCTTCTCCTTGCGCGCGGGCGGCAGGATGATGGCAAGGAACATGCCGAAAATCGCGATACCGAGCGCATTGCGGAGGAAAACCGGCAGCAGCGTGCCCGCGACCACGCCCAGAATCGTACCGACCGACCAGCCGAGGTACGGCGCGATCATCAGCCCATACAAATACCAGTGACCGACCTTCCCCGGCTGACTGGATGCGACGGCGAAAATCTCGTCCGCATTCATGAAAGAGAAGAGCAAGCGGCGCGGCGTGTTCATATCAGAATCCATCTTCTGGGAGATTGACAGGCCCATCAGCGCATAGCGGAGGTTGATAATCATCTGCGTCAGCGCGACTTCGAGGAACGACGCCTGTGCGAGAATCAGCGGCAGCCCGGCGAACTGTCCCGCACTGGTGACGTTCGTCATAGAAATCAGCAGCGCTTCGAGCGGCGACAAGCCATCCGCCACTGCCTTCATGCCGAACGTGAACGCAACGGATAGGTAGCCCAGCCCAATCGGGATTCCATGCCGGAAGCCCTTCGCAAAGAGTTTACGATTCATCGTCATTGATGCCTTCTTGTCGAAAAAGTCGGAACACAGCGTCTATGATAGCACGAAGTCCGCCCCTTCGTCAACGTCTATGCAGCAAAAGAACAGCAGGGGACTTCGTCCCGTTTCATTTGTCCCTGCACCCATTTCGCGATTGGCTGATGGCGGAAAAGACATCACCCGACGCGCCGCCGAGTTGTGCGGTATTGCCCATGCAAAACCGGCAGCTGATGGCACTTCATCAACTGCCGGTTTGCGTCTGTTCCTTTTGCAAACATAAGCAGCCACACACCGTAGCGCATGGCTGCTATGGATATTGATTCAGTTCGACAAACTGGAATTTAGCGCTTTCTTCATATAGACCTCCTTAATTTGGAATCTCTTTTTGAACATTCTGAATCATTTTATTAAAATCTTCATTCATTAAACACTGATCCTCCGGTGAATAATAAAAATGCCCAGAAGTTTGCAAAGACTTGACACATATACAAGGGTTATCCTTAAATAATTTACTACATTTAGGGGAAACCATTTCATCTAACATAGATAGATATATATGCGACGGTGTTAGTAATTTCCCTATGATTTTTCTTGTCTTTCGTATTTCAGAAAACAACTCAAGGTATCTTGGAATCCAACCAAAGTATCTTAAAATATGATTATCTCTTTCTATGCTATACGCATTTTGTGCTGCGAGAGACCATTTATCATCAGGTTTAATATTTCCTGTAAAAACTCGCCATGATGTTCTAAATAAACGAAGGGTAACTCTCACTTTTAACGGAACATTTAGAAGAAATAATTCTTCTACCGGTTTTTCTATCGCTTCTTGTATAGCAAACAGTGTCCCCATGGAATGAGCGACAATAATGATTTTATTGTTGGTTTCTGATAGTTCTTCAAGAGCATTCTTTACTTGCTGCTTCCATTCAGTCATAGAGGCTTGCGAAAAGTCCTTTACACTTCCTCCATGACCTTTTAACGATAGATTGCATATTGACCAATTTGGAGGAACAAGCGATAAAAAAGGTTCAAAATGACTTGTCGTTCCAAGAATGCCATGTATAAATAAAATTGCTATTCTCTCTTGGTCACTCGCCATAAAATCACCTCACCAATTCCGATTTGTCGCTTTGTTTATGATGCAGATTCTATCATATTGGTTTTTTCTTTATGGAACGGAAGCCCGAAGGCTGCCCCACACGTCAAGCTGCTCCTTTTTCCACAGGTTCATTATCACCTTCGTCGGCAGAGCTATCCGCATCATCAACATCCAGATTAGGCTCTGCCGCTTCCTGTTCTTTTTATGCCAGCTGAAGCTCATACAGCTTCTTGTAAATGCCGTCCTGCTTCAGCAGTTCCTGATGCGTGCCGGATTCGCGAATTTGCCCGTGGTGCATCACGATAATGCGGTCAGCGTGCTGAATGGTCGAAAGGCGGTGCGCGACCATAATCGACGTGCGGCCCTGCATCAGCCGCTCCAGCGCTTCCTGAATCCACTGTTCCGTCTCCGTGTCGATGTTCGCCGTCGCTTCGTCCAATATCAGAATTTTCGGGTCATGCGCCAGCGTCCGGGCAAACGACAGCAATTGCCGCTGCCCCGCGGAGAACGTCGCGCCGCGCTCCGTCACATGCTCATCGTAGCCGTTCGGCAGCCGCTCAATGAACCGCGACGCATTGGTGTATTCCGCCGCCCGGTGCACCTGCTCATCGGTAATTTCCTCGTCGCGCAGGCGGATGTTGCTCTTGATGTCGCCCGTGAAGATGAACACATCCTGCTGCACCTGCCCGATGGCGGCACGAAGCTGGTCGCGGGTCAGGTCGCGCACATCCACGCCATCGACGCGGATGCTGCCCTTCTGCACGTCATAGTAACGCCCTATCAGGTTCAGGATGGAGGATTTACCCGCGCCCGTCGCGCCGACGAACGCCACCTTCTGCCCCGGCTCGATGGTGAAGGACACGTCCTTCAGCACCCAGTTCACGTTGTCATACGCGAACCAGACGTGGTCGAACTCGATTTTGCCGCGCACAGCGGGCAGCTTCTTCGCGTCTTCCTTGTCGGACAGCATGGGCTTTTCGTCCAGCAGGGTGAAGATTTTCTCAGCGGACGCAATGGCGCTTTGCAGCGTCGTGAACTGCTCCGCCAGCTCCTGCACGGGCGTGAACAGCTGGGAAATGTACTCCGTGAATGTGTACAGCATACCGATGGAAATCACGCCGTCCAGCACCAGCGCGCTGCCGCCGCCCAGAATAATCGCCATTGCGATAACGGACAGGAAGTAAATCGACGGGCGGAAAATGGCGAACACCATCATTTCGCGTACGCCCGCGCGGTAGAGGGATTCGTTCTTTTCCTCAAACTCGGCGCATTTCTCCTTCTCACGCGCGAAAATCTGGATGACCCGCATTCCCGACAGGTGCTCGCTCAAAAAAGTATTCAGCGTCGTGATGCGCGTCTTGACGATTTGGTACGTCTTGCGGCTCAATTTGCGGAACACTGCCGTCAGCACCGCCATCACCGGTACCAGCACGAACGACAGCATTGCCATGCGGAAGTTCATCACCATCATAATAATGGCAAGTCCGATGATTTTGACGACGTTGCGGAACAGGCGGACAATCGTGTTGGCATACAGGTCATTGACCGCCTCGGTGTCGTTGGTGATGCGCGTAACGATTCTGCCCACAGGCGTCAAGTCGAAGAAGCGCATGGAGAGGCTCTCGACATGCGCCATCAACTCATTGCGCAGGGTATAAACGATGTTCTGCCCGGTTTCCTGAATCTTCAGGTACTGCAGGCGGTTGCAGATAAATTGCAGCAGCAGAATCGCCACATACAGCCCCGCCGCAATCAGGATGCCCTGAAAGCGCGTTTCCGGCGGCAGATCCTGCGCGCTCTGCTGGGTGATGTACTTGTCAATCGCGTCGCCGATGATGCGTGGGCGGGCAATGTCGAACACCGTCAGCAGCCCCACCAGTACACAGCACAGCGCAACCGTTTTCCAGTAGGGCTTGATGTAGCCCATCAGGCGCAGGAAGGCGTTGCCGTGATACGAAACGTCCTGCGGCTCGTTATCCCCGAACTTACTCCGCATGTGCAGCGCCTCCTTCCTCGTGAAGTTCCTTTTCCAGCTGCTGCTTGCGGTACAGGCTTGCGTACAGCCTGCCGTTGTTCAGCAGCTCCTCGTGCGTGCCGTACTCCTCCACCTTGCCTTCGTCCAGCACAAGAATGTGGTCGGCGTCCTGAATGGTCGAAAGGCGGTGCGCTACGATGATGGTCGTACGGTTCTTACGCAGGCGGCGCAGGTTATCCAGTATTTGCCGTTCTGTGTCCGTATCAACAGCAGAGAGCGCATCGTCCAGCAGCAGAATCGGCGCATCCTTCATCAGCGCACGGGCGATGGAGGAACGCTGCTTCTGGCCGCCGGAAATCGTCACGCCGCGTTCGCCCACCAGCGTCTGGTACTGCTTGGGGAACTCCATGATGTTATCGTGGATGCAGGCGTTTTTCGCTGCCTCCTGCACCGCGTCCAGTGACTTGTTGTCTGAGCCGAACGCGATGTTGTTCTGCAGCGTGTCAGAAAAGAGGAAGTTATCCTGCGGCACACAGGCGATATTCCTGCGCAGCGCCGCCAGCGGGATTTCGCGCAGATTGTGTCCGTCGATGGTAATCATGCCGTCCGGTACGTCGTACAGGCGCATAAGCAGGCTCGGCAGCGTGCTTTTGCCCGAACCGGTGCGCCCCAGCACCGCCAGCGTCTCGCCTGCCTTCACATGCACCGACACATCTTCCAGCACCGGCACGGTCGGCTGGTCGGGATAGGCAAAGGACAGGTGTTCAATGTCGATATCGCCCCTGAGCGTCTGAATCGAAGGGTCCACCATGTCGCCGTCCACGATTTCCGGCTTCGCGTCAAAAATCTCCTGAATGCGGCGCAGGCTCGCCAGCCCCTGGCTGACGCTCGTGATGCACTCGCCCACCGCCATCATCGGCCACACCAGCATCGTCACATACGAGTTGAAGCTGATGAACTGCCCGATGTTGATTTCGCCGTAAATCGCCAGATAGCCGCCGTAAGCCAGCGTCAGCAGACTCGCTATACCGACAATCAAGTCCAGCAGCGGCATCACCAGCGCCTGCAGGCGCACAACGCCGAGGTTCTTTTCCTTCGTGAACAGCGTCGTCTTCGCAAAAGCGTACAGCTCCTTGCGTTCCTGCACGAAGGATTTAATCACGCGGATGCCCGACACCGTTTCCTGCACTTGGTCCGTCAGCGTCGAGAACGCCTGCTGCTTGGCCAGAAAGCGCTTGTGCATCACCTTGCCGTAGAAGTAATCGCCGAAGATGATGAGAATCAGCGGCAGCACCGCCACACCCGTCAATTTCGGGCTGACATACGTCATCATCTGCCACAGCACCAGCAGCAGCATCACCGTCGCGTCGAATGCGCTGATGACGTTCATGCCCACCAGCGTGCGAACCGCCTGCAGGTCGTTGATGAAGCGCGCCATCAGGTCGCCGGTCTTGTGCTCGTTGTAATAGTGCGGCGAGAGTGAGGATAGGTGCGCGAACAAATCGCTGCGCAATTCCTTCTCAATCGACCGCGCCGACCCGAACAGGAAAAAGCGCCACGCAAAACGCCCCACCGCGATAATTACGCCAATCAGCACAATCTTCCAGACCAACCCCATCACGCCGCCCATATCCAGCGTGTGCTGATCCAGCCCGTTGGTGATTTCGCCCGTGAACCGCGGCACATAGGTATTCACCGCGTCCACAATGAACAGCGCCAGAATGCCCAGAATGTACTGCCACCAGTGGCGGCGAACATATCGCCACGCCAGCTTCATCTCCTTCATTGCTGCCTCCTTATGCTTCGTAACGACTCATTGTAGCACATTTCGGCGCAAAAAGACACACATTCGCCGAAAATTCCGCGCAGGTTTACAATCCGGGCGGGCGTTTGTTTCCTTGCGGGATGGAAATGGAAAAAGATGCCCCCGGAACGGCGGGTTTGGGCGTTCCGGGGGATTATTTTTTACTTCGCCACGTTGTTGCTCGGCGTCCCATTCAAGAAGTTTCTTACATTCTCCACTGCCGTATCCATCAGCCGCTGGCGCGCCTCGTGGCTTGCCCACGCGATGTGCGGCGTAATGATCATGTTGTCCAGCCCCAGCAGCGGGTTGTCCGCCCGAATCGGCTCGGTGGACACCACGTCCGACGCGGCGGCGTACACCTTGCCGGACAGCAAAGCATCCCGCAAATCCGCTTCGTTGATGAGCCCGCCGCGCGCGGTATTGAGCAAAATCACGCCGTCTTTCATCTTCGCCAGCGCAGTTTTGTCAATCATGCCGACGTTCTCCGGGGTCTGCGGGCAGTGCAGGGACACAATGTCGCTGCGGGCGTACAGTTCGTCCAGCGGCACATAGCCTTCGCCCGATCCGTGGCGGCTGTAATAAATGACATTCATGCCGAACGCGCGGGCGAGTTCCGCCGTCGCCTGACCGATGCGCCCATAGCCGACGATGCCGAACGTCTTGCCCGCCAGCTCCATCAGCGGATAATCCCAGAAGGAGAAGTCTCGGCAAGCCATCCAGCGCCCCTGCTGCACCGCGTCGTTGTGATGGCCGATGCGGTGGCAGATTTCCAGCAGCTGCGCCATCACGAACTGTGCGACCGCCTGCGTGCCATAGGACGGAACATTTGCGACAACGATGCCCTTTTCCTTCGCCGCCGCAATGTCAATGACGTTGAAGCCCGTCGCCAGCACACCGATGTAGCGCAGATTCGGGCATTCATCCATCGTTTGGCGGGTAATGGGCGTCTTATTGGTGAGGATAATCGGTGCGTCGCCGATACGGGGGAGAATCTCCTCCGGCGCGGTGTAATCATAGACAGTCAAGTCGCCCAAGGCGGCGAGGGCTTCCCAGCTCAGGTCGCCGGGATTCTCCACAGCGCCGTCCAGAATGGTGATTTTCATGGGTGTGTACCTCCTGCGGTGGTTTGTTTCGGTTCCTATTATATAGCAGGGTGTGACAGAATTGCAAGGGGATTTTGCGGATGCGCAAAGCAGAGAAGGATATACAGCCGCCTCTTGTGGGGGCGCCATTCCAACGTTTCCTCGGCGACCCATTCAAAGGGAAAATTCAAACAGGTCGCGGCAGCGAAGCGTTCTGTGCCAAATGAGTGCACCTCGATAGCCCGACCGCCGCCGTCCATCCACCTAATTCGCCTTTTTTCGCGAAAAATCCTGCTTTATACTATTTCCAGATAAGAATGCGCAAGCAGATGGCGCAGGTGAATCTGGAAATCGTATTACGTCCATTTTTCCCGGACAAGCAGGGATTCCCATCATGCGCTCCTCCAAAGCCGGGCAGACTGCATCTCGGAAGGAGGAATGCCGCATGGACAGGAAACGACCTTTGCACCCCAGTCCGCTGGTGAAAACGCTCGCGGACGCTCAGCGCCGCATGAGCCGCACCGACGTGCTTGGCTCGTGGACAGGCGTGCCGTGGGAGGACGCGGACGAAGAACCCGTGCAGGACGCTGATGACCTGTGACGTGCATTTGACGCGCGTGCTGGGGCTTCCCGCCGTGCTGCGCGGGCGCTCACAGGGGCATGTGGAACGCGCCGTGCTCGAAAACGACGGTCACGCGCTGCGCGGGCTGATTGTCCGGCGCGGGTTCGGCGGCGCAAAGTGGGTCGCGAGGGACAGCATTGCCTTGCTTGGCGACGTGTCTGTCATCCTCCGCGCCTGCCCAACGCACCTGCCCCGCAAAACGGATTTCCGCCTGCGCACTGTCAAGGATACGCGCGGCTTGACCCTCGGCTGCGTGACGGATGTGCTCATCAGCGCGGACAATCTGCTCGTCAGTGAGCTGGAGGTCTCCCTCGGTTTGATTGACGATTTCCGCGACGGACGGCGGCGCATCCGCCACTTTTCCGCTTCACCCGACGGCGATGTTCTCGTTCCGGAAGGCGAAATTCTCTTGGAAGGGAGGGAAACGCAGTGAACAAGATGCTGATTGGCTCGGCGGTCGGTCTGGCAATGGGTATCGGGCTGATGATGCTGCCCGGCATTCGTCAGGATGTCCAGAAAGGCGCAAACAAAGTCAAGAAAGCCGTGCAGGACATGAGCGAAGGACAGCAATAATGGAGGCGGGCAGGATTGCACCATCATGCGTCCTGCCCGTTTTCCCATCCGCTGCGAAAGGAGGAAAAGCGCATGGAGAAAGCCGTCACGCGGCGCAAATGGACAGCGGGGCTGCTGATCGCGGGCACGGTCGCGCTGGTGGTCACATTCTGGTCGCTGATCATGTCGATGCTGTCGCTGCTGGCAGTCGCGGGCGTTTTGACGCTGCTGTCCCTGCCGCTGTGCAAAGTACTGGAAAAGCGGCTGCCCGGCGGCGCGGCGGCGGCGATTGCCCTGCTGACACTGCTCGGCGCAGTGCTGGGAATGCTCTGGGGGCTGATTCCGCCCCTCTTGCGGCAGAGTGCGCTGCTCATGTCGCGCCTGCCCGCACTGCTGGACAGCCTGCGGGAGCTGCTCGCCCGATGGAGTGCTGCGCTCGAAGCGCGCGGTATCCCCCTCGGCGACATGCAGGCGGAGCTGTTCTCGCGCATCAGCGCTGCCGCGGGGCAGCTTGCCGCAACGCTCGTCAGCGGGATTCGCCACCTGACCGGGAGCGTCAGCCAATGGCTGCTTGCACCGCTGCTGTCGTTCTACTTTTTGCGCGACCGCAAGCGCCTTTGCCTCCTGCTGTCGCTGCTTCTGCCCGTCAAACACCGTGCGCGCGGCATCCGTGCCGCCCGTGAAATGCGCCGCGAATCCGCCCTGTACCTGCGCGGACAGCTGATTCTCTCGCTGTTCGTCGCCGCCATGACCGCCCTTGCGCTGCTGCTCACGCGTACGCCCGGCGCGCTGCTGCTGGGGCTGTTCATGGGCGTGATGGAGCTGATTCCCTATATCGGCCCGTTCATTGCGGGCGTTCCGGCGGTGCTGCTGGCGCTGCAAAGCGGCTGGACGGCAGCGCTGTGGACACTGCTGGCAATTTGCCTTGTGCAGCAGGTGGAAGCGAACCTGCTCTCCCCGCGTCTGCTCTCCGGCGCGACGCGGCTGCATCCATTGGCGGTACTGCTTGCGATTGCCTTCGGCGGCATGGCGGGCGGCGTGATCGGAATGATGGCAGCGCTGCCGCTGGTTGTGTGCGTGCGCGGCGCAGTTAGAGGGTGGCGGGAGTGAGAAAAGCACCTTGTATACAACCAGTCCGCAAAAAAATCATCGCCGCAGGGAAATTTCTTTCTCTGCGGCGAATATTGTATGCAATTAGATTACATTGTACAGGTTACTTCGCAATGAAGTTCACCAGACGACCCGGCACGAAGATGACCTTCGTCACAGTCTTGCCCGCGAGGATCTTCTGGATTTCCGGCAGCTGCTGGAGTTCCGTCTCCGCGCGTTCCTTCGTCATGTCGGCGGGAATCATCACGCGGCCGCGAACCTTGCCGCAGACCTGCACGGCGATTTCGATTTCCGACTTCACCAGCGCGTCTTCGTCCCACGTCGGCCACTTCTGATACGTCATCGTGCCGCCGAAGCCCTGATTCTCCCACATTTCTTCCGTGATGTGCGGCGCAACGGGGTTGAGCAGCAGGAGCAGGGTTTTGAGTTCCCCGCGCGTCACACTGCCGACGGAAACCATTTCATTCACCAGCGTCATCATCTGCGCGATGGCAGTGTTGAACTTCATGGCTTCATAGTCCGTCGAAACCTTCTTGATTGTTTCGTGCATGAGGGTGTTCAGCTTCTCGCTGTACCCCTCGTCGGGCGTCACATTCTCCTGCAGGCGCCACACACGGTCAAGGAAGCGGCGGCAGCCCTTCGCGCTCTGCGTGCTCCACGGAATCGCCTGATCGAACGCGCCCATGAACATCTCGTACACGCGGAAAGCGTCCGCGCCGATTTCATCAATAATGTCATCCGGATTGACAACGTTGCCGCGCGACTTGGACATCTTCTCGCCGTTCTCGCCCAGAATCATGCCGTGGCTGGTGCGCTTCTGGTAGGGTTCAGGCGCGGGAATCACGCCAATGTCATGCAGGAACAGATGCCAGAAACGGCTGTACAGCAGATGCAGGGTCGTGTGCTCCATGCCGCCGTTGTACCAGTCCACGGGCAGCCAATAGCGAAGCGCTTCGGGCGAGGCAATGGCTGTTTCGCAGTGCGGGTCGCAGTAGCGCATGAAGTACCAGCTTGACCCTGCCCACTGGGGCATGGTGTCGGTTTCGCGCGTCGCCGGGCCGCCGCAGCACGGGCAGGTGGTGTTCACCCAGTCATGCATGACGGACAGGG
>ERZ772897.3816-NODE-3816-length-10681-cov-8.100132_pt1 | contig 10681 bp, 7 predicted proteins | sample MGYA00512125_ERZ772897 | MGnify/ENA primary metagenome ERZ772897 (study PRJEB29015, sample SAMEA2737660) | human gut metagenome | biome: human gut; feature: human-associated habitat; material: faeces | place: China | collected 2012 ... | reverse complement strand
TATCACATAATATAAATTGTACTATAGTTTAGACTAGCTAAACTATAGTATTGCTAATTAAGCTCTTGTTAATATATCATTCCAAGCATCAACTATTGTTCTTTCTTACTCTTCAATTGAATAGTTATCTAAAATAAATTTTCTTGATGTTTTAGCTTTAAACAAATATTCTTCCTCTTTATTTTCTATTAAATCAATAACTAATTCTACATTTTTACATAGCTCAATTATATTACCTTGATTTATAGTATAAGAAAACTCATTTTTAAAATATTATAATCCTCCTTGCCCATGATATCCTATAACAATACATCCCATTACCATTGCCTCAGCTACTTATAATCCAAAGCCCTCTTCATCAGATAAACTTATAAAAATTTTACTCTTTTCTAAGCGTAAGTGAATTATATTTTAATTTTAGCTATCTTTCTATAATTCCTTCTCTAGAAAACTTAAATATTTTAGATATATACTGTCATTCTGGAAGTAATGGTCTCATGCTTAAATCAAATAGAAAAAACTTAAATTTTTATATGGCTGAAAATTCTTCTCCTTCTTTTAAAATAGCATCTAAACTTCATAAAACCTATATTCGTTACAATAGTCCAATAAATTTTGATTATGTTATTATTGATTCACCAGCAGGAATAGAGCAAGGTTTTAAGAATGCAATCGCTGGGGCTGACAGAGCATTAGTTGTAACTACTGCAGAAATTTCAGCAATAAGGGATGCAGATAGAATTATTGGATTATTAGCAACATCGCAAATAAAAAATCCAGAACTTATCATTAATAGGATAAGACCGAATATGATAAAAAGAGGAGAAGAAATATGATAAAAAAAAGACTGGCAGCATTTTTAACAGGAATCATGACTGTAACCTTGATGGCAGCAGGACTTACCGGATGCGGAAGTAATAACTCAGATAAAGCGGCTGAAAAAGTCAGGCTGATGGTGTGGTCTCCATCAGAAGATCAGTCAAAAGACAGTGGTGAATGGCTTCAGGCAATGTGCAATAATTTTGCAAAAGAGCATCCTGAATGGGATATTACATTTGTCTATGGAGTAGCTGATGAAGCAACTGCCGCAGATCAGGTAGCACAGGATATGGAGGCGAGCGCAGATGTATTTATGTATGCAAATGACAGGATTACATCGCTTACCGATGCAAACGCAATAGCGAAATTTGGTGGAAAATATAAAGAAGAGATTGAATCAACCAACTCGGAGGAACTTTTAGATTCACTGAAGGTTGATGGAGAGCTTTATGGGGTTCCGTTTACAACCAATACCTGGTATATGTTTTATGACAAATCTGTATTTTCAGAAGAAGATGTGAAAAATCTGGATACGATGTTGAAAAAAGGAACCGTATCTTTCCCACTTATCAATTCGTGGTATCTTCCGGCGTTTTATCTTGGAAATGGATGTACTTTATTTGGAGATGGAACGGACGAGTCAAAAGGAGTTGATTTTGCAGGAGAAAAGGCAGTAGATGCAACCAATTATGCAATTGATTTGGCATCCAATCCGAATTTTAAAATTGATGCAGACGGTTCGGCACTTGCAGGACTTCGTGATGGAAGTGTGAATGCAATGTTTACCGGCTCGTGGGATGCAAATGCAATAAAAGAAGTGCTTGGAGATAACATGGGAGTTTCATCGCTTCCAACTTATACAATTAGCGGACAGAATAAGCAGATGCTTGCATATGCAGGTTCAAAGGCAATTGGCGTTAATGCGCACAGTGAATATATGGAACAGGCAGTAGCACTCGCCGTTTATCTGGGCGGAAGTGATGCTCAGAGAGCACACTATGAGATGAGAAATGTTATTCCGTGTAACACAGAGCTTCTGAAAGAAAAAGATATTGCCTCCGATCCACTTGTTCAGGCACAGAATGATACTTTTAACAATACATCAGTTCTTCAGCCATTTGTGGCATCTATGAATAATTGCTGGGTACCGGTTGAAAACATGGGGAAAGGAATTCGAAATAAGAGTGTAACCTATAAAAATGCTGAAGAACAGACAGAAGCAATGAATAAAGCAATGAATAGTAATGGAATCAATTAAGGGGTAAGCGGAATGAGTATATTTAAGAAAAAAATCAATGAATTTCCAACGCCATATACATGCAAAAATGCAGTGCAAAAAGGTGGATTGGAAACCAAACTTTCTATGTTTCTAATGGGATTTGGAAATATCGTACACGGTCAGATTATCAAAGGTTTTTTGTATCTGGCAGTTGAAATTGCCTATATCGTTTTTATGGCTGTAAATGGAATCAGTTTTATCGGTGGACTTAAAACACTTGGAACTGTGCAGCAGAAAGAGGTATGGGATGAAGCAAAACAAATATATCTTTATACAAAAGGGGATCAGTCTGTTTTGATTTTGCTTTATGGAGTATCAACAATATTGTTGACTATTCTTATGATTTTTGTATGGAGAGGAACTTTAAAAAGTGCATATAAAGCAGAGTGTATTCAGAAGGCGGGCATGCATGTGAATACATTTAAAGAAGATTTGAAGTCCCTTCTGCATGAGAATTTGTACCGTTTGTTTATGACACCACCGACATCATTTATTTTTGTGTTTACTGTACTTCCGTTGGTGTTTATGATATGTATGGCATTTACTAATTACAGTCGTATTGACAACCATCTGATGCTGTTTGACTGGGTGGGACTTGATAACTTTAAGACATTGTTTGATTCGGGAAGCATTCTTGGAAGTACTTTCTGGTCCGTTCTTGGATGGACGATTATCTGGGCATTTTTTGCAACTTTTAGTAATTATATTTTCGGAATGATTCTTTCACTTCTGATTAACAGAAAGGGAACAAGGGCAAAGGGATTCTGGAGATTCTGTTTTGTTCTTTCATGTGCAGTTCCGATGTTTGTCTCACTTTTGATTATGCGTACCATGCTGCAGCCGGAAGGAGCAATCAATGTACTTCTCAGAAATGTAGGATTGATCGCAAGTGATGCAAGCCTTCCGTTCTTTACGGATCCAACATGGGCGAGAGTGACTGTTATCATCATCAATATCTGGGTAGGTGTACCATATACACTGCTTCAGCTGACAGGTGTACTTCAGAACATTCCGGAAGAACTTTATGAAGCAGCAAAAGTGGATGGCGCAAGTGCGTTTCAGACATTTACAAAGATAACACTGCCGTATATGCTTTATGTGACAACGCCATATTTGATTGTAACATTTACGGGAAATGTCAATAACTTCAATGTTATTTATCTTCTTTCAGGTGGAGATCCGGTAACAAACCTTTCTTCAACTGCGGGGAAGACCGATCTTTTGGTTACATGGCTTTATAAATTGACAATCGACAAACAGTACTATAATATTGGTGCAGTAATTGGAATCATGACATTCATTATTCTGGCAATTGGTGCACTCCTTACATATCGTAACAGTAAATCCTATAAAGAAGAAGGAGGATTTTAATTATGGCAGGAAAGAAATTACAATCTGCAAAAAAGAAAAAAATGATCAACAACATGATTGTGCATATGGTTCTTGCGGTATTGGCAATAATCTGGCTTTTCCCAATTGTCTGGGTAATCCTGACCAGCTTCCGTGCAGAAAAAGGCTCTTACGTGTCAACTTTCTTCCCGAAAGCATTTACGCTTGATAATTATGTGAAATTATTTACAGATACATCTATTTTAAATTTTCCGCAGATGTTTATGAATACGCTGTTTATTGCAATCTGTTCCTGTATTTTATCTGCGTTTTATGTGCTGGCAGTTTCATACTGCCTGTCCAGACTGAAATTTAAACTAAGAAAACCATATATGAATATGGCGATGATTCTTGGTCTGTTCCCTGGATTTATGTCTATGATAGCAGTGTACTTTATTTTAAAGGCTATGGGACTTACAGAAGGAAGTCTGATTAAGCTGGCTTTGATTTTATGTTATTCCGGTGGTGCAGGACTGAGCTTCCAAATTGCAAAAGGATTCTTTGATACGATTCCGTTTGCAATTGATGAGGCTGCACTTTTGGATGGATGTACCAGATGGAAGATTTTCAGCAAGGTTACACTGCCACTCAGTAAGCCGATTATTGTATATACGGTTCTGACAGCTTTCATGGCTCCGTGGCTCGATTTCATTTTTGCAAAGGTAATCTGCAGGGCGAACTCAGACCAGTATACAATTGCTATTGGACTTTGGAAAATGTTGGAAAAAGAATACATTGATAACTGGTACACCAGTTTTGCAGCAGGTGCGGTTTTAATCTCAATTCCGATTGCAATTCTGTTCCTGTTTATGCAGAGATGTTATGTAGATGGTGTATCAGGTGCGGTTAAAGGATAAGTAAGGCGATGAAAGATAAGATGACAAAGGATAAAATAGAATTGAAAAAATATTACTCTACCAAAGAGTTTCTTGAAAATTATATTTATGATGGAAGTAATCTTGGCGTAGAATGTTCAGAAGAAGGAACGGCATTCTGTCTGTGGTCACCACAGGCGGAATGCGTTAGTTTAAACCTGTATCGGACAGGAGATGGAGGAAATGCATACAGGCAGATTCCAATGAAAAAAGAAGAAAAGGCTGTGTGGAGTTGGGAAACAAAAGAAGAACTTCATGGTGTATATTATGATTATGTGATTATCAGGGATGGAGAAGAAGTTCTGTCAGCAGATCCGTATGCAAAGGCGTGTGGAGTTAATGGAAAGCGCAGCATGGCAGTAAATCTGAAAAAGACTAATCCGGAAGGATGGGAAAAAGATCAGGCACCGGAAGAAAGTCGGGAGAGAATTGTCTATGAACTTCATGTGAAAGAATTTTCATGGGATAAGGCAGGCGGTTTTCCAGAGGAATATCGTGGGAAATACAAAGCATTTACATGCAGACACACGACCCTGAATGAGGACGGAATTCATCCGACAGGTTTGGATTATTTAAAAGAACTTGGAGTCACACATATTCAGGTTATGCCGATGTATGATTACGGTTCTGTAAATGAAGCAGGAGAGGACACGGAGTTTAATTGGGGATATGATCCGGTTAATTACAATGTGCCGGAGGGCTCGTATGCAACAGATGCCAGAAATGGTGAAGTTAGAATCCGTGAAATGAAAGAAATGATTCAGGCAATTCACGAAGCTGGTTTTGGTGTAATCATGGATGTAGTTTACAACCATACATATTCATTGGATTCCTGGTTTCAGCGAACTGCGCCTTGGTATTTTTACCGTGTATTTCCGGATGGAACAGTTTCCAACGGCTCTGCTTGTGGAAATGATGTGGCAAGCGAAAGAGAGATGTGCGCAAAATATATTCTGGAATCAGTGCTTTACTGGACAGAGGAATATCACATTGATGGATTCCGCTTTGATTTGATGGGACTTCTGGATGTAGATTTGATGAATCGGATCCGAAAAGAACTGGATCTGCGATACGGAGAAGGAAAGAAGATTATTTACGGAGAACCATGGGCGGCAGAGAAGACAGCAGTAGAGGGCAGCAAAAAACTGGCAGCAAAAGAAAATATCGGACTTTTGAATAAAAATATCGGAGCGTTCTGTGACAGTACCCGTGATGGAATTAAAGGCTCTGCACTCCGGGCGAAGGAAGCAGGTTTTATAAACGGTGCGAAAGGAAAAGAAGATGAAATGATTGCAGGTGTGACAGCATGGTGTGCAAATCCATATAATGCAAAAGGCTTTGAAAATGTTAAAGCACCTTCGCAGATTGTCACCTATGTGTCGGCACATGACAATCATACTCTGTGGGATAAATTAAAAGAGACAGTTGTAGAAGAAAAAGAATGTATGAGGCTGAATAAAATGGCAGCAGCAGTATATATGACTTGTCAGGGAACGCTGTTTTTCTTATCAGGTGAAGAGTTTGCACGCACAAAAGATGGACAGGATAATACCTTTAGGGCACCGATTGCCCTGAACCGTCTCGACTGGAACAAAGCATGGGAAAATCAGGAACTGGTTCATTACTATCAGGGGCTGATTGCGCTTCGCAAACAGATTCCGGGGCTTTGTGATAAGTCTGAGAACAGTTATAAGCATATAATTGATATATGGAAAGAAAAAGACGTAGTGGGATTTACGGTGCTCAATGATGAGGCGGCAAGATGGAGCCGGATAAAAATAATTTACAATGCGGGAGAAAGCAGCTATAAAGAAGAAATTTCAGGTGACAGCTGGGAAATATTGAGTGATGCAAATGACAGCTGGTGCTGGGAAAAAGGAATCTGTGCAGACAGAGAGATAGAGGCTGTACCGCAGAGCGTGTTAATACTTGGATGTAAATAATGATTAAGGAGAGTTGTGCATGAAATGGATTTATGGAAGACAGGATTGGAAAACGTTGGAGAGAGGGCTTGAAAACTGCTATCTTTTAACAAATGGTCTTGGAGGTTTTTCTTCACTGACTATGACCGGAGCTGTGACAAGAAATGATCAGTCGGTATTCATGGCATGTATGAAAGCTCCAAATTACAGGGTAAATATGGTTCACCGTATGAAAGAAGAATTGGATATTGGTGGAATAAAGTATGTTCTTTCAACACAGGAATTTGCAGATGGAACAAAAGAAGAGGGATACCGTTATCTTACGGAATTTTCTTTTGAAATTTTTCCTTCATGGCATTATCTGATAAGCGGAGTGGAAATTGAAAAAGAGATCGTGATGCAACAGGGTAGCAATCAGATTGCAGTGAATTATCATTTGAAAAATCGCAGACAGGAAGAGGCAGTTCTTTTTATAACTCCGTTTTTTCAATTTGAATCAAAAGGGGAAGATTTGAAAGAAAATAAGGTGTTTTCAAGGCAGGCGCGAAAGCTTACCGATGGAAACTATACGCTTTTCTTTGAAACAAATGGGGAAGTAGAAGACTTTCAAGAAAAGAAAGAAACATATTTTTATCGCTATGATGAATGTGATGGAAGACAGGAAAAGGGAACGGCAAGTGCGGTTTATCATGCAAAAAAAAGAGTAAAGTCAGGAGAAGAGGCAGATTTGACAATAATCTACTCTATGGAAAGCCGGATTGATATTGACGCAAAAATTTTATTTGATAAAATAAAGGAAGAGCAGATTCATCGTCAGGACAAACTTATAAAGACTTCTGGTTTGAAAAACAAACTGGCACAGACATTGGTCTGTAGTGCAGACAAGTTCCTTTCAAAAAGAGAGTCTACGGATGGCATGACTATTCTTGCCGGATTTCCGTTTTTCGAGGACTGGGGAAGAGATACAATGATTGCACTTCCGGGAATATGCATTTCAACAGGAAGATTTGAGAGTGCAAAATCAATCATGCGTACATTTGCATTTTATGAAAAAGATGGATTGATGCCAAATCTGTTCCCAGAGGGTGGAAATGAGCCACTTTATAATACTGTGGATGCGGCATTATTATTTATCAATTGTGTGTGGCTGTTTTATGAGAAAACTAAAGACATAGGATTTGTAGAGGAAATGTATCCGGTAATGCAAAGAATTATTTCATGTTATGAGAGGGGAACACATTTTGCTATCCATATGGAATCAGATGGTCTTATCAGTGCTGGATCGGGACTGGATCAGGTAACGTGGATGGATGTACGTGTTGGAGAGATTCTTCCGACACCAAGGCATGGAAAACCGGTTGAAATTAATTCTTACTGGTATAACGCACTTTGTATAATGCAGAAGTTTTCTGAAATTCTGATGGGAAAAGAAGAATGTAAATATAGAGAACTTGCTCAGAAAGTGAAAGAATCCTTTGCACGAGAATTTTGGTTTGAAGAAAATAAGTGTCTGAAAGATGTAATTTCGGGAACAAAGGCTGATACACAGATTCGCTGTAACCAGATATGGGCGGTGTCTATGCCATTTACTATGTTGGACGAAGATAAGGAGAGAAAGATTGTAGATACGGTGTTTGAAAAATTGTATACGCCGTATGGTCTTCGTACATTAGATCCAAAAGATGAAGAATTTCATGCAAATTATGGAGGAGAGATGATAAAAAGAGATCTTGCTTACCATCAGGGAACCGTTTGGACTTTTCCGTTGGGTGGATATTATCTCGCCTATCTAAAAGTAAATAAAGATTCAAGAGAAGCAAAAGAGACTGTTGCAAAACATTTGGAAGTGTTGGAAAGTGCAATGCGAGAAGGATGTATTGGTCAGCTGCCGGAGATTTATGATGGAGAGATTCCGGTTTCTTCAAAAGGATGTTTTGCACAGGCGTGGAGTGTAGGGGAAATCTTGCGTGTTTATGAAAAATTGGAGGAAAAAAAAGATGGAGTTTACAGGAGTATACCATAAAACATCAGAGCAGATGAGTTATCCTTTGGATGAGGAAAGGCTTATTGTAAATATTAAGACAGGGTATGATGTAAAACAAGTTTTTATTCATTACGGAGATCCTTATGAGGCAGGAATCCTTGGAGGAAAAGAAAGATGGACTGGAAAAAGAGAGGAAATTATTTATAAAAAACGTCTTCCACATCAAATTTGGTGGACAACGACACTTCTTCCGGAATATAAAAGATGTAAATATTATTTTGAACTAAGGACAGAAGATGAGGTCTGGTATTATTTTGAAGATGGTTTTCTGACTAAAGAGCAGCTTCAGATGGATGGTCGTATGCAGCAGTGCTTTATTGTGCCATGGATGAATCCGGCAGATATAAATCGCACACCTGCATGGGTAAACGATACTATCTGGTATCAGATTTTTCCTGACAGGTTCTGCAATGGGACTCCGGAAAAGAATGGAAATGATATCACACCATGGAGAAACCACGGAACTGTGACAAATAAGGAAAAATTTGGAGGAAATCTGGAAGGAATCCGTCAGAGATTATCATATCTTCAGGATCTTGGGATTACCGGCATTTATTTGAATCCAATCATGGAAGCAGAGTCAAATCACAAATATGATACTACAGATTATACAAAGATTGATCCGTCTTTTGGCAATGATGAAACGATGAAAGCACTTTGCATGGAAGCGCATGAAAAAGGAATACGTATTATGGTAGATGCAGTATTCAATCACTGTGGAAGAAAATTTGCACCGTGGCTGGATGTTCTGGAGCATGGAAAAGACTCTAGATATGCAGACTGGTTTATGGTAGAAGATTGGGAACAGGTCGGAAAAAGAGCGGATACCAGAGATCGACGTTTTTACTCTTTTGCGTTTACAGATGGAATGCCGAAACTGAATACGAACAATGAAGAAGTGATCGTGTATTTCTGTAAGGTCTGCGAGGATTGGATTAGGAAATTTGATATAGATGGAATCCGTTTTGATGTGGGGAATGAAGTGTCTCATCGGTTCTTGAAGAGAATCAGGGAACATTTAAAATCGATAAAACCGGATCTTTATCTGCTTGGGGAAATTTGGCATGATGCGAGCCAGTGGCTGCAAGGGGATGAATATGATTCAGTTATGAATTATCCGCTGCTTAGCGGAATCCATGACTTTTTTCTTGATAAAACGATGAAAAAAGCGGAATTTGAATATATGGTAAACCGTTGTTATACTATGTATATGCAGCAAAATAACGATGTGCTTTTTAACTTGCTGGATTCTCACGATACAGAGAGGCTTATGAATCGTTTTCATGATTTGGATAAGTTCTATCAGCAGCTTGCAATTCTCTTTACGCTGCCAGGAAGTCCATGCATTTACTATGGAACGGAGATTGCTATGGAGGGTGCGCATGACCCGGATTGTAGAAGATGTATGCCGTGGAGTGAAATTGGAAGCAAAGAGAATCAGGAAAAAATTGCAATGATGCGGAAACTGATTATGTTCAGAAGAAACGAGAAAATATGCAGAAGCCCGCATTTCCATTTCCCGGATACATACGAAAATGATCGCTGCGTAGAGTATATCAAATTAGATGAAGAGGGAAATAAGATTGAGGTTCTGCTAAATGCATCAGAAGAAGAAATAAAGATAAAGGGAAAAGGTGAAGTACTTTTTGCCAGAAAATTTGATGGAGAAATACTTGGCGTGAACGGAACGTTGATTCGCAGAATATAGAAATATAATACATATAGGAAGGAGAGGATATTCTGGTGGAGGGAGAAAATCTGCTGGAAAGATATCAAAACTTAGTATGGAAAATAAGAATAAATGGTGGAAAAATGCAGTTGTATATCAGATTTATCCGAAAAGTTTTCAAGATTCGGATGGAGATGGAATCGGTGATATTCCGGGTATTATAAGCAGACTGGATTATTTGAAAAAGCTTGGGATAGATGCAATCTGGCTCTCGCCGGTGTATCGTTCTCCACAGGATGATAATGGATATGATATTTCGGATTATCAGGATATTGAACCAATGTTTGGAACGATGGAGGATATGGAACGGTTATTTGCGGAAGCAAAGAAACGTGGAATCAGGATCATAATGGATCTCGTGTTGAACCATACTTCAGATGAACACCGTTGGTTTTTAGAGGCGAAGAAAAGCAAAGACAATCCGTATCACGATTATTATGTGTGGCGTGACGGAGAAGAAGGTGTTTATCCAAATGATATGAATTCTGTATTCGGAGGACCGGCATGGGAATGGGTTCCAGAGCTTGGACAATATTATTTTCATCAGTTTTCGGTGAAACAGCCGGATTTGAACTGGGAGAATCCGAAAGTGAGAAGAGAGCTTTATGATATGATTCTCTGGTG
>ERZ772897.3812-NODE-3812-length-10690-cov-2.617113_pt1 | contig 10690 bp, 8 predicted proteins | sample MGYA00512125_ERZ772897 | MGnify/ENA primary metagenome ERZ772897 (study PRJEB29015, sample SAMEA2737660) | human gut metagenome | biome: human gut; feature: human-associated habitat; material: faeces | place: China | collected 2012 ... | reverse complement strand
CGCTTCGATCACCTCGCGCACGGTGGCGTTCTTCAGCGTCAACGAAATCACGGGATTCTGCGCGTAAAGAGCCTGGGCCGCCACCGTGAACCAACACAGGGTCAGCAATCCGCTCAGTCTGCACAGCATCCGCTGGCCGAAAAGGTCCCGGAAGGACCTTCTGCTGGTAGAATTGTTACTCATAAGGATTGAAATTTAGGTTGTAGTGAAAAAAATCGTGAATCTCTATCGGTTTCTGTAAAGCTCGAAATGGTTCTTGCGGCTGCGGCAGAGGATACGGCTGTCGGCCGAGATGATCCGCATGATTTCGTGGATGTTCTCGCCGTCGACGAACTCACCCGTGAAACAGATCCTGCGCAGCCGTTCGTCGGGGATCGTGATGTCGACGTTGAACTGCCTTTCGAGGCTCCGGGCGATCGACGCCAGGGGTTCGGCCCGGAAGTAGAGCCTGTCCTCCTGCCACGAGAGCACCTGCTCGACGTTCACCCTGCGCAGCGACAGCAGCCCGGAGGTCCTCTCGAAGAATCCCTGCTCGCCGGGACGCAGCCGCACGCTCCGCGACTCGGGACCGCCGTCCACCAGCAGGCTGCCCGTCGCCAGCGTGATCTGGTAATTCTCGTCCTCGGAATAGGCGTGCACGTTGAAAGTCGTTCCGAGCACCGTCGAGACGACCTGTCCCGTGACGACGACGAAGGGCCTGCGGGCGTCGTGCTCGACCTCGAAATAGGCTTCACCCTCCATCTTCACGCGGCGCTGGCGCGAAAAGAAGGGGGCGACGTACTCCACGCTGCTCGACGAATTGAGCCACACCTTCGTCCCGTCGGGCAGCACCACCTGCGACCGCTCGCCCAGCTGGGTGACGACGGTCACGGGCTGCGCCAGGCGCTTGGAAAGCAACACGGTCGTGAGCCCGCCGGCCAGGAGCACCGCGGCGATCACGGCCGCAGCGGCTATACGCACCGCGCTCCGGCGCAGGGAGATACGGCGTCCGGCGTGCATGCGGCGCTTGAACTGCCGGAGCGAACGCTCGACGTCGATACCGGCCGCGTCGTTGATACGGTCGCTGACATATAATATATAATAGACCTGGCCGAGCATCCTGCGGTTTGCGGCCGAGCGGTCGTACCACGCCTCTACGGCCGCCGCCTGCGCTGCGTCCAGCTCGCCCTTGAGGAAGGCTACCAATACCTCTTCGTCGATTTCGAAATTTGCCATGCTGTTTGCTTGTCTATAAAGTAATACAATCCGTCAGCAAAGGATGCTAACGGAACGGCGAAAAAAAATTCAGATTTCCTTATCAGGAGAGGTCAGGCCACAGCAACAGCACGAGCAGCGGCCAGTAATCGCTGAGCTCTTCGCGCAGCAGGCGAACCGTCTGCCCGATACGGTAATTGACCGTCTGCGGGGAGACGTTGAGGCGGACGGCTATTTCTTTGTGGGTCATACCTTCCAGGCGGTGCATACGGAAGGTCTGCCGGAATTCAGGAGGCATTTTGCGCAGAGCTTCGGTCAGCCGCTGCACCAGTTCGCCCTCGAGGTAGAAATCGGGGTCGTCGAACGTCTCTTCGTAGCGTTCGGCCAGCTGGCGGATGATGCGGTTCTTGAGCGTGTCGCGCAAGGCGCTGTTTAGCGACTTGTTCTTTACGATGGTGAACAGCAGCGATTTGAGCGGCATCTCGGGGATCAGCGAGGTGCGGTTTTCCCACACCCACATCAGGGTGTCCTGGACGAGTTCCTCGGCGCGTACCGGCGGCACGAAGCGCGTGGCATAGGTGCAGAGCGGTTTGTAATAGCGGCGGAAAAGCGCATCGAAACATTTTTCATCCCCCGCACGGAGCAATCCGACAACCGTGCGGTTGTCGTGTATGTCGATCGTATGCGCGTTATCTGCCATCGGCCGGTATATTCTTCGGGCCCGCCGCCCCGAAGAACGGCGGAGGGACAAAGCAAAAATACAACTTTATCCAATATTTGCAAAAAAGATTCCGTACGGGGCATACGGTGTGTCCGGACGGAGTATGCCGAAAGGGAACGGGGGATACGGCGCAGGCAGCGCCGTATCCGGCGACAGGGAAAAGGCGGAAGCCGGGGACGGCGGCGTATTGCCGCCGCCTCGGGGAGCACCCTGCCGCCCGGCGGGAATGCGTCACGGCACAGGCCGGGAGCCCGGGCACGGCATGGACGCGAATACCATGGCGGCAAGCCGGGATATTCCCGGCTTATGTCCGGAAATCGCAACCGCGGAGCGGGAATCCGCCGAATTTTATTACCTTTGCGGGGCAGGCCCGCCCTGTCGCTGCCGGCCGAGGCCGGGAGAGGAAAGTCCGGGCAACACAGAGCACCGCGCAAGCTAACGACTTGATATCCGTGAGGGTATAGGAGCGTAACAGAGAACGACCGCCCGCAGGGGATTTTCGTAATCCCGGCGGGTAAGGGTGAAAAGGCGGGGTAAGAGCCCACCGCGGGGGCAGCGATGCCGCCCGGCAGTACGTCTCGCGGGTTGCAAGACCGTGTATACCGGCAATTAAGGGTTGCTCGCCCGATGCCGGGGGGTAGGTTGCTTGAGACGGCAGGAGACTGCCGCCCTAGATAAATGACAGGGGCCCGGGGTTCGCCCCGGGAACAGAACCCGGCTTACAGGGCCTGCACGTACGGGGATGCCGCCAAAAAGCGGCATCCCCTTTTTCGGGCCGCTACCGCAACGGGACGGACGGCGGGAGCGGGAGCAGTACCCGGGGAAGCAGAGAAGCCCGGGAAAGAAAAACGCAGAAGGACGGGCATTCCATGCGGCAGGCATCGGCAGCATGGCATTTTTTTTGACGTATCGCCCGCCGATGGCGACCCTCGGCGAACATATCCGGCAAAGCAACGCTTACAAATGGTGGATCCTGGGCATGATCATGCTCGGGACGTTCATGGCCGTGCTGGACGTGACGGTAGTCAACGTCGGGCTGCCGGCCATCATGTCGGCTTTCGGCATCGGCATCTCGACGGCCGAATGGGTCATCACCGCCTACATGATCACCATGACCGTCATGCTCCCCTCGGCGGGTTGGTTCGCCGACCGCTTCGGGAACAAACGCATCTATATTCTGGGGCTGGCGCTCTTCACGCTCGGGTCGTGGCTCTGCGGCAAAGCCCCGGGCGACCTGTTTCTGATCGGGGCACGCGCCCTGCAAGGCGTCGGCAGCGGCATCATCCAGTCACTGGGACTGGCGATCGTGACCCGCGAATTCCGCCCCGAGCAGCTCGGCCTGGCGCTCGGCCTGTGGGCAATGGCCGCCGCCGCGTCGATCTCGTTCGGCCCCCTGCTGGGCGGCTACCTGGTCGACGCATACAGCTGGCACAGAATCTTCGACGTGAACGTCCCCGTGGGAGTGTTCGCCATCCTGCTCTCGGCCTTTATCCAGAAAGAATGGAAAAGCCCGGCGCGGCACCCGTTCGACTGGCGGGGATTCGTGGCCATCGCGCTCTTCATGCCGCTGGCGATCTATGCGCTGGCGCGGGGCAACTCGCCGACCAACCACGACGGCTGGGCCTCGCCCACGGTGATCGGCTGTTTCGCCGTGGCGGCCGTGGCGCTCGCCTACTTCGTCCGCACGGAGCTGCGCAGCCCGGCGCCGCTGCTGCAGCTGCGCCTGCTCGGGGAGCGCAACTTCGGGGTTTCGATGGCCGTGCTGACGCTCTTCTCGATCGGTATGCTGGGCGGCACCTACCTGCTGCCGCTCTACATGCAGCGCGGGCTGGGCTACACGGCGCTGATGGCCGGGAGCGTATTCCTGCCCGTGGGGCTCATACAAGGAGTGCTGTCGGCCGTATCGGGTTACCTCACGCGCTATGTCAAACCCCTGCTGCTCGCGGCGGCGGGCATCCTGCTGCTGGCGACGAGCTTTTGGCTGGCCAGCCGTTTCACGCTCCACACCACCCACCGGCACATCCTCTTCGTGCTCTACATCCGCGGGCTGGGCATGGGGCTCACGTTCGCCCCGCTGAACTTCTTTTCGCTGCGGAACCTCACGCAGCACGACATGGCCGCTGCGGCGGGGATCTCGAACAGCATCAAACAGTTGGCTGGAAGCGTCGGCATCGCCATCCTGACAGCCGTTTACTCGGCCCGGACGGCTTTCCATGCGGCGCACGAAACGGTATCGGCCTCCCAAACCTATGTCGAGGGGGTGACCGACGCGCTGGGCGTAGTGACATGGCTGACCCTCGCGGCCGGGCTGCCGCTGCTGTGGGTATTCCGCAAAAAACGAAAGAAAACGCCGGCAGGAAACCCGGGAGCAGCCGGGGAGGCCGGGGAAAGTTAAACCGGGAAAGCTGGGACGGCCGAACCGAAGAACCGGGTAAGCCAAGCCAACGCGCCGGGAGCCAAAACGGGAAGCCGGGAGAGGCACAAAGCCGGGAGGAGCAGAACCGGGAAGGCGGGGAAGGCCGGACAGGTGTATGCCGGGGCGCCGGATCGGCAACGGACGGCTACATCAGCCCCATGCGCCTGCGGGCGAAAGGCATGACCCAGGCCGGGGACTGTTGCCGCGCGAGCAGGTCGCGCATGTATTCCATATAGGGTTCGACGTGGCGGAAATAACGTTTCAGCCCCTCGCAGAGTGAATTCTTGGGGCTGCCGTCGGCCCCGCGGGCGAAACGGTGCTTGGGACATTCGCCCCGGCAGGCGAAATAGTAGTTGCACCGCAGACATTCGGCGGGCAGCGTGTTGCGTTTGTCCAGCCCGAATTCGCGGCGTTTCTGCGAGCGGTAGAGCTCGGCAAGGGGCGTCTCACGGATATTGCCCAGCCTGTACCCGGGGTAGACGAAATGGTCGCACGGGTAGACGTCGCCGTTGTGCTCGACGACCAGCGCGTCGCCGCACGTCTCACCCATCGAGCAGACGCCCGGCCGCACACCGCACCACTGCGCCAGCGAGGCGTCGAACAACTGCACGAAACAGCGCCCCACGTCGCTTACGACCCACTCATCGAACACATCGCACAGGAAATGCCCGTAGCCTTCGGCCGAGACCGACCAGCCGGCCAGCCGCGCTCCTTCATGTCCGGGCGGGACGATCAGCGGACGGTGGTGTCCCGGTTTGCCGACGACGTGTTCGACGGCGGGCAGGAACTGCATGAAGCGGCTGTGCACCTCGTCGCGGAAGAAGCGGTAGATCTCCCCGCCGCGCCCCTCGCAGCACCGGTTCACGACGCTCAGCGTATTGAATTCCACGCCGCTGCGCCCGAACATCCCGACCGTCCGCATCACGCGCTCGAAGGTCGGTTTGCCGCCCCTGGTCAGGCGGAAGGCGTCATGGATATCCCCGGGCCCGTCGAGCGAGAGGCCGACCAGGAAATTGTTGGCGGCGAAGAGGTCGCACCACGCCTCGTCGACCAGCGTACCGTTGGTCTGCAACGTGTTCTCGATCCGTTTGCCGTCGGCGTACCTGCGCTGCAGCTCCATCGCCCGGCGGTAGAAATCCAGTCCCAGCAGCAACGGCTCGCCGCCGTGCCAGCAGAACTGCACGGTGTCGACCTCATTGGCCCGGATGTACTGTTTTATGCAGAGCTCCAGCAGCTGGTCGTCCATCACGGCCTGGCGGCCGCCGTACTGCACCGCCTTGTCGAGGTAGTAGCAGTAGTGGCAGTCGAGGTTGCAGGCCGAGCCCGCCGGTTTGAGCATGATCGAAAAGGCCGCGGGGGCGACCTGTTTCTCCGCGTCGCGGAACGTAAATATCTGCTTCTGTTTCATGGAGCGGGCTGATGTCCCGGACAAAAATAGCAAAATCCCTCCAATATACGCCGCAAATGTCCGAAAGCGTGCCGAAACCGTACGGGCTCCGGCAAAAAACCGGGCCGCAGCGCACGTTTTTCGCCAGAATCGTATAACTTTACGTGCTGAAAAAACTTAAAAAAACCGAAACCGATGAAAAAATCGCTTATCCTACTCGGCATGTCGCTGCTGGCTGCGTGCGGCGTGCAGAAAACGGAACTCCCGCTGCTGCCCGAAGAGGCATTCCAGACCACCGTCGACGGCAAACCCGTCGCACTCTACACGCTCCATGCGGGCGACATCACCATGCAGGTCACCAATTACGGCGCCCGCGTCGTATCGCTCTGGACACCCGACCGCGAAGGCCGCTACGAGGACATCGTACTGGGCTACGAAAACATCGGCCGCTACATAGACAACACGGGCGAACGGTTCCTCGGCGCCGTGGTAGGCCCCTACGCCAACCGCATCGCAAAGGGGCACTTCACGCTCGACGGCGCGGAATACACCCTGCCGGTGAACAATAACGGGCAGACGCTGCACGGCGGGCTCCTGGGCGTAGACCGCGTGGTATGGGACGTGGTATCGGCCTCGGACGACAAACTCGTGCTGCATTACCTCCATCCCGACGGACAGGACGGGTTCCCGGGCAACCTGGATATCGAGATGACCTACTCGCTCACGCCCGACAACGAGTTCCGCATCGACTACAAGGCCACTACCGACAAACCGACCGTGGTGAACATGTCGAACCACCCGTTCTTCAACCTCAAGGGCGAAGGCAACGGCACGGTGCTCGACAACGTGATGACGATCAACGCCAGCCACACCACCCCGGTGGACTCGGTGCTGATCCCCACGGGCCAGATTGCCCCGGTAGAGGGTACGCCGTTCGACTTCCGTGAGCCGCACGCCATCGGCGAGCGCATCGGCGCCGACAACGAGCAGCTGCGCAACGGCGCGGGCTACGACCACAACTGGGTCCTCGACCGCAAGACCGCGGACGGCATCGAGCCGGCGGCCACGGTCTGGGAACCCGCTTCGGGCCGCACGATCGAGGTGCTGACCGACCAGCCCGCCATGCAGTTCTACAGCGGCAACTTCTTCGACGGCAAGAGCATCGGCAAATACGGCAAGCCGCAGCGCTACCGCGAGTCGCTGGCGCTCGAAACGCAGAAGTTCCCCGACAGCCCCAACCACGACAATTTCCCCTCGACGGCACTGCGCCCCGGGGAGACCTATACGCAGGTCTGCATCTACAAGTTCGGCGTGAAATAACACGCAGGATATGCCTTGGCGGCGGAGGGCACCATCGGGTGCCCTCCGCTGTTTTTCCGGGGCACGGATGCCGCCCGCAGCCTTAGGCGCCCGGACGCATCGCCCGACGATATAAACAAAAAAACAAACTTATAAATATTTATTGAGATAGTTTTTGTAATTTTGGAGCCATAAATCAGCTCAAAAAATGCTACGTTCGAACCTAAATACCATAAACGACCGGATTTTCAACAAGACCGCAATACGGATCGACGACCAGGCGCTGCGCGAAGTGGAGGCGTGTTACCGTTTCCTGGAGAAATTCGAGCAGGGAAAGGTCATCTACGGCATCAACACGGGGTTCGGCCCCATGGCGCAGTACCGGATCGGGGACGCCGACCTGAACAGCCTCCAGTACAACATCATCCGTTCGCACAGCTGCGGCGCGGGCGAGGCGCTGCCCGACATCTGCGTGCGGGCGGCGATGCTGGCGCGGCTGCAAACGTTCCTCAACGCCAAGTCGGGCGTACACCCCGACGTGGTGCGGATACTGGCCGATTTCCTCAACAACGAAATTTACCCGCTCGTGCCGCGCCACGGCAGCGTGGGCGCAAGCGGCGACCTGGTGCAGCTGGCGCATATCGCACTGGCGCTGATCGGCGAAGCGGAGGTCTCGTTCCGGGGCGAAACCGTCCCGGCAGCAGAGGCGATGGCGGCATGCGACATAACGCCCCTCAGGCTTCGCATCCGCGACGGGCTGGCGCTCACGAACGGCACGGCCGTGATGACGGGCATCGGACTGGTGAACCTGGCCCAGGCGCGCCGCCTGCTGGGGTGGGCGGTGAAGGCATCGGTGATGCTCAACGAAATCGTGGAGTCGTACGACGACTTCATGGCCGGGGCGCTCAACGAATACAAACTCCACGCGGGGCAGATCGAGATCGCCCGGCAGATGCGCGCCATATGCGCCACGAGCCGCCGGCTGCGCAAGCGCGAAGCGGAACTTTACAGCGGCGACACGGGCGCGGCACCCACCTTCAGGCACAAGGTGCAGCCCTACTACTCGCTGCGGTGCATCCCCCAGATCCTGGGGCCGGTGCTCGAAACGATCTCCCAGGCCGAGAAAATCCTCGTCGAGGAGTTCAACGCGGTGGACGACAACCCGGTGGTAGACCCCGCGGCGGGGACGATCTACCACGGCGGGAATTTCCACGGCGACTACGTGTCGCTGGAGATGGACAAGCTCAAGATCGCCGTGACGAAGATGACGATGCTCGCCGAACGGCAGCTGAACTACCTTTTCCACGACCGGATCAACGAGACGCTGCCGCCGTTCGTAAACCTCGGCAAATTGGGGCTCAACTACGGGTTGCAGGCAGCGCAGTTCACGGCGACCTCGACCACGGCCGAGTCGCAAACGCTCTCCAACCCGATGTACGTCCACTCGATCCCCAACAACAACGACAACCAGGACATCGTGAGCATGGGAACCAACGCGGCGATGCTCACGCGGCAGGTCGTGGAGAACGGCTACCAGGTCGCCGCGATCGAGATGCTGGCGCTGGTGCAGGCCGCCGACTACCTGCAATGCGCCGGGGAGCTCTCCGACGCCACGCGGCAGTTGTATGCCGACATCCGGGGCATCGTGCCGCGCTTTGCCGACGACACGCCCAAGCACAGGGAGATCGCCGCCATCGAAAATTTCCTGAAAAACAATTCCGCTTCCCTATGAAAAAGCTCCTGACCACCCTGACCGCGACATTGTGCTGTCTTTCCGGCGCTTTCGCCGCTCGCTGGGCGAGGAGTTGCAGCAAGCTATAACCGCAGAAAATGGCAAAAACGAATAAATACGCACTCGTGACCGGCGGCAGCCGGGGCATAGGCCGCGAAATCTGCCTCAAACTGGGCGGGTGCGGCTACCACGTGCTCGTCAACTACAAGTCGAACGCCGCCGAGGCCGAAAAGACCCTTGCGGGCATCCGCGCCGCAGGCGGCGACGGCGAGGCACTGCAATTCGACGTGGCCTCGGGCGAAGAGAGCACGGCGGCCATCGAGGCATGGCAGAAAGCGCACGAAGGCGCCTGCATCGAGGTGGTGGTGAACAACGCGGGCATCCGCGACGACGTGCTGATGATGTGGATGGAACCGCAGCAGTGGCACTCGGTGATCGGCACCAGCCTCGACGGGTTCTACAACGTCACGCGGCCGCTGCTCAAGGGGATGCTCGTGAACCGGTTCGGGCGCATCGTCAACATCGTCTCGCTCTCGGGCATCAAGGGGCTGCCCGGGCAGGCCAATTACGCCGCGGCCAAGGGCGGCGTGATCGCCGCGACGAAGGCGCTGGCGCAGGAGGTGGCCAAAAAGGGGGTGACGGTGAATGCCATCGCCCCGGGATTCGTGCGCACGGACATGACCGCCGACATCGACGAGGCGGAGCTCCGCAAACAGATACCCGCCGGACGCTTCTGCGAACCGGCCGAAGTCGCCGACCTGGCGATGTTCCTCATCTCGGAACAAGCCTCCTACATCACGGGGGAGGTCATTTCGATCAACGGGGGATTATATACCTGAGACCATGGAGAAGAGAGTAGTTATCACCGGAATGGGCATCTGGGCCTGCATCGGAAAAAATACGGAAGAAGTCACGCAGTCGCTCCGCGAAGGACGCTCGGGCATCGGGCTCGACCCGGCGCGCAGGGAGCTGGGATACATCTCGTCGCTGACGGGGATCGTGGAACAACCGAACCTGAAAGGGGTGCTCGACCGCCGCAAGCGGCTGTGTCTGCCCCAGCAGGGCGAATATGCCTACATGGCCACCGCCGAGGCGATGCGCAACGCCGGAATGGACGAGGCCTACCTGGCGGCGAACGAGGTGGGAATCATCTACGGCAACGACAGCAGTGCGGCGCCGGTGATCGAGGGGATCGACATCATCCGCGCCAGGCGGAACACGGCGATGGTCGGCTCGGGCAATATTTTCCAGTCGATGAACTCGACCGTCACGATGAACCTCTCGGTGATCTTCAACCTGCGGGGCATCAACCTCACGCTCTCGGCGGCCTGCGCCAGCGGGTCGCACGCCATCGGCATGGGTTACCTGATGATCAGGCAGGGGTTGCAGGAGCGCGTGGTCTGCGGCGGCGCACAGGAGGTGAACCTCTACTCGGTGGGCAGCTTCGACGGGCTGGGGGCATTCTCGGCCCGCGAATCGGATCCCGCGGCGGCATCGCGCCCCTTCGACAAAGACCGCGACGGGCTGGTGCCGAGCGGAGGCGCGGCGACGGTGATCCTCGAAAGCCATGAATCGGCCGTCGCACGGGGCGCCGAAATCCTGGGCGAAGTGGTCGGGTACGGGTTCTCGTCGAACGGCGAGCATATCTCCGTGCCGAACGTTGACGGCCCGCGCCGTTCGCTGCTGCGGTGTCTGGAGGACGCCGGAATGCGGCCCGAAGAGATCCCCTACGTCAATGCGCACGCCACCTCGACGCCGCTGGGCGACTACAACGAGGCGGAGGCGATAGCCGGGGTATTCGCCGGGTGCAACCCCTACGTGGCGTCGACCAAGTCGATGACCGGCCACGAAATGTGGATGGCCGGGGCGAGCGAAGTGGTCTACTAGTCTTCCTGTCAGACTTACCTTTGACAACAATTACTTCAACGCTCTTTACCAGGG
>ERZ772897.3805-NODE-3805-length-10706-cov-2.588771_pt1 | contig 10706 bp, 8 predicted proteins | sample MGYA00512125_ERZ772897 | MGnify/ENA primary metagenome ERZ772897 (study PRJEB29015, sample SAMEA2737660) | human gut metagenome | biome: human gut; feature: human-associated habitat; material: faeces | place: China | collected 2012 ... | reverse complement strand
GACACCCAGTTCAGCACGAATGCAGTCAATAATATCCTGCATGCCCCCTTCTGTGGGGTACAGCGACACATACAGCGGTAGCCCGTCTGCCAGAGCATCAGTATCAAGATAATGATCCATCAGCGCTGTCAGGGGCTCATCTGACAACAACGGCTGAGCCATCAGATTGTCAAACCCGTTGATTGTCGATATATGGCGAAGAAGCGTCGTAAGCAGTGCTCCTGCACGTCCGGGGATCTGGCAGAGGTTCATTGCCTGGAACAATTTTTTCAGCAATGAAAAGTAAACCAATCTGTTTACCGACAGCACCTGATTATTCCCCAGATGATCCCAGAGCGCCTCCAGGCGTACGGCAGCTTCTGACAGATCGGGAGAGGCCGCGATAATGGCACCATTGAATGCGCCAATGCTGGCCCCTGAAACCATGCTGATCTGTGTACCACACTCTGCCAGTGCCTTAACCACTCCCGCCTGATAAGCGCCCACCGCCCCGCCACCGGACAGCACCAGCCCCGTTTTCATTTCTGTACTCATGCAGCCCCCTTCTGAAATATTTCATCGACCATACTTTCAGAGAGGCGTTCTGCAGAGCAGAGGCGAGGCATGCGAACCGGTAAGTGTTCTGCAGCCTGCGTGGTTGACCAGATCACCGGATGCTGCTCTTCACTGCACCAGTCTCCCAGCCAGTTAATCGCGTCATGCCACTCGTTATCTGCCTGCTCCCGGCCCTGACCACCAAGCCAGTCCAGAGTGTTCAGACGCACGGTTGCACTACCGCCACTCTCCTGTGCCATCTGCGTTAATGCTTTATGTCTGAGAATATCCAGTAGCTGGTTAACCTGGCCTGTTTCGCTCTGACGTATCACATCACCAAACGCGCCCCAGCGAAGCTCTTCAAGTGCCACATAACAACGTCCGGCAGGGGAAAATGACGCATATCGCCCGGCGCTCCACCATGAGAATATCTGCTCAAGATGTAACTGCGCCCGCTGAACCTGGTCAACACGGTGGAGTTTTTCTTCAAGATGATTCAGTTTATGGTGAACCTGATCGGCCAGGGTGAGTAACTGCTCCCGCGTATCTGCGGAATAATGCGCCAGCCTGGCTGTATCACTGACCAGTGAACTGACCCTGTCGTTTACCCGGGTAATCGCGTAGTTTGTGGTGGCAAGTGACGTTGTCATCTCCGTCAGCCAGCGCAGGGACGCCTCAACGCCCTGTGCAAGCGACGCATTGATGGCATTCTGCCGTGCAGCGCCTTCGCCGGTCAGCCCCTCTTTTAAACGCCGGAAGAACGTGCGCTCTCCGGCCGTGCGGATATGCTCCTGTGCAACATCGATTCCGTTTGCGAAATCAACCACAAATTTTTCAGGAAGACAGGTGAGTACCTGACATACCCGGTTATCAGCAATTTGTTGAATAAATGGTGAAGTCACAGCATTGTCTCCAGCTCTTCCCTCAGCGCCTTACTGTCAGTAATGAGCTCAGGAACCCTTTCATTTAATGCCTGAAGTCGCCCGGTAAGCCGTTCCTGCGCCTGCTGATCGCGTTTATGATCTTCAGAGCTCTGAATCAGCGTGTTACGCAGTTGTTCAACTTTCTCCCTGAATGCGCAGAAAAAGGCATCGATTTCCTGGCGGACGGGCTGGTTAATATCCTGCTCAATGGATGCCTGCAGCTCCCCGAAATATGCCCGGGTCAGTGACATAACTTCCTCTCTGACCTTGTTGATATTGATCACGCTGCGACTCACATCCTCGTCATAGTTTTCCCAGCCCAGGTCACTGGTGCCAAACCATCGACAAACGGTTCCCCATACGCCACTCTGCCGACGGCGACGGGTGACGGTCTCCGTTCTTTCCTCCATAAGCGCACTCAGATTTATTTTTACCGCGAGCCGGGTCTGTAACTGGCTGACTGCCGGAAAACTGATTTTTACGGTAAAGCCCTCATCCTCCAGGCGGGCATTGATGCGACCGGCAATGTTTTCTGTGGCGTACAGGGCCGTGCCACGAAAACCTGTTTCAATCCCGCTGACGATTTTCTCCAGCTCAGGCCGGAACTGTGCTTCAGCCTCACGGTGCAGGCTGGTCACGGTCGATTCGATTTGCGTCATCAGTTCAAGGGCTTCCCTGCGATCACTGAATTTTATTTCGGGGCTGTCCGGGGCAAAATCTCGTTTCCTGTAATCCTCCCGGCCCTGGTTGTTGATACCGGACCATTGAGAAATTTTCCCCCATAATCCGGACTGAGACCTTCGTTGTTCTGCGTCTTCTTCCTCCAGCATTTGCTGTTCTTTGCGTTTACCGCTTCTGAAATAGTCATTCAGCTCCTCTTCCAGTGAGGTGCAGACCCCCGTCAGTAATTCCCGGGTTTTAGTATCGATCTCCTCCATGGCCATTCTGACATCAGTGGTCATCTGCTCCTGACAGTCCGCGATTTCCCGGATATCCGCAAGCAGGCTGGTGATATGCGACTGCAGTGACTGAATGCTTTGCTGTAGCCCCTGATGGCGTAACAACAGGTATTCACTGATATTTTCTGCATTCTGCATCAGTTTTGCGGCGGCAGAGTCAACCGCCAGTGCCGCAGCTCTGGAATGTGAGCTCTGTATGACTTCCGTTATCAGTTGATCGATAAGTGAGCCTTCCCACAGGTCTGTCGCCCCTTCAGTTGCCAGTTCACTGTCTTTACAGACGTATTCTTTTTTCATGCAACCGAAGGCACCTCTGATAAAATCATCGACCCAGGCTTCATCAACAGGAAGGGTTCCGTTTTTCCGTAACTCATGAAGCGCACGGTTAGCCAGGTATGCCTGGCGTGAGGATCCGGGATAAACGCGGGAGGCGGGCAGCACATCGCTGTTCAGCATTGCCGGAACTTTCTGGCGTACGGCATCTGCCCCATCGCCATTGCGGTCTTTCTCATCAAATTTATTGACCAGTACAAACAGGCGGCCGGCTGATACGTCAGCAATGGCATTAAGCTCTTTACGGACGTCTTCATCCGCTTTTGAGTTCATCTGGGTGTAATCCATCACAGCCAGAACCGCAGAGGCTTTCTGCAGTTGATCCCGCATCATCACTTCCATCTGCGGTTGTCCGGCCTCATTAGGGCCGGGGGTATCCAGCAGTGTGAGTGTTCCCTGGCATGCATCCATCCCCACCAGATGGCTGAATTCCACGTCGATCACCGGCAGTTTCTGCACTTCTGCGTATTCATCAAAAGGAAATTCAGTCCCCATTGCCGCAGCAAGACGAACCAGATCGTTTAACGATGCCAGTCCGGTAAAGATTTCCTCCTCCCCGTGGTATTCATTTTTGAGCCAGCCATCATCCGTCAGAATATCCAGCAGTTCGCGGGTATCCCCGGTTTGCTGCAGGGTCTGTGCGACCTGCTGTCCTGCCGGGGTGGCGAGTTTTTCCTGCAGTGTGATTAATAAATTGCGGACAGGCTGAATATGTTCCAGATGGAGAACCGGCTCAGTTTTTCCGGGAACGTGGCGGATGAGCGTCGGTACAGAGGTCATGGGGCGGTTACGGTTAGGCAGAATTTCCTGCCCCACAATGGCGTTGATGGTGGTTGATTTGCCTGCTTTCATCGTGCCGACAACAGCCAGCACCATCTCCCTGCGGGCGGTTTTGATTTGTTCGCCCTCCAGCTCCTCAATTCTTTTCAGTGCTTTCTGTTTATCAAAAAGCAGTCTGTTTTCGTTCTTACTGTCAGATAACACATCTGGCTCCTCAACCATTTGCCGGAGCAGATTAATGTTCAGTTGCAAAAGTCGGTCGGCTTCATCACAAAGCAGGGCGATGTTCTTTTCGTGCATTATTTAACCTTCCTAAGACGCATTTTCATGACAACCACGGAGGAGGTCATTTACTACAAACGATCGTTTATAACGATCGATATGATAGTAACGATCGATGTATTCTATTAACTTGAGAAACACAACGCAAGGGGACAACCCGGGTATGGCTGCGTTTGCATAGTGTTTTCATGGAGTTAAAAATCTGTAACAACAGCCTGGTACATCACCACCGGGTTCAGAAGAAAATCCAGTTCCATACCGCGCGGGCAACAGAGACCACCGAGTCACGGACGGCGCGCAGAACCGTGCGTGCAACAGAGGCAATGCAGACGCTCTCCGCCGTGTCAAATATCCGGTCCACCGCACCGGTAAACTGTTCACGGGCCTGAGACCGGACAGACTCCGTGCGCAGCTCGTCCTGCAGGCGGGTCATCAGGGGACTGGCGGCATGGTCGGGAAGTGCTGTCATGAGCGCACTGACCAGCGTATCCAGTTCCCAGCCGGTGCGGGCCGATACGGCAACAACCCGATGTACGGGCCGGAACAGACGGAATACCGCCTCCGTTTTTTCGCGAATGTTCTGTGCCTCTGCGGGAGAAGGCTGAATACCGGCCATATCCCATTCATGGCAGGGCTCCGTTTTATCGGCCTGCATCACCACAAACAGTACCCGCTGATGTCCCCGGTGCAGGATGTGTCGCCAGAAATACTCATCCACAGACAGGGCACGGTCATCGGCTTTAATCAGCCACAGTACCAGGTCCAGTTCGAGCAGAATGTCACGGTACAGGGCTTCATACTCTGCATCCCTGTCCCGGCTCTCGCCCACCCCGGGCAGGTCAGTGATAACCATGCTGTGACCATGGCCATTCAGACGGAAGCGCTGCACTTCCCGGGTGCCGGCGTGAACATCACTGACCGGGGTGACCTCCCCCTGAAACAGCGCATTACAGAGTGAGGATTTACCGGCCCCGCTTTTACCCATAATGCCAGGCACGGGTTCGTGACTGGTGAGTTTGCGCAGATGTTCCAGGATGTGACGGGAAAGTGAGTAAGGCAGGGAGGAGAGCGGTTTTTCAATTGCCTCAATGGCATCAGACGGATTCATACATGTATTCCCGGTGAAAAAAGACAAAACCCCGCGCACCGGAAAGGTGGCGGGGGATTCACGGAAATAATATCTGTCTGAAATTATCTGGAATCGATTTGGCTGTTCTGCCTGGTTGCCACCAAATCATGGTACGCCTGCTCAATCATTTCATTCAGCAGTTTTTTTGGGAGGACACCACGACTTCGGGCAATACTTTCAAGCTGTTTGTGGATTTTTCCGGACAGTTTCAGAGGGACGGAACCATCAGCACGTTCATCACGCCTTTTTTGTTGCTCCCGGGCACTTTTCAGCTCATCAAGAAGAATCGCTTTATGCTGAATCCTGGGGGCTTGGAAGGAGACCTGCGTAAACTTCGCTCTGTTCCGTCTGGGATTACTTTCCAGTAAAAACTGTACCTGTTGCTCATTCCAGCCCTCCCAGTTATCAAACGTGGCGCAGGCAAACCAGTATTTCTGCTCCGGGGTAAGGGGATTCAGCGGGGTTCCCACACACCGGACCTGCATGGCGTTCCATAACCAGTCACACTGTTCACTGTCCCTGCTGTCCACCCACGAAAAGGGGGAGGGGTAATCATTGTTTATGCTGGCCCATTCAGAGAATACTGAGTTGATAATCGTCCTCGTAGCCTCTGGTCCGGATTTCAGCAGGTAACTGGAGCAGAACCATATAATTTCACGGTAGATTTTATCCGGATGCACGGTGCGCATCGGCTTTTCTCTGGGACCGGCAATCTTCGGTTGCGATGGAAACCCCGTGGCAAACCGCAGATGTTCCGGGGGCATTCCTGAACGTTTTTCAGGAATGGGTGTGAGTCCTGCGTTTCTGGTCTTTTCCGCTTGTCCGGTATTGCCTCCGGCCGGAGTGTTGTCGGGAGTATCTTCCGGAGGCGAGGTGTTTTCATTAGTTGGGGGAACAACAGCAGAACTGTCCATCTCCGGAATGGGTTGAGGGGCATAATCACTGTGGTAGCCAGGGGAAAGCGTTAAGTCCCGAAGGGTGACATCAGGTTCCGGGCAGTGAGTGCCACCGGGAGTGAACGGGAGTTGTTGCTTTTGGGAGAAAAATGTATTGTGAATGCGGGTATACAGCTGGAACAGAAAAAAATAAGATGCCCGTGGTTCTTTTTTTAACCACTGTGTATATTCCTCTATGGCACCGAGCTGTTGTTTGTGCCGTTTTACAGCATCGATATACGGACAGCTGGTGCAGATATCATCCAGTTCCTTTCCCACAATACACCTCACCTGCTTTTCTCACATTTGCAGATTTTAAAAAAGCAAACAAAAACCTCCGTACATGATGTACAGAACAATCTACCAGGTAGTGGCGTCAGAAAACCTCCGGGCCGCCTGCACTTTCCGGAATGCGCCGGTTATGAAAAACCGGAAATTCAGTCTCTGTTGTAAGATGTACCCTCTGATACTACGTTTTCTCTGTGTATTTAACTCACTGTATTTATTGTCTTTTTAAGCTTGACTGATATTCTCCGGTCATAGTGTGCCGGATATACATCCCGTAAACTTCTCATTTTTATATAAAAATACCTGCACTCTCTTCAGCGCATCTGTCTCCTTTAAGTAAAAAATGTTTTTACGTATTGCTGTAAATTCATTTTAAATCAGTATATTACCTTGATATTGCTGTCTCCTGGTTTGATGCGTAATCGTTCTGCCTTTCTGGATGATTCTGGTGCTTCCGGGTGCATTCTCCTCTGCACATGCAACAGTTCGTCATCGCCACGCTCCCAAAAAGCATATAAAAACGAATCGAATTTGATATTTTTTTCAATCGTTTTTCATAGGAATTTCGTAGGGTATTCTCCGCTATAACCTCCATATTTGCTGTCTTTTTCTTCATAAATCGTATGCAATGTAGCCTGTCTGTCAAGACCTCTTCTCTGCTGTTGAGGAGACGATCTCATTTTTGGTCTTTTCCGGGAGAGAGGCTGTCAGATGAGCGAGCCGGATATACTGTCAGAGGTACACCCCGTAGCAGACCTGTGCTCCCATTTCCGCGATCCGGAACCAACAACACCCTACGGTTAATACTATTTGAAGCGTCAGGTACTGCAGGAAGTTCCCCCCTGCGCGGACATCGGTTCCTGCCGACATCTCACAATACGGCCAGACTGTCATGCAGTAACACCCGCATGCGGTCTGCGGTTTTAAGCGCACTCTCCCGTTTTCAGTGCACCGATAATGCGTCATAGTAAGTCTGGGGGAAGTTACGGAATGCCTGTTAAGTGGTGCCGTGGGTGGAGACAGCTTACTTTTCTACAGCAACTGCAGTCATTCAGGATGATCAGGAGATATTCTGTCAATGTCACGATCCTGCCATTTTCGTACCCGCTAAGATACTTCCGTTACTGATGCTGTCCGCTTTTCACCATTTCATCCTCACTGACAGGCGTTGCGTTTTGGGTCATCACCACAGCTTTACGTTTCTCTTTTAACCGGTAACGCTCTCCTTTGATATTCAGCGTGGTTGAGTGATGCAGCAGTCAATCCAGGAGCGCTGTTGTCCGGCAACCACCATATCAACTTCTTCCCGGGTGTGGCGGAGAGGTGGTATCCTGGCTGAGTTTCGAAGCGAACCGTTCTTTTTGACGGGCGCATTTTACGTCCGGGCTGAATGTAGTAACGCGGCATGGAACGTCGGCCCGTATACCATTGCCTTAATCTCCGCAAAGATAACCTCGTCATTCCGGACATTCTCTGCCAGGCATATGTCGATGTAATCCATAAACGATTTCAGCTTACCCCTTTTGTTGTCACGAACGGTGCAATAGTGATCCACACCCAACGCCTGAAATCAGATCCAGGGGGTAATCTGCTCTCCTGATTCAGGAGAGTTTATGGTCACTTTTGAGACAGTTATGGAAATTAAAATCCTGCACAAGCAGGGAATGAGTAGCCGGGCGATTGCCAGAGAACTGGGGATCTCCCGCAATACCGTTAAACGTTATTTGCAGGCAAAATCTGAGCCGCCAAAATATACGCCGCGACCTGCTGTTGCTTCACTCCTGGATGAATACCGGGATTATATTCGTCAACGCATCGCCGATGCTCATCCTTACAAAATCCCGGCAACGGTAATCGCTCGCGAGATCAGAGACCAGGGATATCGTGGCGGAATGACCATTCTCAGGGCATTCATTCGTTCTCTCTCGGTTCCTCAGGAGCAGGAGCCTGCCGTTCGGTTCGAAACTGAACCCGGACGACAGATGCAGGTTGACTGGGGCACTATGCGTAATGGTCGCTCACCGCTTCACGTGTTCGTTGCTGTTCTCGGATACAGCCGAATGCTGTATATCGAATTCACTGACAATATGCGTTATGACACGCTGGAGACCTGCCATCGTAATGCGTTCCGCTTCTTTGGTGGTGTGCCGCGCGAAGTGTTGTATGACAATATGAAAACTGTGGTTCTGCAACGTGACGCATATCAGACCGGTCAGCACCGGTTCCATCCTTCGCTGTGGCAGTTCGGCAAGGAGATGGGCTTCTCTCCCCGACTGTGTCGCCCCTTCAGGGCACAGACTAAAGGTAAGGTGGAACGGATGGTGCAGTACACCCGTAACAGTTTTTACATCCCACTAATGACTCGCCTGCGCCCGAAGGGGATCACTGTCGATGTTGAAACAGCCAACCGCCACGGTCTGCGCTGGCTGCACGATGTCGCTAACCAACGAAAGCATGAAACAATCCAGGCACGTCCCTGCGATCGCTGGCTCGAAGAGCAGCAGTCCATGCTGGCACTGCCTCCGGAGAAAAAAGAGTATGACGTGCATCTTGATGAAAATCTGGTGAACTTCGACAAACACCCCCTGCATCATCCACTCTCCATCTACGACTCATTCTGCAGAGGAGTGGCGTGATGATGGAACTGCAACATCAACGACTGATGGTGCTCGCCGGGCAGTTGCAACTGGAAAGCCTTATAAGCGCAGCGCCTGCGCTGTCACAACAGGCAGTAGACCAGGAATGGAGTTATATGGACTTCCTGGAGCATCTGCTTCATGAAGAAAAACTGGCACGTCATCAACGTAAACAGGCGATGTATACCCGAATGGCAGCCTTCCCGGCGGTGAAAACGTTCGAAGAGTATGACTTCACATTCGCCACCGGAGCACCGCAGAAGCAACTCCAGTCGTTACGCTCACTCAGCTTCATAGAACGTAATGAAAATATCGTATTACTGGGGCCATCAGGTGTGGGGAAAACCCATCTGGCAATAGCGATGGGCTATGAAGCAGTCCGTGCAGGTATCAAAGTTCGCTTCACAACAGCAGCAGATCTGTAAGCGTAAACTGACCGCCGTATGTAGCCATCAGACGAGAATTGGTAACTTAGACGCCCATCTGATATAGACGGACATCTAAGTATGGAATTACAGGACTGGCGAAAAGAACCTCGTAAAAACTATTCGAATGAATTCAAACTTCGTATGGTGGAACTGGCATCACAACCTGGAGCTTGTGTTGCACAGATTGCACGTGAAAATGGCGTCAATGATAATGTTATTTTCAAATGGCTCAGGCTCTGGTAGAACGAAGGGCGTGTTTCGCGGCGTCTTCCGGTAACGACCTCTTCTGACACTGGCGTTGAATTATTACCTGTAGAAATAACGCCGGATGAGCAGAAAGAACCTGTGGCGGCCATTGCGCCGTCTTTATCCACTTCCACTCAGACCAGAGTCAGTGCCAGTTCCTGCAAGGTGGAATTCCGTCACGGTAACATGACGCTGGAAAATCCATCGCCAGAGCTGCTCACGGTGTTGATCCGTGAACTGACCGGGAGGGGAAGATGATCTCACTCCCATCAGGTACCCGTATCTGGCTCGTTGCCGGCGTTACCGATATGCGTAAATCCTTCAACGGACTGGGAGAACAGGTACAACATGTGCTGAATGATAATCCCTTCTCCGGTCACCTGTTTATCTTCCGTGGCCGACGGGGTGACACCGTCAAAATTCTTTGGGCTGATGCTGATGGTCTGTGCCTGTTCACCAAACGCCTGGAGGAAGGCCAGTTTATCTGGCCTGCGGTACGTGACGGCAAGGTATCCATTACCCGCTCGCAACTGGCAATGCTCCTCGATAAGCTGGACTGGCGTCAGCCAAAAACATCCAGCCGTAACTCACTGACAATGTTGTAAAAAACTCCTGACCGCATTATAAAAACGGTCATGAGTCAGAAATACCTCATTCGCATCGCAGAGCTGGAAAGGTTGCTCTCTGAGCAGGCTGAAGCCCTCCGTCAGAAAGACCAGCAACTGAGTCTGGTTGAAGAGACGGAAGCCTTCCTGCGCTCTGCACTGACACGTGCCGAAGAAAAGATCGAAGAAGATGAACGGGAAATAGAACATCTGCGGGCTCAGATAGAAAAACTGCGCCGGATGCTGTTCGGTACCCGTTCTGAAAAACTGCGTCGTGAAGTTGAACTGGCTGAGGCTCTGCTGAAACAACGTGAACAGGACAGCGATCGTTACAGTGGGCGGGAAGACGATCCTCAGGTTCCCCGCCAGTTGCGACAGTCGCGCCATCGTCGTCCGTTACCGGCACACCTTCCCCGTGAAATACACCGCCTGGAGCCAGAAGAAAGCTGTTGCCCGGAGTGTGGCGGTGAGCTGGATTATCTGGGGGAAGTCAGCGCTGAACAGCTGGAACTGGTGAGCAGTGCCCTGAAAGTGATCCGCACAGAACGGGTAAAAAAAGCCTGTACAAAATGTGACTGTATTGTTGAAGCACCGGCGCCGTCCCGCCCGATAGAGCGTGGTATCGCGG
>ERZ772897.3803-NODE-3803-length-10710-cov-2.839794_pt1 | contig 10710 bp, 6 predicted proteins | sample MGYA00512125_ERZ772897 | MGnify/ENA primary metagenome ERZ772897 (study PRJEB29015, sample SAMEA2737660) | human gut metagenome | biome: human gut; feature: human-associated habitat; material: faeces | place: China | collected 2012 ... | reverse complement strand
GTTTTATTTCCGGTGCACTGCGTGAGACCTACGAGCAAAACAAAATAAAAGAAGCGACAAGCACACAGATCATCGATCTGTTCGTAACTCATAAAGTGCTGGGCTTCCCGATTTTTATCCTTTTCATGTGGATCATGTTCGAAGCAACTTTCCGTCTGGGAGAATACCCGATGGAATGGATCGAATCATTCGTGGGCTGGATCGGAGAGTTCGTGCGAGGTAATATGAGCGAAGGCCCATTGAAGGATCTGCTGGTCGATGGCATTATAGGAGGCGTGGGAGGTGTTATCGTATTCCTGCCTAACATCCTGATACTATATGCCTTTATCTCCTTCATGGAAGACTCCGGTTATATGGCACGTGCCGCTTTCATCATGGATAAGATCATGCATAAGATGGGACTGCACGGCAAATCGTTTATCCCGCTTGTGATGGGCTTCGGTTGCAACGTACCGGCCATCATGGCCTCTCGTACGATCGAAAGCCGTAACAGCCGGATGATCACCATGCTGGTAAACCCGTTAATGAGCTGTAGTGCCCGCCTTCCGGTGTATGTCCTGCTGACAGGTGCTTTCTTCCCCCAGACGGCCGGAACGGTCATGCTGATCCTCTATGCTTCAGGGATTCTGCTCGCCGTCCTGATGGCACGCCTGTTCAAACGTTTTCTCTTCAATGACGAAGATATACCTTTCGTGATGGAACTTCCTCCTTACCGCATGCCGACAGGTAAATCAATTATGATTCATATGTGGGAAAAAGCCAAGCAATATCTGCACAAGATGGGGGGGGTCATCTTGATCGCTTCTATCATCATCTGGTTCTTGGGATATTTTCCTCGTCATTCGGAAAACGGAGATGTTTTTGACAAACAGATCGCCGAGGTGGAACAGTCTGCTATAACCCCAGAGGAGAAAGCGGAAACTATCGCCGAACTGGAACGTTTGAAATCGATGGATCACCAACAGGAATCCTATATCGGTCGCATCGGTCAAACCATACAACCGATACTCCATCCGCTGGGTTTCGATTGGAAGATGAGCGTCAGCCTGTTGACAGGTATGGCTGCCAAAGAAGTTGTCGTCAGCACGTTGAGCGTCTTATATACAGGAGAGTCGGACGACAGCCAAGTCCTGACCGAACGATTGAAACAGGATAAAAATGCCAAGGGAGAACCGGTATTTACCCCTTTGATCGCACTGAGTTTCATGCTCTTTGTTCTGATCTATTTCCCTTGTATCGCTACGATATCGGCCATTGTCCACGAATCCGGCTCTTGGAAATGGGGTATATTTGTAATCATTTATACCTGCGTACTTGCATGGATCGTCTCATGTGTGGTCTACCAAACGGGGCATTTCTTTATGAACCTGTTCAATTAATACACCATTTTTATGTGGCAAGAAATAGCAGTTCTCATCATCGGACTTATCGTCATTTTCTGCATCGGAAAGAAAATATATAAGTTCTTTGCACATCCCACCGGAACGGACAATCCTTGTCAAGGATGTCCGGGATGTGCACTAAAGAACAAAACCAGAAACAACCGTATCTGATCCTCTACCCAAAAACAAGAGATTCGAGAAAGTATCATTTTGCTATTTTATACAGACAAAGTAGTACTTTTTAGTATGTTAAAAAATATAAACATTGATGTATTAAAAATGGATAAAAGTTTTTTTGATGATGTACTAGAAAGTAGAAGAGGCAAAATAATAATAGAAGCTGTAATAGAAATGTCTCACAAACTTAATATAAAAGTTGTGGCAGAAGGAATAGAAACAAAAGAGCAGGTTGAGTATTTAAAAAATATAAAATGTGACATGATACAAGGATATTATTTTGAAAAGCCGATGACAATAGAAAAATTTGAAGAAAAGTACATGAAATAAAAACATATAGTGAATGAAAGGAAATTTTATTTGTAAATATAAAAACAAGCGAATGTGAGATAATATACAATATTGCTCATTTGCTTGTTTTTTTACGTAATTGTAGAATTTCTAGTTTAATTGTAAAAGTTAGTCGAACGATTGTTATTGCAATTGGAATTATATGGTATTATAATATTACAAGATTATTTCAAAAATATTTAATATCAAGGTTATTTATTCTAAAAACAATACAATCATTGGTACGTATATAATAAATGTTTTATTAGCAGTCTTTATGAAGTTATATGAAAAGGGCTGTTGTAAATTAGTTTTAAACTGTAGATTGTAAATAAATCAGATGAAAAAGTAAAAATATCTTAAATAAAATATTGACCTATAAGTAAACAATAATGTATAATTAAGGAGAAGAATGAATGAAAAAAGAGAACATGTATGTGCCATCAGGGCTAAAAACAAGAAATGGAAAAGATATAATGTGAAAGATTAAGGTAATTATGTGAGAATTTAATTTTAAATAATAATATTGGCGGAAATCTTGATTTTATTATGTAAATGCTATTGAAAAATGTACTTTTAATCGTTAAGTTATTTACTTAATAATGAGTTGTGAAGACGAAAAAAATATGAAAACAAAAGATGTAAGAGGAATTACAATAATTTCGCTAGTAGTTACCATAGTAGTTTTATTAATATTAGCAGGAGTGAGTATTAGTACACTGGTAGGAGAAAATGGTGTTGTAGATAATGCAAAAAAAATACAAAATGATACATATTATCAAATTGCAAGTGAAGAAGTAAATCAATTAGTACTAGAGCATAAGCTAACAAAGAAAGATGAAACATTAGAAGAATTTTTAACATCTAAAGTTCCATCGAGAATAGATGGAGTAACTAGAAAAGATGATAATACTTTAATTGTAAAAAAGAATGGGTATGAAATTGAAGTACAAGAAGTTAAAGCAGAAAGCCAAACATTAACATTAAATGTATTATCATTTTATAAAAAAGTAAAAAACAGTCTACATAATACTTGCAAGCCTTGCAAAATAGTAGTAAAATATATTATATATGGTATTTTTTACAAAGGAGATTTGTATGGATAGGGAAGTTACGAGGATTAAAGATTTGAAAAAAGAAGAATTGGAAGAAAAAGTATTAGAATTAAGAAAAAGAGACTGTCCAGGATATGAAATTGCAACAACATTACATATAGAACAACGTAAGGTTACGAGAATTATAAATAGTTTAATAAATCAAGGATTATTAAATGAAGAAGATAGGAGTCTAAAAAAGAAGGGAACATTACAAAGAAAACAGAAAACATTAGAGTTAATAAATGACGGAAAAACTATAAAAGAAATTGCTAATATATTAGATATATCACTAGATACGGTGTATGTATATATTAAGCAATTTATTGAAGAAGGTAAGATATCAAAAGATGATTTAAAAAGAAATGTAGATTTGGATTTGGAAAATAAAGTGTTGGAACTTAGAGAAAAAAGATATTCTAAAATGCAAATAATGCAAGAGCTTGGCATAGGAAAAAATGCTGTAGTTGATATAATTCAGAGGTTAGCCGATGAAGGAAAGATAACAAGTACTAGATTGATAAAGAAACCAGAAAAAATAATAAGAAAAAATCAAAGTAGAGATGACATACAAGAACTATTTAGTAGTGAATATACTATAGTTGAAGTAGCTAAAATATTAAGAACAAGTATAAGTAATGTTTTTGACTATGTATATGAGCTTATTAGTGAGGGAAAGCTTGATAAAAATGTAATAGTTTTGAAAAGAAAAGCAAGTTTAGCGGAAGTTGAACAGAGGATTATAGCTTTGTTAGAGCAAGGAAAGAATAGACAGCTTATTTCGGAAGAATTACAGCTTTCATATAATGAAATTAATCCTATAATATCTAGATTAATTAAAGAAAAAAGGGTTAGTCCAATAAGGAAAAACAATAAAGAAAAAGATTTAGTTGATGGAACAAAATATACAGTAAGCAATGATAAAATTATTTATGACTGTAGAAGAAAAATGGAGACATATGAAGAGAATATAAACAGTGGAATAATTAGCGGAGTTACAAAAAGACAATATGCAAATTGTTGCAAAAAAATAGTTGAATGTGGTGGAAAGTTAACCCAAAAGGAAGTTGAAGCTTTAGCCGAAACAGTTGCTTATGGAGAAGGAAAATTTGATATAGATTCTCTTGTTTTTGTCAGCAATGAATATGGCAAATTTGGAGATTACACATCTGCACAAAGAATGTGTACCATATGTATTGAAATATATGGAGAAAATGATACAATTTTTAAGGTTAAAGAAACATTAAAGGCGGCTAGAGAAAAACAAATGGCTTATGAACTTATGAAACAAGGCAAAACAGATATAGAAATAATGAATGCTACCACTTTAAGGCAAGTAGATGTTATAAAAATGAGAAAAGAATATTTTAGCAAACAAAATGAAGCGGAAGCTGAAAGATAAAAATATATAAAATGAATAATTAATGGACAAGTAGAATACTATGTATAAAAAGTACATAGTGTTTTTTGTTTTTTAGAAAGATATGAAAATTTTTCTAATAAAATTACCAAATGAAAAGGGAGGAATTTTTATGTGGCATTCTAGTAGTGTTGAGGAGGTTTCAAAAAAATTAAAGACTAATATTAATATTGGTCTATCGGAAGAGGAGGCTCAAAAGAGGTTTGAAAGGTATGGACCGAATAATTTGAAGGAGAAGAAAAAAGAGAGTATATTTGTTAAGTTTATTAAACAATTTAATGATTTTATGATTATTACATTAATAATTGCTGCTATTATATCGGCAGTTGTTTCTAAGCTTAACGGAGAAGCGGATTACATAGACTCTATTATAATTGTCGCAATAGTTATTTTTAATGCAATTATGGGATTAGTTCAAGAACAGAAGGCAGAAAAATCGTTAGAGGCACTAAAGAAGATGTCTGCTCCAAATGCAAAAGTTAGAAGGAATGGACGAGTTCAAGAAATTGATGCAACAATGGTGGTTCCAGGAGATATTGTAATTTTAGAAGCGGGAAATTATGTGCCAGCGGATTGCAGATTGATAAATTCATATAATTTGAAGATTGAAGAGTCGGCATTAACAGGAGAAACCATTCCTAGCTTAAAGGATAGTAGTAAGATTTTAAAAGAAAATACCGCAATGGGTGATTTATGTAATATGGTATTTGCAACTACAATAGTAGTAAATGGCCATGGAGAGGCAATAGTTGTTGAAACTGGAATGAATACAAGAGTTGGCAAAATTGCTGGAATGATAATAGAGGATGAGTCTCCAGAAACACCAATTCAAAAGAAACTTGCAGAGGTTGGGAAGATTTTAGCAATTGCTTGTATAATAATTTGTGTATTAATATTTGTAATAGGAATTTTTAAGAAGATTCCTATTATAGAAATGTTTATGACGTCTGTTGGTCTCGCGGTTGCAGCAATTCCAGAGGGGCTACCCGCAATTGTTACTATAATGCTTTCTATTGGTGTTACAAAAATGGCTAAGAAAAACAGTATTATACGTAAGCTTCCAGCAGTTGAAACACTTGGAAGCAGTAGTGTAATTTGCTCGGATAAAACAGGAACTTTAACACAAAACAAGATGACTGTAACAGAAATTAGGAATTGCTTTGGAAGAGCTAACAGCAATGAAAGAAAGTTTATTTTAGAACTTGGAACTATGTGTACAGATACAACAGAAGAAAGAATTAATGGTAAGCTAGGATTTGTGGGAGAGGCGACAGAAGTTGCAATCTCGAATGCAGCAATGGAAGAAGGAGTAAGTAAATCTTTCTTGTATGATGAAATGAAAAGAATTAATGATATTCCATTTGACTCGAAAAGAAAGATGATGACAACAATTCACAAATACGGAAATGAATATAGAATAATTACAAAAGGAGCACCAGATGTATTATTAAAAAGGTGTAGTAATTGTTATTCCGGTGGTCAAATTGTGCCAATCTTTAGTAAGAAAGACGATATAAATGAACAGAATAATCAAATGGCAGAAAAGGCTTTAAGAGTAATTGCTGTAGCATATAAAGATGTAGAAAAATTGCCAGAAATGCAAGATGTGGAGAAAGACTTAATATTTTGTGGTTTAATTGGAATGATTGATCCTCCAAGAGAAGGAGTGAAAGAGGCAGTAAGAACTTGTAGAAGAGCAGGAATAAAAACAGTAATGATAACAGGAGATCATTTGCAAACAGCTAAGGCAATTGCAAAAGAACTTGGAATTCTGAAAAGAGGAGATTTAGCAATAGATGGCGAAACTTTGGAGAGAATGAGTCAACATGAACTTGAACAAAATATAATGGATTATTCGGTATTCGCAAGGGTTTCACCAGAACATAAGGTAAGAATTGTGAAAGCTTTTCAAAGCACAGGAGCAGTAGTTGCAATGACTGGAGATGGTGTGAATGATGCTCCAGCATTGAAAAATGCAGACATAGGAATTGCAATGGGAAAAGGTGGCACAGATGTAGCAAAAAATGCAGCAGATATGATTTTGCTAGATGATAATTTTGTTACAATTGTAGAGGCTGTAAAACAAGGAAGAAACATATATGATAATATAAAAAAAGCAATACATTTTTTAATTTCAACTAATATAGGAGAAATAGTAACAATATTTTTCGGACTAGTATTAGGGATAAAATCACCATTACTGGCAATCCAGTTATTGTGGATAAACTTAGTAACAGACTCGCTTCCAGCCATTGCATTAGGCTTAGAAAAAGAAGAAGAAAATATAATGAGCAGGCTCCCTAGAAACCCTAAAAAGAATTTATTTGCAGATGGATTATGGTGGAAAATAATAATAGAGGGAGCAATGCTGGGAATATTTACTCTATTGGCATTTAGTATTGGAAATCGTTTATATTCCGTAGAAGTTGGCAGAACAATGGCATTCCTAACATTAGGAATTTTGGAACTAGTTCATAGTTTTAATATTAAGAGTGAAGAAAGTATATTTAAGATTGGAGTACTTGAAAATAAGTATTTGGTTGGAGCATTAGTATTAGGAGTAATTTTGCAGGTAATAGTTGTCGTTGTAAGTCCACTTGCGCAGGTGTTTAGTTTAGTTCCGTTAACAGGAATGCAATGGCTATATACAATTTTAATTGCAGTAGCACCAATACCAATAGTAGAGATACAGAAAGCGGTAAATGGATATAAATTTGGAAGAGTAGTATATGCAAAAAATAATTAGACAACACGAACTATTTTTTTACAATTTAATGAAAGAAACAGCTCTATTTTACTGGAAATTACTTTTACACAAAATGTAAGACTAAGTTCTATATACAAAAATGAGTGTAAAACTAAGCTCAAGTAGCTACTTAAAGTTAAAAATTGAATTTACATTTAAGTATTAGAGAAAAAACGCAGGAAATAAGCTAAAAAGGTTGAAATTTAACATGATTTTATGATATAATATTATGTTGACAGACTAAATAAAAAATAGGAGGAGCCATGGCACAGAAAATGAGTGTATCAAATAAAAGAAATGTGAAAACATTATCAAGAAAGGAAAAAGATGAAAGAAAGCAACAAGTTTTAAAACTATATCAAGAAGGGCTTCCACCAAAGGCAATAGCTCGTGAAATGGGAAGATCTATGAGTTTAATATATAATATAATAGCAGAACTAAAAGAAGAAGGAAAAATAGTAAATGAAAAGCCATTTGAAAATGTTGAAGTAAGAGATGCTGTAATTATGTATATGATTAACAGAAAATATACAGATAGAGAAATAGGAAGGCTTATAGACGTTTGTGTAAATACTATACAAAACATAAAAAATAAAAAAGAACGTTTAACTGATGAGGAAATAAATAAAATTATTAAGGAAAAAGCCAGTGAGATTGAATTTGCAAATGCAATGTACATAGAAAGAAAAGTTGATAGTAATGAGAAAAAGCTGATAGAATTATTGCAACAGAATGAATTAAACCTTAAAGAAATTGCAGAACAATTACAAATGAGCATGAATGGATTAAAAAAAGTGATAGAGCATTTAATATTTCAAGGTAAAATAGATGCTAAAATTTGTACAAGAGCAATGCAAGATTATATGGAAGAGAAAAAAATGAAAACGGAATTTGACAGAAAAAAATATAATTCTGAAAAATCGGCTGTTAGCTCAGTAAAAAGATGTAGAAAAGAGTTAAAGCTGTTAATAAAAAGAGCTGAAGTTAAAGAGATTAGTGAAGACGAAAAGTCTAGATATTTTGAATTATGCAAGCAAATTGTAAAAAATGGAGAAAGACTAACACTAGAAGAAATTGAGGCATTATCAGATTCAATTGCATATGGTGAAGGAGAAGTTGATTTAGAAGCAATTAAATTTATTGCTAATGAGTATGCAAAAGCAGAAAATTTAAAGCCAGTACTTCAATTAATAAACACATGCATTGCAGACCATGGAGAAAATAAAAAATTAGAAGAAGCAAGAAATATTGTGTTAGGCTTGTATAAGAAACAAGTAATAAGAACATGCTTAAAACAAGGATTTTCAGTTGAAGAAACTATGGCGAGAGCTGGTGCAAGTGAAAACGAAGTAAGAGAGATAAAAAGACAATATTTAAATAATAATAAACAAAAAGAAATATGCCCAGCAAAAAAAGCGGAAGTTGGACGTTAATAAATTATAAAATGAATGACTGAAAACGTTATGTTTTCAGCCATTTGTTGTTTTGATAATAAAATGTTTAGTAACTGTATGAAAAGACTATATTTTTATTTTTAAAAGAGAAATATTAAGCATTAAATTTTAAAAAGGTATACATAATTAACAGAATGCATAAAAAATTTGCATTTGTATAAAATATATGGTATAATGGAAAGCGTCGCAGTAAAAAAGGAGTGTGAAATTATTTTATACAATAGATTAAAACACTGCACGAAAGAAATTTTAAAATTGCTAACAATTGCTTCAATAGCACTATTTATAATAATTGCAATAGTATTTGTAAAATATAATCCAGTGTATGCTGTGAAAATAAACGACGAAGTAATAGGCTATGTAAAAAGCAAAAAGGCAATTGAGGAAAAAATAAATAACGAAGTATTAACATCAGATAATCCATGTGCTGTATTCACAGAATTAAATGTAGAACCAACATATGAGTTGATTTTATCAGATGTTGAGGCAGAAGATGATGATAAAATAGCAGAAGTGCTATCAGAAAATATAACTACAATGTATAAAGTTTATGCGGTTACGATAAACAATGAAATAGAAACATATGTAAATACTGTGGAAGAAGCGGAAAATATAGTTGCAGAAATGCAGAGTGAATATTCAGAAGAAGTTGCAAAAGTTGGAATTCAAGAACAATATACAACAGACTTCGAGAGTATTGGAACTCAATCATTAGAAGTTGCAAAATTAAGTGTTGATACAGATTTAAGAGGTATTAAAACAGAGCAAGAAAGAATAGCAGAAGCAACATTTAATGGAGTATATTTTAGTGTAAAACCAGTAGTAGGAAATATTACATCAAGATATGGCGTAGTAGAAACTAGCGTAAGAAACCATGCTCATGGAGGCTTAGATATAGCGGCTCCATATGGAACAAGTATAAAAGCAGCAGCTGATGGAACAATTTCATATTCTGGATGGATGAGTGGATACGGTTACTTAATTATAATTGACCATGCAAATGGAGTGCAAACATATTATGGACACTGTAGCAAATTATATGCATCTGTTGGAGATGAAGTAACAGCAGGAGATGTAATTGCAGCAGTTGGTTCAACAGGGAATTCAACAGGAAACCACTTACACTTAGAAATAAGACTAAATGGAAAGAAAATAAATCCACAATTATATTTATATAAATAAAAAAATAATTATAATATTTAATTAAACAGTGAAAAGTTAAAGGAATGTTTTGTATTTACAGAGCATTCTTTTTTGAAATAAGAGCAGAGTATTTTAATAACTGTATTGAGATTTATAGTGAAAAATATTAAATGAAATTACATAAATATTCGCTTTCTTTTCACAAACTTTTCACAAATATATTGTATTATATTGTAAAAATAAGTTATTATATTTATAATAGCTTTTGAAAAAAATCATTTTTTTAATTTTAGAAAGGGATGAAAATTTATTATGGGAAATAATAGTAATTCATTTAAATCAGTAAAATCAGAAAATAATTCATACTCAATACCCAAAGGAAAAATAGGTTTTGCGAGAGGTTTTTTAGTACCTTTTGTGGCAGGTGTATTAGGAACATTAATAATTGTAGGTGGTTGTATAAGCATTCCCTCAATTAGAGAAACAATTTCAGAAAAACTTTTATCAGATTCTAGTAAGTCTGAAAGCTCAACAAAATCAAATGACGAATCATCAGTAGAATCAGTAATAAATAAGGTAGTTTCTTCTTCAAGTGATAAAGCTGTATCTGTTGAAGACTACTCAAACACAAGTATTGCAGTTGCAAATAAGGTTTTACCATCTGTTGTTGGTATAACAGTAACATATTCAGTAAATTCCCCTTATTATTCATATTATGGAATGTCTGAAGGAACTGCTAAAGCTACAGGTTCTGGTGTTGTAATAACTGATGATGGATATATTTTAACAAACAACCATGTTGTTTCATCATCATCAAGTTCATCTTACTATCAAGTAAGTAAAGCTACAAAAATAACAGTAACTTTATATAATGACACAACAGAATATGAAGCAAAATTAGTAGGCTCTGATGAACAAACAGATTTAGCTGTATTAAAAATAGAAAAAACAGGATTAACTGCTG
>ERZ772897.3795-NODE-3795-length-10721-cov-2.881774_pt1 | contig 10721 bp, 8 predicted proteins | sample MGYA00512125_ERZ772897 | MGnify/ENA primary metagenome ERZ772897 (study PRJEB29015, sample SAMEA2737660) | human gut metagenome | biome: human gut; feature: human-associated habitat; material: faeces | place: China | collected 2012 ... | reverse complement strand
GACTCGAACCCACGGTCTCCAGTGCCACAAACTGGCGCGTTAACCAACTACGCTAAATCCACCATTGAATACTGCATTTAATTGCAATAACCAAATGCAGTATCTATTTTACCTCATAAAGTATATGTTTGTCAACAATTAATTGTTATTTTTTTAAAATTTCTTATTTTTATTTTAAGAAATTACCATTTTATTCTTCTACAGCCCAAATTATAAGTCTTCCTTTTGAGTTATCTGTACATGTTTGTAGCGAAATTTCTCTTTTTCCATTTGTTTCTCTCATTATAAAGTCGCCATCATCAGGAGATGTTTCATAAATGTTATAAATATTATATTTTAATTTTGTACCAGAATTATCTGTAATATACACTTTATCTCCTAATTTTAATTTATCATTATTTCCAAAGAAAGAGCCATTTCTGTAGTTGTGACCTGATATAACTGTATTTCCAGGTTGATTTAAGCCATTAGCACTATATAAAATTGCAACTGCAGCTTCTATTGATGATGGGGTTGTTTTTTCCAATATTGGATACTCAAGTTTAATTGCAGGAATTTCAATTTTACCTTCTACATTATAACCTTTATATTGTACCTTTTTCGTATTGTTGCTAGAAGAATTTCCTCCGGTTGTAGTATTTGTTGTTGTATTTTCTGCTGGTTTTGTGTCTATATTTGGAATTTCAACATTTTCTACAGTATTACTTCCTATCAAATTTAAGTTTGTATCAAAATCATCAAGTGCTTTTGAAGTATCTCTATCTGTTGTCTTTTTTCTATATACATCATACCCTAAAAATCCTAATAAAATTAAAACAGCTATTACAACAATTCCTAATATTATAGTTAATATTTTTCCATATTTTCCTTCACTCATCTCTTCCTCCTATAGTATAAAATCATATTAAATTTATTATACCATATTTTATCCTTTTTGCCTATAATTTTGTCGTTTTTTCTAAATTTATCTATATCTACTTTTTATATCGCCATTCTATTAATTTCTTTTTGTCATTTTTATTACAATAACTAAACAATCTTTGGTCCCATTTTTCCACCTGCTAATATATGAAAATGCAAATGCATAACTTCTTGTCCTGCATCTTTTCCACAATTTGTTATAACTCTAAATCCATTCTGGTCTATTCCAAGTTGTTTGGCAATTTTGTTTATTGCTAAAAATATATTAGATGCAATTTCTTTATTTTCTTCATTTATTTCTAGCACATTTTCAATATGTTGCTTTGGTACAACTAAAATATGAATTGGTGCTGCTGGATTTATATCCTTAAATGCTAGCACATTTTCATCTTCATATACTTTTGTTGAAGGAATTTCTCCTTTAATAATTTTACAAAAAATACAATCTTCCATACTCTTCTCCTTTTTCGCCCAATAGGGACGCCCTTTTTTGGGCGTTACATATTGATTATAAATTTTTCCGAGTCTTTTATAACATTTCGCCCAAAAAGGGGCGTCCCTATTGGGCGAAATTGTTATTCAAGTATTGCCTTTATTCTTCTTACTCCGGCTGAGCTTGCTTCTTCTTTCTTTATTTTAAAGTGTCCTAATTCTGAAGTGTTCTTTACGTGAGGTCCTCCGCATAGTTCTTTTGATACTTTTTCTCTGTCGTTTCCAATTGAGTAAACTGTAACTATATCTGGATATTTTTCTATGAACATGCATTCTGCTCCAGATTTTATTGCATCGTCTTTCTTCATTTCTTCGCATTTTACATCTAAGCCTTGTGCTATCCACTCGTTTATTAAGTCTTCTACTTTTTTCTTCTCATCGTCTGTAAGTTTGTGGTCACAACTGAAGTCAAATCTCATTCTTTCAGGTGTTATGTTTGATCCTTTTTGATGTACATCTTTTCCAAGTATTACTTTTAATGCTGCATTTAATAAGTGTGTAGCTGTGTGGTATCTTACTTCTTGTTCACCTGTTCCGGCAAGTCCACCCTTGAATTTTTGTTCACTACCCATTCTAGATTTTTCTTGGTGCTCTTTGAATAGTTTGTCAAATTCTGTTGTATCAACTTTTAATCCTGCTTCTCTGGCTAAATCCTGAGTAACCTCTGGTGGAAATCCATAAGTTTCGTATAAAGTAAATAGGTCTTGTCCTGAAATTGTGTCTTGTCCTTCATTTTTCATTCTATTTACTATCTTGTTGAATTCTCTTTCTCCACGCTCAAGAGTTTTCTCAAATTTATCTTTTTCTTCTATTATTACACTCTTAATTTTATTACTATTTTGATGTAGTTCAGGATACATTTCTTTTAAAGTATCTATATTTAAATCTATTAATTCTCCTAATTCATTTAAATTAATTTGTAGTTTTCTTAAATGTCTTACCATTCTACGGATTAATCTTCTTAAAATATATCCTCTATCAACATTGCTTGGAAGTCCACCATCTTGAATTATCATCATACTAGCACGTAAGTGTTCTGCAACAATTCTTCTGCTCTCTATGCTATCATTTTCTCCAGCTAATTCTTGTAATTTATCCATTACTGGTTTGAATAATTCTGTATCAAATGGAGTTTCTTTTCCTTGTAATAACATAGTCATTCTCTCTAGTCCAAGTCCTGTATCAACATTGTGTTGTTTTAATTTTGTGTATTTTCCATCTTTTGTCTTGAAGAATTCCATAAATACGTTATTCCAAATTTCAACATATTTACCACATCCACAAGATGGGTTACAATTTTCTGAGCATTTTGGCTTTCCTGTATCATAAAACATTTCTGTATCTGGTCCACAAGGCCCTTCTTCTCCGGCAATCCACCAGTTATCATCTTTTCCAAAATAATAAATTCTATCTTCTGGAATTCCTGCTTTCCTCCAACAAGAAGCTGTAACTTCGTCTCTTTGGCAGTCTTCGTCTCCTGCAAAGCATGTTACAGATAATTTTTCTACTGGTATTCCTAGTTCTTTTGTTAAGAACTCAAAACTCATTGCTATTGATTCTTCTTTAAAATAATCTCCTAAAGACCAGTTTCCAAGCATTTCGAAATATGTTAAGTGTCTGTTGTCTCCAACTTCATCAATGTCGTTTGTACGTAAACATTTTTGAAAATCTGTTAAACGTGTTCCCTCTGGATGTTTTTCTCCTAATAAATATGGCACTAATGGTTGCATTCCAGCAGTTGTGAATAATACAGATGGATCATTCTCTGGTATTAATGGTGCACTTGGAATTACAGCATGTCCATGTCTCTTGAAAAAATCTAAATATTTATTTCTTATTTCTATAGCCTTCATATAATTTCCTCTTTTCAAATTTTCTTATATAATTTTACCATTTAATCTCAATTTGTCAATTAAAACCTTGTAAATTTGGTTTTAAATGATTATTTTATAAAGCCTCAACATGTCACTCCTGGTCGGAGTTCCTTCGGACTTTTCAAAGTTGAGCTTCCAGTTTCGTTTTAAAAATAATCATTTATTCACCTAATTTAAGACAAAATTCCTATTAGCTCTCTTGTTTCATCATTGTTTTCTTTAATTTTTACATCTAAAATTTTATTTACAAATTTACCTAATTGTTCTTCACTCCCCGCGACTTTTACCATCATATAATTTGTTGTATGTCCTTTAAAAAAGCCATCTTCGAATTCTTCAAATAATACTTTTACAGTTTTATCAATGTAATTTTTGTTATGTTTATTTTCTGTGTTATTTGATAATTCTATTAATTTGTTACTTCTTTCTTCTTTTTTATTTCCGTCTATCTGGTTTGGCATTTTTTCTGCAACTGTTCCTCTTCTTGGAGAATATTTAAAAACATGTAATCTGTAAAAATCTATCTCTTTCAAAAATTCGTATGTTTTTGCAAACTCTTCGTCTGTTTCACCGGGAAAACCAACTATAACATCTGTTGTAAAGCTTGCCTCTGGATAATATTTTCTAAGTGTCGCAACTGCATCTCTATAAATTTGCGTGGTATATTTTCTGTTCATTCTCTTTAAAGTTTCGTCACAGCCACTCTGTAAAGATAAATGAAAATGGTCACAAATTTTATCTAACTTAGATAATCTTGTTGCAAATTCTTCGTCTACAATTGTTGGTTCTAATGAGCTAAGTCTTATTCTATCTATACCATCAATTTTGTTTATAGCCTCTAACAAATCTATTAATCTTATTTTTTTAGAAGTATTTTCATTATCAAAATCTTTACCATAAGAAGCAACATGTATTCCTGTTATTACAACCTCTTTAATTTTCTCTTTTGCAATTTTTTTAATTTCAGAAACAACACTCTCAATTTTTCTGCTTCTTATTCTTCCTCTTGCATATGGAATTATGCAGTATGAACAAAACATATTACATCCATCTTGAACTTTTACAACTGCTCTATTTTTTTCTGTATATGTAACATCGCCAAAGTCTAAAAATTCTTTTTGTTTTGATACATCGTCTATTTCAGCTTCCTGGCTCCTCTTGTCCTGCTCGGCCATTTTTTCCATATAGTTTTCCACAATTTGTACAATTTCATTCTTCTCATTTATGCCTAAAATTATATCTATTTCTGAAATTTGCTCTAACTCATTTTTCGCAACTTGTGCATAACAGCCACACACAACTAAAACAGCAGAAGGATTTATCTCTTTAACTCTTCTAAGCATCTGTCTAGATTTTCTTTCTGCCATATTTGTAACAGTGCATGTATTTATTACATAAATATCTGCTTTTTGTGTATTTTCAACTATTTCATAATTATTCTTTATAAATTGCTGTTCCATCGCATTTGTTTCATACTGGTTAACTTTACAACCTAGAGTATAAAAACTGACTGTTTTCTTCATTTAAAGTTCATTCCTTACAATATATTTAGGTTTTATTTTGTCTCCTATAGACATTACATTTCTTACGAAATCAATTACTTGTCTATTTTAGCACGTTTCGGTAAAAATGGCAATAACAATATTATGTTTCTCTGTCATATTGTGCAAGAACAAATCTGGAAATTTTCAATTTTCTATCCTTACACTCCCATTTATATTTCTCTATAAAATTAAAATTTTTTCATGTGCATTATTTCATATAATATATTTTTCTGAAAAGTAATTAAAATTAAATTTTACAAATCTTGCTAATTTTTCTTCATTTTAATTTTTGTTTTTTACACTCACGGCAATAAATATATAAAAATGTTTAATATTTTTATTTTGACGCATACTAATATTGTTATTAAGCTTTATTTACCTTATTATTATTTCTTTACTTATAGGTTTCTGTAAAGTTAAAGGTTTACATGTTATTATTTTATATATTTTAAAGGTATATTAACGTAGTTTATGCCTTATGAAAGGAACGTGACAAATTATGGCAGTAGATTATTGTATTATTGGATCAAGATTAAAACAAGCTAGAATTAAAGCTGGTTTAACTCAGCAAGAATTAGCAGAACAAACTAACCTCTCAGTTGCTTTTATTAGTAGAATTGAAAGAGGTAGTTCTCATATAAATTTAAAAAGATTGAGTGAATTTTGTACTATATTAAATGTTTCAGAAGGTTACATTTTAAGTGGTGTTTCTGATAAAAACGAGAAATATTTATATAACGAGTTTAACGATATATTAAAGAAATGTTCTCCAGAAAAACAAAAATTAATTTATAAACTTTCTCAAGTAATAGCTGAAGAAGATGAAACATATAAATCAAAAAAATAATACAATAACTGAGAACAGCTTTTATATTTTATTTTGTGTATTCGTCAACTCGTCGTATAACGACGGGTTATATTTTTAGCTATAACTATCTATAACATTTTGTTCTCTCTACTTTTTTTATTTTACGAAAAAAAACAGGTTAATCTTTTTAATTTTTTTTTCACTATTTTCATCATAAATTTCCAAAATTTTTATTGATAATTATACCTCACTATGCTAATATTAATACTGAAATATTTAACTATTTCATATTATCTTATAGGAGGGATATTTATATGGATTTTAAGCAATGGAATACTTTTAATAAAGGAGAATGGACACATGAAATCGACGTTAGAGATTTCATTCAAAAGAACTACACTCCATACACAGGAGACGAAAGTTTCTTATCTAGTGCTACAGAAAAAACTTTAAAATTATGGGATAAAGTTCTTAAATTATATGAAAAAGAGAAAGAAAACGGCGTTCTAGATGTTGATACAAAAACTCCTTCTGGAATTAATAGATACGAAGCTGGATACTTAGACAAAGATTTAGAGGAAATAGTTGGTTTCCAAACAGATGCCCCATTAAAAAGAGCTATAATGCCAAATGGTGGAATTAGAATTGTAGAAAAATCTTGCGAATCTTATGGTTACAAGGTTGATGACGAGGTTGAATACATTTATCACAATTTAAGAAAAACACACAATGACGGTGTTTTCGATGTTTACACACCAGACATTCGTATTGCAAGAACACATCACCTATTAACTGGTTTACCAGATGGATATGGACGTGGACGTATTATTGGGGATTACAGACGTGTTCCACTATATGGTGTTGATGTTTTAATTGCTGAAAAGAAAGACGAACTTGACATTCTTGATGTTGATGAATTTACTGAAGAAGTAATTCGTGACAGAGAAGAAATTGCTGAGCAGATTAAGGCTTTACAAGACTTAAAGAAAATGGCTGAAAAATACGGATTTGATATTTCTGTTCCAGCATCAAATGCAAAGGAAGCTGTTCAATGGTTGTACTTCGCTTATTTAGGTGCTGTAAAAGATCAAAATGGTGCTGCTATGTCTTTAGGAAGAACATCTACTTTCTTAGACATTTATTTTGAAAGAGATTTAAAAGCTGGATTAATTACTGAAGAAGAAGTTCAAGAGCTTATGGACCAATTCGTTATGAAGCTTAGAATGGTACGTTTCTTAAGAGCCCCAGAATACAATGAATTATTCTCTGGAGACCCAGTTTGGGTAACAGAAAGCATTGGCGGTATGAGTATTGATGGAAGAACTATGGTTACTAAAAACTCATTTAGAGTTCTTCATACCCTAGAAAACTTAGGAGCTGCTCCAGAGCCAAACTTAACAGTTTTATGGTCAGTTAATCTGCCAAAAGCATTCAAAGATTACTGTGCAAAAATCTCAATTGCAACATCATCTATTCAATACGAAAACGATGATTTAATGAGAATAACTTTAGGCGATGATTATGGAATTGCTTGCTGTGTTTCTGCAATGAAAATTGGTAAACAAATGCAATTTTTCGGAGCAAGAGCTAACCTTGCAAAAGCCCTACTTTATGCTATTAACGGTGGTAGAGATGAAAATACTGGAAAACAAGTTACACCAATGTTTGCTCCTATCACATCAGAATACTTAAATTATGATGAAGTAATGGCAAAATTTGACCAAATGATGGATTATGTTGCAAAAATCTACATGAAGGCATTAAATGCAATTCATTATATGCATGATAAATATTCTTATGAAGCTTTAGAATTTGCACTACATGATAGAAACATAATCCGTACAATGGCTTGCGGTATAGCTGGTTTATCAGTTGCAGTTGACTCATTATCTGCAATAAAATATGCAAAAGTTAAAGTTATAAGAGACGAAACTGGTCTTGCAACAGATTATCAAATTGAAGGAGACTTCCCTAAATACGGAAATGATGATGACAGAGTTGATGAAATAGCTGTAAACTTGGTAAAAACATTTATGAAGAAGCTAGAAGGACACATCACATACAGAAACTCTATACCAACACAATCAATATTAACAATAACATCTAACGTAGTTTATGGTAAAGCAACAGGAAATACTCCAGACGGAAGAAGAGCCGGAGCGCCATTCGGACCTGGTGCAAACCCACTACATGGAAGAGATTCATCTGGTGCATTAGCTGTAATGAATACAATAGCAAAACTTCCATATGAGTATTCAGAAGACGGAATTTCTTTCACATTCTCTATAACTCCTGGAACACTTGGAAAAGATTCAGAAACAAAAATAAATAATTTAGTAAGCATGTTAGACGGATATTTCAAACAAACAGGACATCACATTAACGTAAACGTATTCGATAGAGCCTTATTACTAGACGCTATGGATCACCCAGAAAAATATCCACAACTTACAATTCGTGTTTCTGGTTATGCAGTAAACTTCGTAAAATTAACAAGAGAACAACAATTAGACGTTGTAAACAGAACTATTCACGAGAGAATTTAGTTTTTAGGGGCGCTACTTGAAAAAGCAGAGCCCCTTTTATAAAAAATTTGTATTATTTAAGTTATTACAATTACATAAATTTGCATGCTATTATTAATAAGATTTTTATAACTTTATATTGTTATTCTAAAAAACTTTAACATATAGTTTCTTATTAATATAACTTAAATAGTACAGAAAAAAAGGAGATTATCAATATGAATTTAGAAGATATAACCTGCCCTATTCACTCATTCGAATCATTCGGCGCAGTTGACGGTCCTGGAATTAGATATGTTATTTTTACACAAGGTTGTAATCTAAAATGCAAATACTGTCAAAATAGAGATACCTGGTGTCATCAAGGTGGAACAAAATATTCTGTAAAAGAAATTTTAGATAAAATATTAAGATATAAAAACTATATAATTCCATCTGGCGGTGGAGTTACAGTAAGTGGTGGTGAACCATTGCTACATTTAGAATTTTTGAAAGCACTATTTACAGAGCTAAAAAAAGAAGGCATTTCAACAGCAGTAGATACCTCTGGAGTATTTTATTTAACGCCTGGAATAAAAGAAGTTATTGAATTAACTGATTTGTTTTTGCTTGATATAAAATGCATAAATGATGAAATTTGCAGAGATTTAACTGGCGTTTCTAACCAAAAAGAATTAGAATTTGCTAGATACTTGAGCGAAAACGGAAAACACATGTGGATTAGGCAAGTTTTAGTACCAGGTTACACAGATAAAGAAGATGATTTGATAAAATTAAAAGAGTTCTTGGCTACTTTAAAAACAGTTGATAAAGTTGAAATACTTCCCTACCACGATATGGGTAGATTCAAGTGGGAACAACTTGGGCTAGAATATCCATTAGATGGTGTGAGGGTTGCTAATAATGAAGATGTGGAAAGAGCAAAAAAGCTTTTAGGAATTTAAGTCTTATTAAATATAATTTATAATTATTTAACCGGGAATAACCATTTTTTGCAAAATTAAACATGTCTTCCTTGGTCGCGCTAAAGCGCTCGTTCCAGTTTAATTTTACCCAAATGGATTATTCCCGGCTTTTGATTATATTTTTCAGTATTATTTTTTTCCTGAATTTAACGGTAAAAGCTTATTTTTAGAAAATCAAGATGTAGCAAGCATTTTAACGTAATCCAAGTTGACATCTTATATTTCATAACAAGCGGTTTTTTCTGCTTTTAAATTGTTATATTACGAAGTCTATTATTAGTCCTACTATTATTCCAACTAACATTAGTAATCCTGTTATTGTAAAGTTTTCTTTTATATTTTTGTTTGATTTAAATAGTACTAATATTCCTATTCCAGAGCCTACTAGAAGTCCTGCTATCATTGAACCAAAGCTTATTAGGTTTGATAAATACAATTCTGTTATTATTACAGAACCTGCACAGTTTGGTATTAGCCCAAATATTGAAGATACAAGTATTCCAAGTACTGGCACACCCGCAATAGCTTTTTCTATTGTTTCTTCTCCAATAAAATGAATTAGAGTATTTATTGCAAATGTAATTATTGTTATAAATATGAAAATATTAATTGTATGTTTTAATGCAGATTTGAATATTCCATGCTCACAATCACAGTGGTCATGTTCACACATATGCCCTACTGCTTCTTCTGGCTCTACTTTTTTAGTTTTTCCTATTACATTTATTACTAAATCTATTATAAAACCTGCTATAATTCCAACAACCAATTTAATTGCTAATACTTTTAAAATTAAGCTAGCTGGGGCTGCTTCTGAAATTAATATTGGTAACATTTCATCAGAGGTAGATAAAAAAACTGCAATTAATGTTCCCATAGTTATAATCTTACCAGCATATAAATTAGCTGCCGCAGCAGAAAAACCGCATTGTGGGAATATTCCTATAATTCCGCCCCATAAAGGCCCTAACTTGCCAGATTTTTTTACTATACCTTTCGTTTTATTTCCAGTCTTATGCTCCAAATATTCCATAAGCAAATATGCCAAAAATAAAAAAGGTAACAATTTGATTGAATCAAATAATGTATCTTTTATAACATCTATCATATCTTTCACCTATTCTTTTCTTAAATTTTCTTTGTTTTTTTACTACTTTTTTATATTAGCACATTTTGTTAAAATAATCAACATAATAAGTGAGCATTTTTTATACTTGTTAATTGAAAAAGTAAATTTTACTAAAAAATAGTACAAATATATAAATTATATCTGCACTACCTTTTAGCATTTTAATATTTTTCTAACACACTAATTATGTATTTTATATCTTTCGCTATAGTGAAAACTTCCTATTTTTTCTCATTTAGTATTGCTTTTACCTCTTCTTCTTTTAATTCAACAGCTTTAGCAATCTGTTCTATAGTCAAATTCATTTCATTCAACTTTCTTATAACCTCATTAGTCTTTTCTCTTTTTCCTTTTTCTAATGCTTCTTCTGCCTCTTTTTTTAATTGTAATCTGTCCGCTATTTCAAGTGTTCTATTTAATGCTTTTCTTCTTAGTATATCATCTTGGCTTATTCTTTCCAACT
>ERZ772897.3783-NODE-3783-length-10739-cov-15.777986_pt1 | contig 10739 bp, 7 predicted proteins | sample MGYA00512125_ERZ772897 | MGnify/ENA primary metagenome ERZ772897 (study PRJEB29015, sample SAMEA2737660) | human gut metagenome | biome: human gut; feature: human-associated habitat; material: faeces | place: China | collected 2012 ... | reverse complement strand
CCCGGACCTGATGATTTTGGACATCAACCTGCCGGATGGGGACGGCTTTACCCTGTTCCGCACGCTGCACAGCATGGCGGATATCCCGGCGCTTTTTCTTTCTGCCCGCGATGCTGACGCCGACCGGCTGTTTGGTCTGGGCCTGGGCGCGGACGACTACCTGACCAAGCCGTTTTTAACGCAGGAGCTTTTGCTGCGTATCCAGCGCATTTTGCAGCGCTGCTATCGGGGCAAACTGTGGCGGACTGCCGCAAAAACGCTCCAGCTGGGCCAGCGCACGGTGTATCTGGCCGATGCTTTGGTCCGCCTGCCGGATGGCACCGCCCAGCCCCTGACGGCCACCGAGCGCGCTCTGCTGCAAAAGCTGGCCGAAAACCGCGGCCATATCGTTACTTATGACGCGGTGTGCGAAGCCGTGTGGGGGGCAGACTATTACGGGTACGAGAACAGCCTGAATGTTCACATCCGCCACCTGCGGGAAAAGCTGGAACCCAACCCCAGCAAGCCGCAGTACCTTTTAACGGTGCGGGGCATCGGCTATAAATTGGCAGAGGAGAACGCACAATGAAAACTTTTGCAGCCCTGATCCGCCGCTATGTGCTGGCCACAGCCGCTATTGTGCTGCTGGTGGGCGGTTTGCTGGTGGGGCAGATTTTTTATGTGGGGTTCAAGTCCAACGCGGTGGATGCAACAGGCTACCGGGTCGGCGCCTTGGCTGATGCCCTAAAACAAACCGAAACCGGCCTGCAATGGGGTCGGGAACATACCCCGGCGGAATGGATGCAGGGCTATGCTTGGGCTATGGTGCTGGACGATAATGGCAATGTCATCTGGCAGCAAGACCTGCCGCAAAAGCTGAATCACCGGTACACGGCATCGGAAGTTGCCGTGTTCTCCCACTGGTACCTGGCCGATTACCCCGTGCAGTGCTGGGCGGCGGATTACGGGCTGTTTGTTGTGGCGGAACCGGTTGGAACCTGCTGGAAGTATAACATCGACATGAAGCAAAAAATGATAATGATGCTGGCCAAAAGCATTCAGCCCACCATGGTGGAGCTCCTGCTGGTGGTGCTGGGGTGCTGCCTGTTCTTCAGCTGGCGCGGGAGCAAAAGCCTGCAAACCGTAACAGCCGGGCTGGATACCTTGGCGCAGGGCGGTACGGTCAGCCTGCCTGCCGCCGGCTTTGCGGGGGAGCTTGCCCAAAAGCTGAACGAAACCAGCGAGCAGCTGCGCCGCCGCAATGAGATCATTGCCCGGCGGGATACCGCCCGAACCGAGTGGATCGCCGGGGTCAGCCATGATATCCGCACTCCGCTGGCACTGATCCTGGGCTGGGCGGAACAGCTGCAGCGGGATGCCACCCTGCCCGCAGCAGCCAGACAGAAAGCGGGCGGCATCTGCACCCAGTGCGAAAAAATCCGCAGCCTGATTGAGGACCTGAACCTGACCAGCAAGCTGCAATACGGCGCCCAGCCCCTGCGCCGCCGGTCCACCCAGGCGGGGCCGTTTTTGCGCCGGGTGGTGGCGGCTTTTTGTGAGAACCCCCTGGCCGCCCGCTGCACACTGGATTGCAGCATTACCCCAGCAGTAGAAACCGCCATCCTGCACGCTGATGCCGCTCTGCTGACCCGTGCGCTGGAAAATGTGCTGCAAAACGCCGTGCGCCATAATGCGGGGCCGATCACGCTGGCTTTCCACGCGGATGCCGACGAAACAACGCTGCACCTGACCATACAGGATGACGGCACCGGCTACCCGCAAAGCGTGCTGGCCGTGCTGAACGGCGAACCGGAAGGGGAGAACGCCCCGCATATTCTGGGCCTGCATGTGGTGGAGCAAATCATAAACACCCACGGCGGCAGCGTGCAGTTTGTCAACCGGGACCCCCACGGTGCAAAAGTGATGATGCAGCTGCCACTGGCCAAAGACGAAAACGAAAAATAATACCCAAAAAACAAATCCCCCGCCGGGCAAAGCACTTTGCAGCACCGCCCGGCGGGGGATTGTTATGCTATGTTAAGGCAGCACCGCACAATTCCCGCCTTGCGGCTTAAGCACCGCTCCGGCAGCTGCGGCACGGCATCTGCGTTGCCAAAATGCTCGATAAGACATCCAGTATTATCTGCGCTTTTGGCTTAGCATCTGCCGCACCTCGCTCGCCGTATCGGCACTTAGAATTATGCGGTATTGCCTTAAATTGTCTGGCGTAAAGCCTGGCTGCCATTACTTCATCAGGTCGCAGACCAGCTGTGCGTAGGCAACGGGGTCTTCCAGCGGCAGGCCCTCAATCAGCAGGGCCTGGTCGTACAGCAGCTCGGCGTACTTATTGATCTTGTCGGTGTCACCGGCCTCATGAGCGGCTTTCAGCGCACCGAACACGGCGTGGTTGGGGTTCAGCTCCAGCACCTTGGTGCTCTCCATGCCCTCGCCGCCGGCAGGCATCTTGCGCAGGATCTTTTCCATCTCCATGGAAATACCGCCCTCGCTGGAAAGCGATACCGGGTGATCCTGCAAAGTCGGGTTGACCTTCACATCTTTGATCTTGCCGTTCAGGGCCTTCTTGATCTCCTCAAACAGGTCCTTGTTTTCGGTTGCGGTCTCCTCGGCAGCCTTCTTTTCATCCTCGGTTTCCAGGCCCAGATCGCCGGAGTTGATGTTCTTGAATTCCTTTTCCTTGTAGTCGTGCATGATCTGCAGGCAGAATTCATCCACATCCTCGCTGCACAGCAGCAGGTCATAGCCCTTGCTCAGCACCAGCTGTGCGTTGGGCAGTTTGCCCAGGCGGGCCGCCTCGTCACCAGCGGCAAAGTAAATGGCCTTCTGGCCTTCCGGCATCTTCTCAATGTATTCATCCAGCGTGATGAGCTTCTGCTCCTTGGCAGAGTAGAACATCAGCAGGTCGGAAAGCAGGTCTTTGTGCATGCCGTAATCGCCGTAAACACCAAACTTGATCTGGCGGCCAAATGCTTTCCAGAAGGTTTCGTACTTTTCGCGGTCGTTCACCAGCATGGCGTGCAGTTCGTTCTTGATCTTCTTTTCCAAGCTGTTGCGGATCAGCTTTACCTGGCCGTCCTTCTGCAGCGTTTCACGGCTGATGTTCAGGCTCAGGTCCTCGCTGTCCACAACGCCCTTGATAAAGCTGAAGTAATCCGGCAGCAGGTCAGCGCATTTTTCCATGATCATAACGCCGGAAGCATACAGGGCCAGACCCTTTTCGTACTCCTTGGTGTAGTAATCATACGGCGTCTGGCCGGGCACAAACAGCAGGGCGGTGTAGGTTGCGGTGCCCTCGGTGCGGCTGGTGATCACGCGCAGCGGGTCGGAATAATCCATGAACTTGCTCTTGTAGAACTCGTTGTATTCTTCCGGCTTTACATCTTTCTTGTCGCGCTTCCAGATGGGCACCATGCTGTTCAGGGTTTCCAGCTCGGTGTAGGTTTCGTACTCCGGCTTATAGTCGTCACCGGCGTCCTCCGGCTTCGGCTTCTGGCGGCTCTTCTCGCGGTACATGGTAATGGGGTAGCGGATGTAATCGCTGTACTTCTTGACCAGGCCGGAGATGGTGTACTCGTCCAGATATTCGCTGTATTTGTCGGTTTCGGTGTCCTCTTTCAGCACCAGGGTGATCTCGGTGCCAACTTCCGGCTTTTCGGCTTCGGTCAGGGTGTATCCCTCCACGCCGGAGGACGACCACTGCCAGGCTTCCTCGCTGCCCTCCGCGCGGGAAACAACGGTCACCTTGCTGGCAACCATGAAAGCGGAGTAGAAGCCAACGCCGAACTGACCGATGATGTCAATATTCTCGTTCTGATTGGCTGCCTTAAAGTCCTGGCTGCCGGAGCGGGCAATGGTGCCAAGGTTCTTTTCCAGCTCATCCTTAGTCATGCCAATGCCGTTATCGCTGATGGTCAGGGTACGGTTCTCTTTATCGGCTGCAATATGAATGTGCAGGTCTTCTTTTTTTACGTTGATGGAGGTGTCCGTCAGGCTCTTGAAATACAGCTTGTCGCAGGCATCCGATGCGTTGGAGATCAGCTCACGCAGGAAGATCTCGCGGTTTGTATAGATAGAATTGATCATCAGGTCAAGCAGCTTTTTGCTCTCGGCCTTAAACTGACGCATTGCCATAGTTACAATGACCTCACTTTTATATATTTTATGGTTTAGCACTCGCGTGCTTTAAGTGCTAAGCATATATTAGCACTCTTACCCGCAAAGTGCAAGTCCTGATTGTCCTTTTTACAAAAAGTTAAAAAACTGTATGTAAAATACAGAAAAAGGCTTTTCAAAGCACATTTTTTGCGCTATCCTAATAACTGTATCTTCATATTTATCATTAGGAGCCTGATGTTATGAAATTTGTAGAATATAAACTTGCCACCGGTGCCATGCTGACCGGCTACCTGCGTGACGAAACCACCGAAATGCCCAGCTACAACACCCGCCCGGCGGTGCTGATCCTGCCCGGCGGCGGCTACCGCTACTGCTCCCCGCGCGAAGCGGACCCTGTTGCCGTCCAGTTTTTGCAGGCCGGCTACCATGTGTTCACCCTGATTTATTCCACCGACCACGCCCCGCTGCTGTGGCAGCCGCTGACCGAAGCCGCGTCCGCCATCCTGTACCTGCGCCGGAATGCGGCGGACCTGCGCATTGCGGCGGATAAGATCACCATCGTCGGCTTTTCTGCCGGTGCCCACCTGGCGGCTTCCACCGCCCTGCTGTGGGATGCAGCTCCCGTGCAGCAGGCCCTTGGTATTACCGGAACCGAAGCCCGCCCCAATGCGGTGGTGCTGGGGTACCCCGTTATCACCAGCGGCAAGTTTGCCCACCGCGGCTCTTTTGAGAACCTGTGCGGCGCGGATGAAGCCCTGCTGCAGACCATGAGCCTGGAAAACCAGGTGCGCCCCGATGTGCCGCCTTTCTTCATCTGGCACACCGTGGAAGATCAGGCTGTGCCCGTGGAAAACAGCCTGCTGCTGGCAGGCGCCCTGAAAGAGAACAACGTGCCGTTTGAGCTGCACCTGTTCACCCATGGCGGCCATGGCTCCAGCACCTGCACCAACGAGGTCAACACCCCTAACAAGCATAACAACGCCTGGCTGCCCCTGTGCATGGGCTGGCTCGGGGAGACCCTGGATTTTACCCTGTGATTTGAGCAGCCCCATGAAGAAGCCGTTTTTGTAACCCTATTATTAAGGAGGTTGTACCATGAAGATCATGTTTTATGCCCTCCGTCCTTTCGACGAGCAAGCCTATTGTGAGCCATACAGCAAACAGTACGGCATTGATTATGCCTATACCGCAGAGGTCCCCACGCCGGATAACCTGGAACTTGCCAAAGGCTGCGATGCCGTCAGCACCAACCCCTGCCTGATCACGCCGGAATATCTGGAAGCCTGGGCCGCGATGGGGGTCAAATTCCTGCCCTGCCGCAGCATTGGCTATGACCATATCCCGCAGCAGAAAGCCAAGGAGCTTGGCATGCGCATCTCCCATTCCTGGTATCCGCCGGCAGGTGTGGCCGATTATGCCATTATGCTGATGCTGATGTGCAACCGCAAAGTGGGCCAGATTCTGCGCCGTGCCGATGCCCAGGATTATTCCTTAAGCGGCAAGATGGGCCGCGATATCACCCGTATGACGGTGGGTGTGATCGGCACCGGCAACATTGGCCGCACTGTGCTGCGCCACTTGAGCGGCTTTGGCTGCAAGCTACTGGCTTACGACCTGTACCCCAACGATGAAGCCCGCCAGTATGCCGAGTATGTGGATCTGGATACCCTGTACAAGAGCTGTGATATCATCACCCTGCACACCAACGCCACCGCCGCCAACCGCCATATGATCGATGCCGACGCTATTGCCAAGATGAAAAACGGCGTTGTGCTGATCAACACCGCCCGCGGCACCCTGATTGATCCGGAAGCGCTGGTAAACGGGCTGGAAAGCGGCAAGATCGGCGCAGCCGGCCTGGACGTTGTGGAAAATGAGAACGGCCTGTTCTACTTTAACCATATGGGCGATGCGTTGCAGAACCGCGAACTTGCCATGCTGCGCAGTTTCCCGAATGTGATCTTTACCCCGCACACCGCGTTTTATACCGATGTGAACGTGGCCAGCATGGTGGAAAGCGCCTTTAAGGCTGTGCGCGCCATGGCGGATGGCGAACAGACCCCACTGGAGGTGCGCCTGTGACAGAACCGGGCCGTGCCGAATCTGCCGCTGCGCTGGCCCAGTGCCCGCGGCTGGCGGCGGGGGAGCCGTTTGACTTTGTCTGTGCAGGCTGCGGGGACTGCTGCCGTAACCGGCGGGACCTGGTGCTTTCCGGTTATGACCTGTACCGCATTGCCCGCCGCCTGGGCCTGCCCCCGCGCTTGACGGCGGATGCTTTTTGCAAGCAGGAGTTTGCCCCGCAGACCCTTTTGCCTGCCGTGGTGCTGCGCCCCAATGCCCGCACAGGCAACTGCCCCTTTTTTGAGGCCGATGCCTGCACCATCCACGCCGCCCGCCCGCTGGCCTGCGCTCTTTACCCGCTGGGCCAGGCCATTGACCCGGCAACAGCCGCCATGGAATATTACGTGCAGCTGCCATTGTGCGGTGCCCGCGTATCCGCGCAGGAACAGCGCACCCTGCAAAATTACCTGGACGATGCCGCCATCACCGCCCGCGCCGGGATTGACGCCCGGTGGGCTGTGGTGTGTACCCAGCTTTCGGATAAGCTGCAGCAGGCAGGCGGACGCGAAAACCCGCGCTACCTGCCCGCCGCCCGCCGCATTGCACGCGCCCTGTATTTTGATTATTCCATCCAGGATGATTTTTACCCCCAGTTCAACGCCAACACCCAGGCGCTTTGGCCGCTGCTGGATAAAATGCTGTGAGATCAACCATCAGCGGCTCGGTAAGCGAGACATTGATGGTTGCAAGAACAGAAAATAAAATGTATTACGAAGAGGAGGGAAAACTATGGAACCCAAACTGTTATGCGGCCTGCTGCTGACGTTGGTTGGCCTTGTGTTTTCTTCGTTCTGCTTTATCTATGCCGTTATGAACCCCTGGAACTATAATGGCATTAACGGCCTGCTGGGCAGCTTTTTGGGTACCCAAACGCTGGTGCCGTTCATCATCTCCACAGCGGCCATGTGCGCGGGGCTCATCCTCTGCTTCTATGTGGCATTCCACAAGGACAATAAGGATAAATAACCTGAAGCCATAATAAAATCATAAAGCAGCAGCCCCCGCACCGATGATTTTGTGCGCACATCGGTACGGGGGCTGCTGTCTATTATAAAACGGATGTTAAGGTAATACCGTACAATTCCCGCCTTACGGCTTAAGCACCGCTCCGGCGGCTGCGGCACGGCATCTGCGTTGCCAAAATGCTCGATAATGTCGGGTTGCGGTACCCGCATCGTGCTTCGGGGGCAAAAGCCCCTCGCACTCTGCGACCGCTGCCCCTGCTTCGGTTCGCTGTTTCCGCCACTGGCGGCGCTCACCTTTGCAGCATCCAGTATTATCTGCGCTTTTGGCTTAGCATCTGCCGCACCTCGCTCACCGTATCGGCACTTAGAATTGTGCGGTGTTTCCTTAAGAAAATGGCTTGTTACAGGTTGGTGTAGCCCATCAGGCTCTTATCCACCTCGGCGGCGGCATCGCGGCCTTCGCGCAGGGCCCAAACAACAAGGCTCTGGCCGCGGCGCATATCGCCGCAGGTAAATACATGGGGCACGTTGGTGGCGTACTTAGTATCAGCAACGGTGCCGCGCTTGGTCAGGTCAACGCCAAACGCTTCGGCCACATAGGGCTGGCAGCCGGTAAAACCGGCAGCAATCAGCACCAGGTCGCACTCGATGGCAAATTCTTCGCCGGTGGGCACCATGGCGCGGCGGCCGGTGGCTTCATCCACCACTTTGCTTTCCAGCTTGGCAATCAGCGCACCGCAAACCTGACCGGCTTCGTCCTTATAGAACTCTTTGACCGTGGTCTGGTAAATGCGCGGGTCGCTGCCAAACACGGCAATGGCTTCCTGCTGGCCGTAATCGGTTTTCAGCACCTTGGGCCATTCGGGCCAGGCGTTGGCGGCGGTGCGTTCTGTGGGCGGGCAGGGCATCATTTCCAGCTGGGTCACGCTTGCGCAGCCCTGGCGGATGGCGGTGCCGACACAGTCGTTGCCGGTATCGCCGCCGCCGATGACCAACTTTTTGTCCTTGGCACTCACGGCCTTGCCATCGGAAAAGCCGGAATCCAGCAGGCTGCGGGTCACGCTGGTCAGGTAATCCACGGCAAAGTAGATCCCCTGTGCATCGCGCCCCGGGGCGTTGATGTCACGCGCCTGCTTGGCACCGCAGGCCAGCACAACGGCATCGTGTGCATCCAGCACATCCTGGGCAGGGGTGCTGCCGCCAACATCGGCGCAGGTTACAAAGTCAATGCCCTCGGCCTTCATAATGTTCACGCGGCGGTCAATGACCTGCTTTTCCAGCTTCATGTTGGGGATGCCGTACATCAGCAGGCCGCCCACGCGGTCCTCACGCTCGTATACGGTCACTTTGTGGCCGCGCTTGTTCAGGTAATCGGCAACCGCAAGGCCGGCAGGGCCGGCACCTACCACGGCAACGGTTTTGCCGGTGCGGGTCGGGGGCGGGCAGGCGGTCAGCAGGCCGGATTCATAGCCATATTCTACAATGGCGTGCTCGTTTTCCTTCACGGTAACAGGGCTGCCGGTGGTGTAGCCGCAGGTGCAGGCAGCTTCGCACAGAGCGGGGCATACCCGGCTGGTAAACTCCGGGAAGCGGTTGGTGGCGCGCAGGCGATGTACAGCCAGATCCCACTTGCCCTGGTAGACCAGGTCGTTCCATTCGGGGATCAGGTTGTTCAGCGGGCAGCCGCTTGCCATGCCGCCAATCATCATGCCAGCCTGGCAGAACGGTACGCCGCAATCCATGCAGCGGGCACCCTGCGCCTGCTGTTCATCCTGCGGCAGCGGGATGTGAAATTCGTTAAAGTTCTGAATGCGTTCTTCGGGCGGCAGCTCCGTGCTGGTCTGCCGGGCAATTTCCATAAATCCTGTCGGTTTTCCCATCGTTTGCGCCTCCCTTATTTGTTAGCAGCGTTCTTCATTGCATAGAACGCTTCGATCTGTGCCTGCTCGCTGTCCTCGCCTTTTTCTTCCATCTGGGCAATCAGGCGCAGCATCTTGTCATAGTCATGGGGCAGGACCTTTTTGAACTTGGGCAGATACTCGCCAAAGTTATCCAGGATTTCCTTGCCGCGGGGGGAGCCGGTGGCTTCCACATGTTCACGGATCAAATCCTTCAGCAGCGAAACATCATACTTGTGTTCCACCGGCTCCAGGCTGACCATATCCTTGTTGACGCGGGTGTAGAAATCCCAGTCCTCATCCAGCACATAGGCGATGCCGCCGCTCATGCCAGCTGCAAAGTTTTTGCCGGTCTTACCCAGCACCACCACGGTGCCGCCGGTCATATATTCGCAGCCGTGGTCGCCAACGCCCTCCACAACAGCGGTAGCGCCGGAGTTGCGCACGCAGAAACGCTCGCCAGCTACGCCGTTGATGAACGCTTTACCAGCGGTTGCACCGTACAGGGCAACGTTGCCAATGACAATGTTCTCGCTGCGGTCATAGGTGACATCCTTGGGCGGGTAAACGATCAGCTTGCCGCCGGAAAGGCCCTTGCCCATATAGTCGTTGGAATCGCCAACCAGTTCCAAGGTCAGGCCAGCGGGGATAAAGGCACCAAAGCTCTGGCCGCCGTACCCGTTGCAGATCACATGGAAGGTATCTTCCGGCAGGGTGTTGCCAAACTTGCGGGTGATCTCACTGCCAAAAATCGTGCCGAACGCGCGGTCAGTGTTGCCAACTTCCAGTTCAACGGTCATCGGCTTGGGCTCTGCCATGTCAAAGCTCTTCTTGAACTTCTTCATCAGCACGCGCATATCCGGCGTTTTTTCCAGGCCGAAGTTGTAAACATCCTTGGCGTTGAAGTGTACGCTGCTGTTTTCCACCAGCGGGTTTTTCAACAGGGCAGTCAGGTCCATCTCGCTTGCGCGGGAACCAGCCGGGGCATCCTTGACTTTCAGCAGGTCGGTGCGGCCAACCAGTTCATCCACGGTATGCACGCCCAGGCGGGCCATGTATTCGCGCAGATCCTCGGCCATAAAGCGCATAAAGTTGATGATGTATTCCGGCTTGCCCTTAAAGCGCTTGCGCAGCTCGGGGTTCTGGGTGCAGATGCCCATGGGGCAGGTATCCAGGTTGCACACGCGCATCATCACGCAGCCCATGGCAACCAGCGGGCCGGTGCCAAAGCCGAACTCTTCAGCGCCCAGCATGGCGGCAATGGCCACATCGCGGCCGCTCATCAGCTTGCTGTCGGCTTCAATGCGCACGCGGGAGCGCAGGCCGTTCATGATCAGGCTCTGGTGTGCTTCGGCAAGGCCCAGCTCCCACGGCAGGCCGGCATTGTGGATGGAGTTGCGCGGTGCAGCGCCGGTACCGCCGTCAAAACCGGAAATCAAAATCACTTCGGCGCCGGCCTTGGCAACGCCGGCGGCAATGGTGCCAACACCGGCTTCGCTGACCAGCTTGACGTTGATGTTGGCGCTGCGGTTGGCGTTCTTCAGGTCGTAGATCAGCTCGGCCAGATCCTCGATGGAGTAGATGTCGTGGTGAGGCGGCGGGGATATCAAGGTGACGCCCGGTGTGGAATGGCGGGTCCTGG
>ERZ772897.3779-NODE-3779-length-10754-cov-3.932237_pt1 | contig 10754 bp, 9 predicted proteins | sample MGYA00512125_ERZ772897 | MGnify/ENA primary metagenome ERZ772897 (study PRJEB29015, sample SAMEA2737660) | human gut metagenome | biome: human gut; feature: human-associated habitat; material: faeces | place: China | collected 2012 ... | reverse complement strand
ATTCCTTATCGGTACAGGCCCTGGAAGCGGATCCTATCTCACTGGCGAGGCAAAAAAGCGTCTGGAAGAGTGTGACCTGATCGTGGGCGCAAGCCGTTGCGTGAGACAACTGGAAAATTTCCGCAAACCAGTTTTTGAAGGCTATCAGCCGGAAAAAATAGTGGACTATCTGGATGCTCACCCGGAAGCAGAAGTAATCTGCGGAGCCATGTCCGGCGATCCCGGATTTTACAGTGCAGCGGAAAAACTCGGCGCAGTGTTGGAACGCCGTGGAAACTATACCGTGGAAGTAATCCCGGGGATCTCCTCCGTGGGGTACTTTTTCGCGAAGATCCGGCGGTCCTGGGATCATACGAGACTTTTCAGCATGCACGGGCAGGCGGCAAATTTTGCCTCAGAGTTAAAGCGCTCTGGCAGTGCCTTTGTCTTAGGAGGCGGAGCGGATTTTTATGAAAAGATCTGCGGACAGCTCATCGATCTTGGGATGCAGGAGACAAAGCTCTTTGCTGGGGAAAACCTGACACTTGAAGACGAACAGATCTTCACCTCCACTCCAGAGGAAATAAAGGGCAGGAAAGCACCTTCACTGGCCGTCCTCTATGCGGAATGGACCGGGCCCCGAAGACCTTTATCCCACGGTATTGCCGATGAGGCGTTCACCCGCGGGAAGGTTCCGATGACGAAGATGGAAGTCCGCATCGTGTCCGTGGCAAAGCTGGAACTCACGGAAAATTCCGTTCTCTACGATGTCGGAGCCGGAACAGGATCCGTCTCTGTGGAGTGCGCAGGCCTTTCCGATTCGGTGAAAGTCTATGCTATCGAGAAGAATTCGGAGGCCGTGGAGCTTCTCTATGAAAACCGGAAAAAATTCGCCCTCACAAATCTGGAGATCATAGCGGGAACAGCGCCGGAAGCGTTAGAAGATCTTCCGGCGCCAACCCATGTCTTCATTGGCGGAAGCGGAGGACAGATGGAAGAGGTTATCGCATTATGCCTTAAGAAAAATCCTAAAACACGATTTGTTGTAAACCTCATCACTCCTGAGTCTCTGGCAGCAGTCCTTGAAGCCGCAAAGACTCTCCCGGTGACAGAACCGGATCTTGTGACGCTGACTGCCGCAAGGTCCAAAAAAGTCGGTTCCAGCCATCTGATGATGGGGCAGAATCCGGTATGGATCGTGACGTTTGAGGGAAAAACCTGCATCAGCGGAATTTAATGATTATGAAGGAGCTGGAAATATGGATAAGGAGCGGATGAAGTGTTTGGTTCAGGATTCTCAGGCAGTTTCCGTCCGCTTTCCCCGGATCATGATTGCCGCGGAGAAGAGCGGTGGGGGGAAGACGTTGTTTACCTGTGCGCTGCTTTCTCTTTTGAAAGAGAAAATTCAGGAGGTTCGCGCGTTTAAGTGCGGGCCGGATTATATCGATCCGATGTTTCACCGGACGGTGCTGGAGATCCCGTCGAGAAATCTGGACAGCTTTTTTGCGGACGGGGATACGCTGAGATATCTGCTCGGCAGGGAAGTCCTCGAAATGGAGAAATTCCCGGAAAGCCGAATCGCTGTACTGGAGGGCGTCATGGGCTTTTACGATGGACTTGGCGGTGTCTCGGAGCAGTCCAGTGCCTGGGAGGTGGCGGACCTTACGGATACGCCGGTGATCCTTCTGGTGGATATGAAGGGGCGGAGTCTTTCAGCGTTGGCGTCAATCAAGGGATTTCTTGATTATAAGGAGAAGAGTCATGTGACAGGGATAGTCTTTAACCGACTGTCACCGATGCTGTATCCGGGATTAAAGGAGCGGACAGAGCGGGAGCTTGGAATCCGGGTATTCGGGTATGTGCCGGAGTTAAAGGATCTGACGCTGGAGTCCCGCCATCTGGGACTTGTGATGCCAGAGGAGATTTTGGGGATCCGGGAGCGGCTGGATCTGATCAAAGAAAAGGTTCGAGCGGGAATCAATCTGGATGGGATTATTGAGGAGTCTGGGAGAGCGGCAGAGATAGAAGTGAAATTGCCAGAAGCTGTAAGGCAGTTTTGTAATGTGGATTGCGGGACAGGTATTAAGAAAACAGTAGTTGCAGTCGCCAAAGATGAAGCTTTTTGCTTTTATTACGAGGATAATCTGGATATTCTGAGAAAACTTGGAGCGGAAATACAGTATTTTTCCCCGATCCACGACAGAAACCTCCCGGAGGGAACCTGCGCAGTCTATCTTGGCGGCGGTTATCCGGAGCTTCACGCGAAAGCACTTTCAGAAAATATCAGTATGCGGAATGCGATCCGTCAGGCGGTGATGGAAGAGGTGCCGTGTATCGCGGAGTGCGGCGGATATCTGTACCTGAAGGATTCGATCGTGGATCCGGACGGCGTGGAATGGCCAATGGCAGGTGTGCTGCCGGGCAGCAGCCGTGACGCGGGGAAGCTTGGGAGATTTGGGTATATTACTGTTAACTCAAAGAAAGAGGGACTGTTAGGACCTGCGGGAACTGAATTCCGCGCCCATGAGTTCCACCACTGGGATTCGGAGGAGAACGGGACGGATTTCGCAGCAAAAAAGCCGGTGGGAACACGGGGCTGGGACTGCGGATATACGACGGAGAGCTTTTATGCAGGCTTCCCGCACTTGTATTTTTACAGTAATGTGAAAATTGCTGAGAATTTTATTAAATGTGCAGAAACGTGGAAAAAGAAAAATCCAGGTAACTGTTCAGTAGGTCTGCGCACTTGCTGCGCTGACCGTAAGAAAACATAGGCTGGAAGGCAAAAATCCCATCAGCGAAGCTGATCTGGAATGGATTTTTGCACGTAACTATGAAGGTACTGAATAGTTACAAATCCAGAAAAGTATAGCACTTTGAAGGTTCGATAAATTTGAATTTTAGCAAATTTTTTGCATTGACAAAAATTGCAGTAGAAAAAGATTCTTACTGATATGACATAATCAAAAAGATGAATAGTGAAATGAAATATGACAGCCGAATGAAAATAAATATGACAGAAAAAACTTCAGTAGAAAAGACCTGGAAAGCATATCTGAATAAGATTGAACCGGCAGATCGAACTGCCATGGAGCTTGCGAAAAAGCGTTGGAATTCTGTGGCAAAACCCATCGGAAGTCTCGGAATTCTGGAGGAGGATATTATAAAGATCGCGGGGATCCGCGGGAACGCATCGGGAATGAAACTGGACCGGTCCGCACTGGCAGTCATGTGCGCGGATCATGGTGTCGTTGCGGAAGGGGTTTCCCAGACAGGTAAAGATGTGACGAGGATCGTTGCGGAAAACTTCACGAAAGGCGAGACATCCACCTCCAAGATGTGCCGGATCTCTGGAACTGACCTCTATCCGGTGGATATGGGAATGGATTGTGAGCCGACCGGGCAGAAAGAGCCTGACATGCACCGGATTTTGGACCGGAAAGTGGCAAGAGGATCCGGAAATATCGCGAGGGAACCGGCGATGAGCAGAACCGGGTGTCTTCAGGCACTTCTTTCCGGCATAGATCTCGCATTCCGGTTGAAAGAGATGGGATACGAAATTCTTGCCGCCGGGGAGATGGGAATCGGAAATACGACCCCTGCTGCCGCCATGAGCGCGGTGCTCACGGGGCTCTCTCCTGAAGAGGCGACCGGCCGGGGCGCCGGACTCTCTGACGCAGGACTTGAGAAGAAAAAAAAGGCAGTGGAGATGGCAGTTTCCCGTTTCTATGAGAAATATCCGGAATACCGGAATGGAACAAAAGAACAATATGAGAGTGGAGAGCTGTCCGCTGCGACGGTGCTTGCAGAGCTTGGCGGTTTTGATCTCGCTGGAATGACGGGGCTATTCCTCGGCGGAGCGGCGGCAAAGATCCCGGTTTTGACGGATGGATTCCTCTCCACCGTCTCTGGCCTTCTGGCGGTTCTCATCAGGAAAGAGGCGAAGGACTATATGCTCGCGTCCCATATCTCCACAGAACCTGCCGGGGCGGCGGTCCTTCAGATGCTGGATCTTCCGGCACCTCTTCACATGGGAATGCATCTCGGCGAGGGAAGCGGGGCGGTTGCCATGATCCCGCTTCTCAGGATGGGTGCAAAGGTATATGAGGAGATGAGCACATTTTCTGATATCTCTGTGGAACAGTACGTGGACTATCAGGAGAAAGGAGAGCGGCCATGAGGGCGGCATTTATCGCTTTTTCCATGTATTCCAGAATACCGATGCCGATGTTCGAGTGGAAAGAGGAGGACATGAAATATGCCATGTGTTTCTTCCCGGCCATCGGCATGGTGATCGGGGCAGTATTTTACGGGATGTTTCTGCTGCTCTCATGGCTTCTTCCGGGAAGCTTTCTGGCAGCGGGAATCCTTCTCGCAGTTCCGATCTTCATCACAGGCGGAATCCACATGGATGGATTTATGGACACGTGTGATGCAAGGGCGTCCTACGGAGACAGGGAGAAGAAACTCGCGATCTTAAAGGATACCCACACGGGGGCGTTCGCTGTGATCTTCGGCGCACTGTATCTGATCCTTTATGCGGCGGCATGTCTGGAGCTTGACCGGGAGACGGCGGTGCTTGTCTCGATCGGTTTTGTGATTTCAAGATCCTTAAGCGGACTCTCCACGGTGACATTCCCGGAGGCGAGAAAACATGGGATGCTGGCAGATTTTATGAAGGACGCGAAAAAGAAGACGGTGGCGGTCTGGATGGTCATCCTGTTCCTTGCGGCAGCAGTTCTGGAACTTTTTCTGGGCGGCAGAATTGGGGGAATCATTCTATCAGCATCGATCCTGATCTTTTTCTACTACCGGCATATGGCAGTGAAGGAGTTCGGTGGGGTCACAGGAGATCTGGCGGGATTTTTCCTGCAGATCTGTGAGCTTGGGATCCTCCTTGCGGCCGTGATCGGGAAGGCGGTGATCGGATGAAACTTTTCATGATCCGGCATGGGGCAACGGCCGGGAATCTGGAAAAACGGTATGTGGGCCGGACTGATGAGGGACTGACGGAGCAGGCAGTGTTCTTTCTGCGGGAAGAAGCACTGAAGCTTCGGGAGATTTCAGGAAACGTGGCAGCGATCATCACAAGCCCGATGAAGCGGTGTCTTGAGACGGCAGAAATTCTGTTCCCGGAGAAGCTATATGAACATGTTCCGAGAATCCAGAAAGCCGGACTCTCCGAGTGTGATTTCGGAACCTTTGAGTATAAGAATTATCTGGAACTTTCCGGGGATGCGGAGTATCAGCATTTTATCGACACGCTGGGGAGAGAGGGATTTCCCGGCGGGGAGACCACGGAGGCGTTTAAAGCCCGGACAGTGAAGGCATTTCAGGAAATATGGAAGGAAATTTCTTCTCAGGCTGAACAGGGGACTGACCGGACGCTCGTTTTTGTCGTTCATGGAGGAACGATCATGGCAGTCATGGAGGCGTTTTCGGAGGAAAAGAAAAGTTACTATGACTGGCAGGTTGGGAACGGGGAAGGCGTTTTGGGAAAAATGGATGCGTCAGATGGACAGATCCGCAACGCGCGGATCATTAAAGCTAAATAACCGATAACGAAATGTGTAAAGGAAAAGATGAAGGGAGAACAAAAACATGATACTTTTATTATCTGTATGCAGCATCGGATTTCTGATCTACGGAGCGCTGGTTGTAAGCGGCATCTACACGCCGATCAGCTCAAAGATCCTTGTGGAGGACGAAGAACGGGCAAAATGGTGCCACACAGAGGGCGTCACAAAGATGCTCTGGGGGCTGGATCTGGCATTCTTTGTCATGTACCGATGCAGCGTATTTCCGGCAGTTTTATGGCTGGCGGCATTTCTTGTACTGACGGTGGTTATTATCATCATGGCATATAAGAATAACGGAAAATATTTGAAATAGAGTCCGTAAAGGATTCCTGAATTTTTGTCCGCGGGGAAAAGGACGACAGGCTCACATGCGTATGGAAACATAGTTTCGTTTGTGCATCTGAAAACAGGAAAATTACGGCAGATAAGGAAGAATTTACATGATAGACAGAATGGAACTTCTGGCGGTGATCGTACTTGGTTTTCTGCTGGATCAGGTCCTCGGCGATCCGCACTGGCTGTATCACCCGGTGCGGCTGATCGGGACATATATCAGTTTTCTGGAAAAAGGAATACGGAAGATCTTTGGAGACGGGGAACGGGCGCTGCTTGCGGGCGGCGTCGTCCTTGTCCTTTTTGTGACGGGAACGACGGCGGTCGTATCCGGCGGCATTCTTTATGCCTGTGGGCGGATCTCCCCAGGGCTTAAATTTCTGGTCTCGGTGATCCTCTGCTATCAGCTATTTGCGGTGAGATCCTTAAAAGATGAGAGCATGAAGGTCTACCGGGAATTGAAAAAAGATGATCTACCGGCAGCCCGGTACGCGGTCTCCATGATCGTGGGCCGTGATACGGAACGTCTCGACATGACGGGAGTCACGAAAGCGGCGGTGGAAACTGTAGCGGAAAATACTTCGGATGGTGTCGCAGCCCCGCTTTTTTATATGGCTCTCGGCGGCCCGGTCCTCGGCTGGATATATAAGGCAGTTAACACCATGGATTCCATGGTGGGATACAAGAACGACAAGTATTTTTATCTTGGAAGGGCGGCGGCAAAGCTTGACGATCTCCTGAACTTCATACCTGCGAGACTCTGCGCCTGGGTCATGATTTTCGCCTCCTATCTGCCATCAAAAGATCATGAATTTGACGGTTCCCATGCGAAGGAGATCTTTTTAAGGGACCGTTTCAACCACGCGAGCCCAAATTCCGCCCAGACGGAATCGGTCTGCGCCGGATCACTCAGGATCCGCCTTGCGGGAGATGCCTGGTATTTCGGAAAACTTGTGAAGAAGAAATACATTGGGGATGATCTGCGGCCGGTAGAGATCGAGGATATTCCGCGGGCGAATAAGCTTCTTTACCGGACATCATGGATCCTTATGGGACTCTGTGCGGTGGTGGAAACGGTTCTCAATTTATTGTAAAGATGGTTTAGGGCATAAAAACAGGATATGGCAGCAGTCGTAATGCAGAGTATATGCGATTATAAATTGTGTTAAAACGGCTGCAGCACTACGGAGGAATCAAATTGGCAAAAGTAATCATGATCCAGGGAACGATGTCGAATGCTGGGAAAAGCTTTCTCGCGGCGGGGCTCTGCCGGATCTTTAAACAGGACGGGCTCAAGACCGCCCCGTTCAAATCCCAGAATATGGCATTAAATTCCTACATCACAAAGGACGGTCTTGAGATGGGCCGTGCTCAGGTCATGCAGGCGGAGGCGGCTGGAATCGAACCCGAGGCGGCGATGAATCCGATCCTCCTAAAGCCCACCTCCAACATGGGCTCCCAGCTCATCGTAAACGGAGAAGTCAGGGGAAATTATCCGGCGGCGGAATATTTTAAGATGAAAAAGAGCCTGATCCCGGACATCATGGATGCCTACAATTCCCTTGCATCCCGGTACGACGTGATCGTCGTGGAGGGTGCCGGAAGTCCGGCAGAGATCAACCTCAGGGAGAACGATATCGTGAACATGGCCATGGCCCGCGAGGCCGTGGGCGACGACGACCGTATCCTGGTGGAACCCTTCACCGGCCTGACCGTGGAATATGCGGCCAAACGCGGAGCCTGTGCCATCCTGCGCGGCCTGCGCGCCGTCTCGGACTTCGAATACGAATTCCAGCTGGCCCTCATGAACCGCCGCCTGCAGCGCGACATCCAGACCGTGTTCCTGATGACCGACTACCAGTGGCTGTTCATCAGCTCCACCATCGTCAAGGCCGCGGCCAGCCACGGCGCCGACATCGTGGGCCTGGTGCCCGAGAACGTGCGCCTGCGCCTGATGGAAAAATACCAGCGCGGCGAAGTGCGCCAGGCCACTCCCTGCCTGTCCGCTCCCTACGGCGGCTTCCGCGTCAACAAATAAGATGCCCGCGCCCCTGCCCGTCATCTGTCTGGCCGGCCCCACGGGCTGCGGCAAGACCGCCGCGGCCCTGGCCCTGGCCGAAGCCCTGAAGGGAGAGGTCATCAACGCCGACTCCCGCCAGGTCTACAGCGACTTCCCGCTCATCACGGCCCAGCCCTCGCCCGAAGAGCGGGCCTGCTGCCCGCACCACCTGTACGGCTTTTTGCCCACGGAACAGAAGATCAGCGCCGGCCGCTGGGCCGACCAGGCCGTGGCCGAGGCAAAGGCCGTGCTGGCCCGGGGCCATGTGCCTCTGCTGGTGGGCGGCACCGGTCTGTATTTCCAGGGCCTGCTGCACGGCATCGCCGAGATACCGGCCATCGATCCGGCCATCACCGCCGCCCTCACGGCCCGGCTGGCCGAGGAAGGCCCGGCGGCCCTCCATGCCGAACTGGCCGCCAGCGACCCCGCCTATGCGGCCCGCATCCATCCCAATGACCGCCAGCGCATCGTGCGTGCCCTGGAAGTGCTGGCCGGCACCGGCCACACCTTCAGCTGGTGGCACGAGCACGGCATGCCCGAACCGCCCTGCGCCGGGCCGCTGCTGGTGCTGGACATGGAACTGGATGCCCTGACGCCCCGCCTGGCCCGCCGTATCGACCTGATGCTGGAACAGGGGGCCCTGGACGAGGCCCGCGCCGCCCGGCAGCGCTGCGACGATGCCGCGGCCCCCGGCTGGTCCGGCATCGGCTGCGCCGAAGTGCTGGCCCATCTGCGCGGCGAACTTTCCCTGGAGGAATGCCGCCGCCTCTGGCTGCACAACACCCGCGCCTATGCCAAACGCCAGCGCACCTGGTTCCGGGCCCGCGGCGAGGCCCGTTTCTTCGCCCCGCAGGATCTGGACGGGCTGCTGGCGGCCGCCCGGCAGGCCTGCTGAACCGGACAGACGCACACGCGGCCCTGCTCCGCGACCGGCAGACGACCCACGGCACCATGCCCGGCACGGCCACGGCATGGTGCTTTTTTTCTGTCCGTACGGCACTCCTTCCCCCACAGGGACCGCGGCCCGGGCACCGGAGCCTCCCCTTTTTGGCGCGTGTCACAGAAGATTTCTCAAAATATTTCTTGACATCCTGCCCGCTCCCCCATCCCCGCCGGTACCTCCTCCTTTGCCTGATCTGTTCCCGAAACAGGGCCAGCCGCAAGGATTTTTCCCGCTGCGGCCCCCTTTTTCTTCGCTCTGGATGCCCCAATACCACCGTACAAGTAAGCTTTTCAGCCCGCGACCTCCCCTTGACGTGGCCTTGTGCCTGCGGTAACTTGCCACACATTATTGGTGTGTTTGGCTCATGAGAGCCGGAGGACGCCCGCGGCTCCACGCTGCGGGAGAATGGGGAAAAGTCTGTTTCAAAAGGACGAGCACATGAGGAACGGTAAAGCACTGCTTTTGGCGGCGGTGATTGCCTTGGCCGGCGTGGCCTGTCTGATGCTTCCCGAAGCCAACCGCGCTGTGGCGGTGGGTCTGGAAGAATCCGACGCGGAAATGCCTAATGCCACGGTTCTCTTTCCGGTCAGCGAAAAGCCCAATCCCAAGGGCGCCAGCATGACGCCGGTGACATTCAACCATCAGGCTCACGTCGACAAGATCGACGATTGCGCGGCCTGCCATCACACGGGTGACATGGTGGCCTGTAGCACCTGTCATACCGTGGAAGGCAAAGCCGAGGGCAACTTCATCAACCTTGAGCGCGCCATGCACGCCACCAAGATCGCCCCGCGCAAGGATGGCGTCACGCCCAAGAGCTGTGTGAGCTGCCACGAAGAACAGTACAAGGAACGCCGCGAATGCGCCGGCTGCCACGAGATCGTCACTCCCAAGCGTGACGACAAGTGGTGTGGCGTCTGCCACGTGGTCACCTCCAAGATGACCCCCGAACAGTACCAGCTGGGCGTGGCCGGCAAGCTGTCCGCCGAGGACCGCGTCGCCCTGGCCGAAGCCACCATCGCCGAACGCAAGCCCGTGGACTACCTGGCCCCCGAAGCCTGCCCCTACAAGGTGGAGATCGGCAGCCTGTCCGACAAGTTCGAGCCCAACCTCTTCAACCATCGTCGTCACGTCTCTTCGCTCATGAAGCGCATTGAAGGCGACAATCTGGCCAAGGCGTTCCACAGCGAACCCGAGACCCTGTGCGCCACCTGCCACCATCGCAGCCCCCTGTCGGCCACTCCGCCCAAGTGCGGCAGCTGCCACTCCGCCAAGATCGATCCCCGCGTGCCCGAGCGTCCCACGCTGAAGGCCGCGTATCATCTGCAGTGCATGGGTTGCCATGACGGCATGGACGTTGCCCGTCCCCTCGATACGTCCTGCGCGTCCTGCCACAAGCCGCGTGCGACCGAGAACGCCAACTAGCTGGAGAGTACGATTATGAATCGTAGAAAATTTCTGACCATCCTGGGCAGCGCTGGCGTCGCTTCCGCATTGGGCACGGCACAAGTGGCCAAGGCCGGCGGCACCCATATGTTCCCTTACTATGAAGACAGCTACGGCGTCCTGCACGATACCACCCGCTGCATCGGCTGCCGCAGCTGCGAAGAGGCTTGCAACAAGGTCAACAACCTGCCCAAGCCCGAAAAGCCCTTCACCGACCTTTCCGTCTGTGACAAGCATCGTCGCACCTCCGCCGATGCCTGGACGGTGGTCAACAAATACGAAGTGGGCGGCAAGCCCGTGTTCCGCAAGCTGCAGTGCTTCCACTGCAACGACCCGGCATGCGCCAGCGCCTGCTTCACCAAATGCTACACGAAGAACCCCGACGGTTCCGTGACGTATAACGGCAAGCAGTGTG
>ERZ772897.3770-NODE-3770-length-10767-cov-8.048917_pt1 | contig 10767 bp, 15 predicted proteins | sample MGYA00512125_ERZ772897 | MGnify/ENA primary metagenome ERZ772897 (study PRJEB29015, sample SAMEA2737660) | human gut metagenome | biome: human gut; feature: human-associated habitat; material: faeces | place: China | collected 2012 ... | reverse complement strand
GAGGCGAATTCACCATTTTTTCTTCTCAGCTTCTTTTCGGATTGTACCTATCTTTTTGTCTGAGCGAGTATCACGACCATCAGGGTTCCGAATAGTGCCTGGAGGCAATCCACGTGTTTTCTCAAAAGTACCAACGGTGCAGTCACTTCTAACCTTTCTAGGCATAAAGCGTCCTCCTTACTTTTTCATTTTTTTTTCAATTTTCGAGATATTAGTCTGTGTTGTTCCTAAAATCTCAGCTACTTGGGTTTTTCCTTCCGCTCGCATTTTGGCGATAGTGGTTCCCATTTGATTAAATGGCTTGCCCAAAGAAGTCCTTGATTGTGAGATGACAGCCGCATCGTCGTAACTACACACCTCAATGGTCAAAGTTTCAGTTGATGTCTTTCGTTTCATTTTCAGCACGTTATCCTTCTTATGAACCTCTACATCCCTACGCCCCAGCAACTCTTTCAAGGTCATATCACCGATGTCCTTTGGAAGCATTTCATCAGCGCCCTTTTTGATTAGATTGTTCATCTTGTTCCCCCATTTCAAGCTAACAGTATCATTCATATAATTCATATGAATGATACAACTTTTGAGCGCGCATGTCAAGAACAAAACTCAAAAGAAAGGAGATTTTACTCTTTGCCCTATGTAAATGTTCCCAACGATCTTTCCAAGATCAAGACGAAAATTGCCTTTAACCTTACCCGCCGCCAGCTTATCTGCTTCGGCGGCGCGGCTGCCGTGGGTATCCCCGTGTATCTGCTGACCCGTCACGCGCTGGGCGGCACCGGGGCGATGTTCCTGATGATCGCGATCATGCTCCCAGCCTTTTTCATGGCGATGTATGAGCGGGATGGCCTGCCCTTTGAAAAGGTGGCCCGGAATATCATCCGGGCCAAGTTCCTGCGGCCCGGTGTGAGGCCCTATCAGACACAGAATATCTACGCCCCGTTTGCGGGAAAGGAGGTCACACTTGAGCAAAAGCCCCAAGAAGTCAAAAAGCCTGACGCGGGCCGGTAATCGTCCGGCGACCATATCGGCCCAGCAGACCATTCCCTATGTGCGGATGCTGCCAGACGGCATTTGTCAGCTCCCCGGCGGTGTCTACACAAAAACGCTGGAATATGAGGACATCAACTATTCCGTTGCGTCCGCCGAGGATCAGACGGCCATTTTCGGCGGCTGGAGTTCGTGGCTGAATTATTTTGACAGTTCGCTGCCGTTCCAGCTTTCCTTTGTCAACCGCCGCAGCCGCTCCGGGAGCCGCTACAAGGTGAATATCTCCGAGGCGGATGACCGCTTCAACAGCGTCCGCACGGAATACACGGGGATGCTGAAAAACCAGATCGCCAAAAGCAACAACGGTATCGAACGGGCCAAGTACGTCACCTTTTGCATCCCCGCTGAAAATGTGGCCGCCGCCCGTCCCCGTCTGGAACGTGTAGAGGCGGACGTGATCGGCAACTTTAAGCGGCTGGGGGTACAGAGCCAGCCCCTTGACGGGCGGGAGCGTCTGGCCCTGCTGCACGGCCAGCTTCACCCCGGCAGCCGGGAGCCGTTCCGCTTCAAGTGGGCGGACATCGCCCATACGGGCATGGGAACGAAAGACTTTATCGTGCCGGACAGCTTTGACTTCCGGCAGAGCCGCTCGTTCCGCGTGGGCCAGACATGGGGCGCGGCGTCCTACTTGCAGATCATGGCGTCGGAGCTGTCGGACAAGCTGCTGTTGGAGATTTTGGAGCTGGACGCCGAGCTGACTGTCACCATGCACATTCAGACGGTGGATCAGGTCAAGGCCATTAAAACGGTCAAGGGTAAAATCTCCGACATCGACAAGATGAAAGTGGAGGAGCAGCGCAAGGCTACCCGCGCTGGATATGACCCTGACATTCTTCCGCCCGATCTTGTCACCTTTTCCAAGGACGCCGCCGAGCTGCTGGCTGACCTGCAAAGCCGCAACGAGCGAATGTTCCTCTTGACGTTCCTGATCGTCAACACCGCCCCTACGCGGGAGCGGCTGGAAAACGACATTTTCACCGTGAACGGCATCGCGCAGAAATATAACTGCGCCGTCAAGCGGCTGGACTGGCAGCAGGAGCAGGGCTATATGTCCTCGCTGGCCCTCGGCTACAACGGCATTGAAATTCAGCGCGGCATGACCACCAGCTCCACGGCCATCTTCGTCCCCTTTATGACGCGGGAGCTTCGCATGGATGGCCCGTCCCTCTACTACGGCATGAACGCCCTGTCCCATAACGTCATCATGGCTGACCGCAAAAAGCTGAAATCCGCCAACGGTCTTTACCTCGGCTCCACGGGCAGCGGCAAGAGCTTTGCCGCCAAGCGTGAATTGCTGAACGTCTTTCTTGCCATCCCGCAGGATCGCATCATCGTGGTAGACCCGATGGGCGAATATGCCCCGCTGGTGGAACGGCTGGGCGGTCAGGTCATCGAGATCGCGCCGGACAGCCCCAACCACATTTCCCCGATGGATGTTCAGATGGACATGGGCGGCGGGGACAGCCCCCTGTCCCTGAAAGCGGATTTTCTGCTGTCGCTGTGTGAGCTGGTGGTGGGAGGCCGGGATGGTTTGCAGCCCATCGAGAAAACCGTCATTGACCGCTGTGTGCGTCAGGTGTACCGGGAAATGGCGCTGGGGCTGGAAACGGCCAAAACGCCGCTGCTCCAAGATTTGTATGAGGAGCTGCTGCGCCAGCCGGAGCCGGAGGCCAAGCGGATCGCCACGGCGCTGGAGCTTTACTGCACAGGCTCCCTCAATCTCTTTAACCATCCTACCAACGTCAACCTCAATTCCCGCGTGGTGTGCTTTGTGCTGAAAGGCATGGGCGAAAACCTCCGCAAGATTGCCATGCACATCACCAACGATTTTGTCACCTCTGCGGTGGGAACCAACTTCAAAAACGGCGTGGCGACATGGTGCTATTTTGACGAGTTCCATATTCTGCTCCGTGATCCGCTGACCGCCAGCTACTTCGTGACCGTCTGGAAGATGCTCCGCAAACAGGGCTGCGTCCCCTCGGCCCTGACGCAGAACGTGAAAGACCTGCTGGCCAGCCGGGAGATTGAGAACATTCTGGACAACACGGATTTTATGATCCTGCTGTCGCAGGCGCAGAGTGACCGCACCATTCTTGCCAAGCAGATTGGTATTTCAGAGCACCAGCTATCGTATATCACGCAGTCCAACTCCGGCGAGGGCCTGCTGTTCTATGGCAGCGTCACCATCCCGTTTGTTGACCGCTTCCCCCGTGGCGAGATCTACGACCTGCTGACCACCAAGCCGGAGGACGCCGCCAATGGAAAACAGGCAGAATAAGCCGCCCGAGGGAGGGGCTGCTTCTGGTCACGGTGGCCAGAAGTTCCATACCGACAGCGAACAGGCCAAGCTCCACAAGTCCAAGCTCCGCATGGAGAGCCGGGAGGAACGGCTGAACAAGGCCCGTGAAAGGCTGGCAAAGCAGAAGCCGCCGAAAAAGCCCGGCCCCATCAAGCGGATCGCCCGGATCGCCGGACATGAAACCCATGCTTTTCTTCACGGAAAGGTGTATCAGGAGGAGCGCGACAATGTAGGTGTGGAGGGCGGTCATTTTGTGGAGCGTTCCGGCGAGGCCGCGCTGCACTATGGGCGGCACAAGGTACGCAGGGCCATCCGGGAGCACCCGGCCAAGGCTGCCGCCCGTGCGGAGTCCCGGTACATCAAGGCCACGGCGGACTACCATTCCCGCAAGTTCGCACAGGAGCAGCCGGAGGCGCAGAGCGCCGCCGCCCGGTTATGGCACCGCCACAAGCTGAAACGGGAGTATCAGCGCAAGGCGCGGGAAACCGCCAAGCAGACCGCCAAAGCCGCCGAACAAACCGTATCGGCCACAGAGCGGTTTGTCCGGGAAGCGGCGGCGTTCGTCAAGCGGCATCCCGTGGGGACGCTGCTTGCGCTGGGCTGCCTGCTGGTGGTGCTGACCCTGCAATCGTGTATGTCCTCGATGGTGTCCGTGGGAAACAGCACCCTTGCGGCCATCGCCGCCAGCACCTATAAGGCGGAGGACGCGGATATGCTGGGAGCCGAGGCCGCCTACTGCGCGCTGGAGGACGAGCTGCAACGCTGCCTCGACACCTACACCCGCACCCACGATTACGACGAATACCATTTTGACCTCGACACCATTGAACACGATCCCTATGTACTGATCTCTATGATCTCCGCGCTCCATGAGGGCGCGTGGACGCTGGACGAGGTGCGCGGGACGCTGCAAGACCTCTTTGACCGCCAGTACATTTTGACCGAGGATGTGGTGGTGGAGGTGCGCTACCGTACCGTTACCCGGACGGACAGCGAGGGCAACGACTATGAGGTGGAGGTGCCGTACAACTATTACATCTGCTATGTCACGCTGGAAAACTTCAATCTCTCCCACGTCCCGGTTTACATGATGTCCGAGGAGCAGCTTTCCATGTATGCCCTGTATATGTCCACGCTGGGAAACCGGCCTGATCTGTTCCCCTCGTCCGGCTATATCGGGAAATACATCACCAACCGCCCGCCGGAGCATGAAGTCCCGGAGTCCTATCTGGATGATGAAACCTTTGCCGCCATTCTGAAAGAAGCGGAAAAGTATCTCGGCTTTCCCTATGTGTGGGGCGGCAGCTCTCCGAATACCTCGTTCGACTGCTCCGGCTTCGTCAGCTATGTTTACAATCAATGCGGCTGGGACTTTGGGCGGCTGGGGGCGCAGGGGCTATACAACATCTCCACTCGGACAAGCAGCCCCAAACCCGGCGACTTGGTATTTTTCACAGGGACTTATGACACGCCGGGGATCTCCCATGTAGGCATCTATGTGGGCGATGGCTGGATGCTTCATTGCGGCGACCCCATCAGCTACACCAACCTCAACACGAGCTACTGGCAGTCCCATTTCTACGCCTACGGAAAACTATTTTGACAGGAGGTTTTTTATGGCTATCTCCAAAAGCGCAAAAATTCAGGCCGAGATCGAAAAGGTCACGGCCAAGATCAACGAGCAGCAGGCACGGCTCAAGGAACTGGAACAGAAAAAGCTGGAGGCCGAGAACAGCGAGATCGTGGAGATCGTGCGCGGCATGAGCGTTTCGCTCACCGACCTGCCCGTGCTGCTTCAGACCATCAAGAGCGGCGGCACTTTGGGACAGAATGTCCCGAAGTCTGCGGATAAGGAGGACAGCGAATGAACAAGTGGATGAAGAAGCTGACAGCGGCGCTCTGCGCCGCTGTTTTGATGTGCGGCATGGCGGTCACGGCCTACGCTGGGGGCGGTGAGGAATGGGACGGGCTTGATCCTGTGGAGCCGCCGCCCATGGAAACCGTTGACCCCGGCGAGGGCTTCACCGAGGACGGCAACCTTGTGACCCGTGATTTGCTCTACGATAAGGCCACCAACAAGCAGTTCATCACGGTGCAGACCAGCGGCGGCAACACCTTTTACATCGTTATTGACTATGACAAGCCCACCGACGAGGACAGCGAGCAGTACCAGACCTACTTTTTGAACATGGTGGACGAGGCCGACCTGCTGGCGGCGATGCAGGCTGCGGGCAGTGAGCTGCCGGAGTGTGCCTGCGCCGACAAATGCGCCGTAGGTGCTATCAACACAGATTGCACCGTCTGCGCCGTGAATATGGGCGAGTGCCAGGGCAAGGCTCCCGAGCCTGCGCCCGTGGTGGAGCCGGAGCCTGACCCCGAGCCGGAGCAGCCCGAGAGCAGCGGCGGAACGCTTCTGCTGGTGCTGGCCGTGGTGGTCATCGGCGGCGCGGCGGGCTGGTATTTCAAGATCTACCGTCCTAAAAAGCAGCAGGCCGCCGATGCTGCGGAGGACTACGGCGACGATTATGACGATACCCCGCCTTGGGAGGACGAGGACGACACGGAAAGCGAGGGCAAGGAATGAGATTTACCAACAGCCCCTATGAGGACTTTATGAAAGAAAAAAGCTACTTCAAGGGTGTTCCGCCCAGCCTGCCGCCCAAAGGCTCCCGCTGTGATGGTTGCCCCTACTGGCGCGGGATCGGCTGTATGTTCTGCTATCGAGAACAGCTTGCGCCAAAGACGGGGGGCAAACATGAGCCGTGAGCTGACCCGGCAGGAAAAAGCGGCGATCCGCAAGCTGGTGACAAAATGGTGCGCCAACTACGATAAAGACTATGGCTGCCTGCCGCTGGACTGTCCCTGCTATATGCTGGGCAAGTGCTGGACGGGCGCTTATTGCCGCTATTTCCGCGCGGCGGTGCTGCCCCTTGATCCTGTGCTGGAAAGGTCGCTGACCATGGAGCGTATCACAGAAACCCGGCCTTGCCCGGTATGCGGCAGGGCTTTCCTCCCGGATGGGCGGCAGCGGTACTGCTCCCCGGCCTGCGCCGGGACTGCCCTGCGGGAGCAGAAGCGGGCATATATGCGCCGCAAGCGGAGGTAGCGCGTGGAAAAATAGCCCCGGGAAACGCCTGCATTTGCAAGGCTTTTCCGGGGTGCTTTCGGGGTGGGCGGTATGTTTTTCCGTCCGCCCCTGTTTTTGCAGAAATGCTTTCCACATCCAAGCAACAGGACTTTGGGACATTTTGTCCCGAAGTCCCGGCTGAAAGGAGGAATTATGCCGAAATATTATGAGATCAGCGAGTCGGCGGCAAAGCGGGCAAAGGATATGAACAGCTATTCCGACTATGCCCCCGGCTCGGCTACGGCGGGCTACCGGGCGATGGTGGATGAAGCCTACGTGCTGGCAGAGAAACAAAAGGCGCAGGTCGATCCCATGTACCATGATAAGATCGATGCCCTTGTTGACTGCTACGCCCGCAGGCTGGCGGAAAACCTCAATGAGCGCAACGCCATTGACGCCCGTGTTCCGTCCATTCTGATCACCGGGGGCGGCAATTTCCCCGTGGCGAAAAAGGCCAAGCAGAACGCCGCCCGGGATCGCAACTACGGCGAGTACGCCGAAATTGAAAAGCTGCTGGACAAGATCCGCTCCACAGGCCGAGGCGGTATCAGCGCCGATGATGACCTTGCTGTGGAAAAGCTCACAAAAAAGCTGGAGGGAATGGAGTCCCAGCAGGCCATGATGAAGGCGGTCAATGCCTACTACCGCAAGCACAAGACGCTGGAGGGCTGCCCCGAGCTGACGGCGGAGCAGGTGGAAAAGGTCACGGCGTCCATGTCCCAAGACTGGCGCAAAGACCCCGTTCCGTTTCCGTCCTATCTGCTCACCAACAATAACGCCAACATCCGCCGTGTGCGCCAGCGCATCGAGGAGCTGAGCCACAAGGCGGAGTTTGTGGGCTGGACATTCCCCAGTGGGGAGGCCAAGGTCAATGAGGCGGAGAACCGCTTGCAGCTCATTTTTGCGGATAAGCCGGATGCCGATACCCGGCAGGCGCTCAAAAGCGAGGGCTTCAAATGGGCGCCCAGCCAAGGGGCATGGCAGCGGCAGCTCAACCAGAACGCCATCCGTGCCGCCGCGAGACTGGACTTCCTGCGCCCGGAGGATGGGACAAACCCCTGTCAGCTCCAGTCCTCGGTCAAGAGGGCGGAGAAGGATGTGTCACGGTGAGGAGGCAGTATGGACAAAAACCAAGGCTATGAGATCATCAAGGCCGTCATGCTGGAAAACGGCAGGGGCTTTGCGCTGGGGCATCATCCTACCGCTCCCTCGCCCTATGTCACATGGGCTTGCTATGATGACAAGGACGGCCAGCGGCAGTATGAATGGGGGCATTACGGCAGCGACCGTGCCGCTCTGGAGCAGGACTTTGCAGCGCGGGTGCAGGAGTACCAGCGCCTTTACAATGTCGGTGTCAAGCAGACCGAGGCCCCCGGCCTTTACAAGTATTACTCCACCCAGCGCCCCGTGGACATTGGGACATTCCCGAAGCCGCCCCGCAACGCCCCAGATGAGATCGTCAACTACGATCAGCGCGTCCCGGTTGAAAATGGATCGTTTCTGGCGTGGGGGCATTTGACCTACACGCGGCCATTGACGAAACGGCAGGCGTCTGACTATGAGCTGCGGCCTGCGCCCGACAATCCCGACAGACCCCGTTCGATCCGGGAGCAGATGAAAACCGCCGCAAAACAGGCCGAGGCTGGCCGTGGGCAATCCGCCCCCAAGAAAAATGCCCCTGACCGGGGCGACAGATAGGAGGACATTTATGGAGCAGGAACACAATCCCAACAAGAACGCCGAGCTTGCGATGGAGCAGAATGGGAACATGATCGACGGCATCATCAACAATCTGCCTGCGCCGCCCCCGGAGGAAAAGCCGCTGGACAAGGTACGGGAACACCCGCCCAAGCGCCGCAGCCGGGAGCGTGAGGAGCGTTGACAAAAAAGCGGCGGCGCTCTGTCCATCTTCATGTGATGGTAACGCCGGAGGAACAGGCATTGATCGCTGACCGCATGGCCGAGGCGGGGATCTCCAACATGGGGGCTTATATGCGGAAAATGGCGCTCAACGGCTATGTCCTCCATGTTGACCTCTCGGACATCCGGGAGCTGGTGGCCTTGCAGCGGCGGTGTGCCAACAACCTAAACCAAGTGGCGATCCATGTGAACACCTACGGCATCTATCCCTCGGAGATCGCGGCGCTCCAAAAGGACTATGCCGACCTATGGGAGCCGCTGTCCGAGCTGCTGAAAAAGCTGTCGGCGGTGGTGAGCCTATGACCTGTCGGGGAGCGGCCTTGCGCCGTTCCCCGGCTTTCACGACTTCGGGACATTTTGTCCCAAAGTGGTGAAAGCTCGACATCCTTGTGTGCCTATTTTCCCAGCGGTATAATATGGGTAGAAGGACAAACCAACCCGATTTTTTAATGGAGGTAGCTGCTATGATCGTTCTCAAAATCCTTGCCGCCCCCGTGATGGTGGCGCTGTCCCTGCTGGCCGCTATGGTCACATTTCTATTCTGCGTGGCGTCCGCCGTGTGTGAGCTGGGCTGCATCGTGCTGACGCTGCTCTCCCTGATCCTGTTCATCGGCGGGCAGACGGTGGGCGGGATCGTGTTCCTCGTCCTTGCGTTCCTCGTTTCTCCCTTTGGCGTTCCCGCCATCGCTGAGTGGCTGGTGGACAAGTTACACTCGGCCAAGTTTGCCCTGCGGGACTTCATCATCGGCTGATACTTCGGGGCAAAATGTCCCAAAGCTGAAACGACGGCGGCTGACCACAGCCGCCGTTTTATTTATATAGCACCTATCTCGACAAGATGGAAACTGCCGGATTATTAAATCTCGCCGTTACAATATCGCACGATTAGTTCCTTTATGTTGTTGGCAACAGGCCTCCAACAACAGCTATCCCCTATGTATTCATGTTCCCAGATGTAAATTACGCTCTTATCAGCCGTCCCATTTGGGCAAACACGGTAACAATAATAATCACCGCACCCATTCGTTGCGAAGAATATGAACCTATCCACTCGTTCCTGATATTCTTCTTTGCTATAATCTTCCTCAAAAAGTGGGAGGAATATCTCTCGATTCAGCTTTACATTCTCGATTATTTCTTCAGCCGATAAAAAGAGCCACTTATCACCATTCATTTCCCTTAGTAGATTTTTTAATTCTTCGGGGAACGAGTATCCTACAACTTTTTCTGCTTCGGATATTACAGTCTCAGAGCAAGGCGGTTGAACTTTCACCCACTCATTTCCTTTGGTAAGCTCCAAAACTAATTCTCTATACATTTATGAAGTCCTCCGTCAAGTCTCTATTGTAAAGTATCTCCGCAGTTATATCGGTACAAGTATAACAGATTATCTATGACTATTCAATGCTGAAAGGAGGGCTGCCTACGGCCACGACCTACTACAAGAAGCACAAAATCAGCAAGGGCGAAACCATCGCGCAGTCCTTGAAAGAGCGGTTTGACTACGGGCAAAACCCGGACAAGACCGAGGGCGGCGAATTGATCTCGTCCTACGGCTGCGACCACATGACCGCCGATGCCGAATTCCTTTTAAGCAAAGCAAAGTACAAAGCTGCCACAGGCCGGGAGCAGCGGCGAGATGCCGATGTGCTGTGCTATCAGATCCGCCAGTCATTCAAGCCCGGAGAGATCACCCCCGAGGAGGCAAACCGTGTGGGATATGAGACAGCCATGCGCTGGACGAAGGGCAAACACGCCTTTTTTGTGGCCACCCATACAGACCGCCGCCATATCCACAACCACATTTATTACAATTCAACCGCGCTGGACTGCGCCCACAAATACCGGGATTTTTTCAGATCGGCCAGCGCCCTGCGGCGGCTCTCTGACCGGGTATGCCTTGAAAATGATCTGTCCGTGATTACCAATCCCAAGCTGCACAGCAAGGGGCGTTTCCTCCACTACGGCCAATGGATCGGTGAGCGGCCCCCGTCTGCACAGCAGAGGCTACGCCTTGCCATCCGTGACGCGCTGGCAAAAAAGCCCGCTGACTTCGAGGCGTTTCTGCGGCTCATGGAGGGGGCCGGGTATGCCGTGAAGCGTGGGCGGGGCGGCGTGATCTCGTTCCTTGTGCCGGGGCAGAAGAAACCCACCCGGCTCCGGGCCTCTACCTTGGGGGACGGCTACGATCCCGAGGACATCCGGGCGGTGATTGCCGGAGAACAGCCCGCCCCGGAGATCCCCGACGAGGCCCCGCCGCCCCAGCGGATCAATCTCATAATCGACATTCAAGAGCGGTTGAGCCAGGGCAAGGGCCCGGCCTATGAACGATGGGCCAAGGTCTACAACCTCAAACAGATGGCCGCTGCCC
>ERZ772897.3761-NODE-3761-length-10791-cov-4.889810_pt1 | contig 10791 bp, 9 predicted proteins | sample MGYA00512125_ERZ772897 | MGnify/ENA primary metagenome ERZ772897 (study PRJEB29015, sample SAMEA2737660) | human gut metagenome | biome: human gut; feature: human-associated habitat; material: faeces | place: China | collected 2012 ... | reverse complement strand
TTATGAAGCTACTTAGCAGGCTGGGAATTTCTCCACACAAACTGATGATGCCTCAGAAAACGTCCATGCTCATGAAGCAGACCTCCTTTCCGTTTCCGGCATAGAGGCAGCAACGCAGCTAGTATAACATAGAAAACCGAATACAGTATATAGGGATAGATGCAGGTGACGATTTCTCGAAATACACTACACAATATGATTCATGATAAAGGATATCAATATACTATATATCATAAATTTTTAGTATTTTATATTTCTGAAAAATAAGTGTATAATATAGTTAAACAATAATAGATATTGAAATGAAGTGAATATCAAAATGTGATGGACGTCACACAGGCGTTTTGGTGGATTCCACTGCACAAGCATATTCCTTTCATCTTTGAACGGAAAGGCGGGATTGGACATGAAAGAACGGCCACGTGTCGTCATCCTCGGCGGGGGTATCGGCGGCATAAAAGCAGCGCAGAAACTGGCCAACCAGCCGGTAGATGTGCTGATCATCGATCACAACAACTACCAGGTCTTCCAGCCGCTCCTTTATCAGGTAGCGACATCGATGCTCTCGACGGATGAGGTCGTCTACCCCATTCGCGGTTTCTTCAAAAAAGCGAATAATGTTGATTTCCTTTTAGCAGAAGTCCGTGGCATCCAGCCAAACGAAAAGATCGTCAAGACGAGTCACGGGGATGTTCCCTACGACTATCTCATCATCGCTCTTGGCTCGACGCCAAATTTCTTCGGCAATGAAGAAGTAGAACGCAACGCATTCCCATTGAAGACCCTGCAGGATGCAATCCGCATCCGCAGCCATCTTTTAAGTGTCTTTGAAGAAGCGTCTGCTGAGACAGACCCGGAAAAGCGCAAGGCTCTGCTGACCTTTGTCTTTGTCGGCGCAGGCCCGATTGGTGTGGAAGGTGCCGGTGGTGTATCCGAACTCGTTTACGATGTCCTGCAGAAAGAGTTTCATTATATTGACTTTGACGAAGTCAGCATCCATCTGATTGGCGCCGACGCATGCGTGCTCGGCATGATGTCCGAAAAGCTCCGTACCGAGACGCTCAAAGTCCTGCAGAAAAAGCGCATTGACGTACAGTGCTCCATGCTCGTGACGGGCTATGACGGAGAGACGCTCTTCTACCGTCCGATGCATGCTCCAAAAGATGCGCCGTGCTCCACGCTCCAGACGAAAACAGTTGTCTGGTCGGCAGGTGTACGCCCTGTGGACTGTCTCAGCAGCTTTGCCTGCGAAAAAGACCGCGGCAAGCGTCTGCTCATCGATGATACGATCCGCGTCCCGGGCATGCAGGATGTCTTTGCCATCGGAGACTGCTCAAGCTACACGCCGCCCGGCGAACAGCGTCCTCTGCCGACCCTTGCGCCTGTTGCACTGGCGGAAGGAGAGCTCGCGGCCAAGAACATCCTGCACGATGTACGCGGGGAAGAGATGGAACATCTCCATTACAAGAGCAAGGGCGTCATGGCCATCATCGGCAACAGTGAAGCCGTCATGGAAGCAGGCCCCCTGCGCTGCCGCGGCTTTCTCGCCTGGTCGGCCTGGCTCTGGATTCATCTGCTCACGAAAGCGGGGTTCCATGCCAATATCTCCGTCACGTTTAAATGGATTTTCAATTATCTTTCCGGGACACGCCTTGGCCGCCTGATCACACGTCCTGAATTGCAAGGCCTGCCTGAATCCATAAAGAATGCTCCGGAAGCAAAAGATGCCGGAGCCGAGAAACAAGCGTCGTAGTGCATGTAAAGCCCAAGGCTTTTACATAAAGAAGATTTACTTTTCAATCCAGATATATAGGAGGGATTCGCATGATTCCAGTTACGAAATTGAACAGTCAGTATGGCCTTTTCATCGACGGAGCCTGGCGTCCGTCAGCCGATGGCAAGACATTTGATTCTTTTTGCCCTGCGACTGGTGACAAACTTGCCAGCTGTGCAGAAGCCACGTCGCAGGATGTCGATGCTGCCGTAGACGCAGCCTGGAAAGCCTTTGCCACGTGGAAAAAGACCACGGTCAAGGAGCGTGCCACCCTTCTCAACAAGATTGCCGACATCATCGATGCGCATACAGACGAACTCGCGCTCATCGAGACCCTCGACAACGGCAAGCCCATCCGCGAGACAAAGAATATCGATGTGCCGCTTTCCGCCGCTCATTTCCGTTACTTTGCCGGCTGCATTCTCGCCGAGGAAGGCTCCGCCACGATGCTAGACAATACGACCATGAGCATCATCCTGCGTGAGCCGATTGGCGTAGTCGGCCAGATCGTACCGTGGAACTTCCCGTTCCTCATGGCAGCGTGGAAACTCGCACCGGTACTCGCAAGCGGCTGCTGCACGGTCCTGAAACCGTCAAAGACAACCTCTCTTTCCGTGCTGTACTTTGCCGATCTCATCAAGGATATCCTGCCGCCAGGTGTCTTCAACGTCATCACGGGCGCAGGCTCGAAAGCCGGTCAGTACATGCTCGACCACAAGGGCTTCTGCAAACTGGCATTCACAGGCTCAACGGAAGTCGGTCTTTCCGTTGCCAAAGCTGCGGCCGAAAAACTCATCCCGGCCACGCTCGAGCTCGGCGGCAAATCCGCGAACATCTTCTTCGCGGACTGCAACCTCGAACAAGCTTATGATGGTGCCCAGCTCGGCATCCTCTTCAATCAGGGACAGGTCTGCTGCGCTGGTTCTCGCATTTTCGTTCAGGAGGATATCTATGACGAATTCGTAGCCGAACTCGTCAACCGCTTCAACAAAGTCAAGATCGGCCTGCCGTGGAAGGAAGACACGCAGCTCGGCGCGACGATCTATAAAGCGCAGCTCGATAAGGTCCTCTCCTATGTCGAACTCGCGAAAAAAGAAGGTGCGACCATCGCCTGCGGCGGTGAACGGGCAACTGACGGTGCGCTCAAGAACGGCATCTTCATGAAGCCGACACTCATCACCGATGCTACGAACGATATGCGCGTTGCCCGCGAAGAGATCTTCGGACCTGTCGCCGTCGTCATCAAATTCAAGACGGAAGAAGAAGTGATCAAGATGGCCAATGACAGCGATTACGGCCTTGGCGGCGCGGTCTGGACACAGGATATAAACCGCGCATTCCGTGTCGCCAACGCCATCGAGACGGGCCGCGTCTGGGTCAACACCTACAACCAGATCCCTGAGGGCTCGCCGTTCGGCGGCTACAAGCAGTCCGGCATCGGCCGCGAGACGCACAAAGTCATCCTTGAGCACTACACGCAGATGAAGAACATCCTCGTCAATCTCTCGGGACAGCCATCCGGCTTCTACTCGCAGAAGTAACGCGCCGCCGCTCCCTGGCTTACCACACTCCCATCCTGCTTCTTCCTCATATACAGCAAAAGGCTGCCGCAAGTCCGGCAGCCTTTTGCCTGTTCAGGAGCAGTGCCCGATCCAGACAGGCGAGGACATTCCTCCCGTAAAATTTTTTAAAACACTATTGATATTCATTCTCATGTATGCTATATTATCTATAGGCTTTCGTTAGCAGCTTCTTTCAAGAAGCGCAAAGCTCTCCTAAGATATAATACACAGCAAAAATCCCGGCATACTGCTCATGCGCCGGGATTTTTGTCTGTACTAAAGAAAACCTCGCTCCGCACCTTGCGGACAAAATTATCGCAAAATATGTCTTTGTAAATTTTGTTCATTTTCATCTTTACATTTGTTCTAACAAGTGGTATGATAAATCATGTCAGAACAATAACAATTGATTTACAGGAGGATAAAAATGGAACTCGCTAAATTCATTGATCACACATATCTCCAGCCAGATGCTCAAAAGAAAGATATCGACAAGATTCTCTCTGAGGCAAAACAGTATCACTTCGCTTCTGTCTGCATCAGCCCAATCTGGGTTTCCTATGCCCACAAAGAACTCGCTAACTCTGATGTCAACGTCGTCACGGTCATCGGCTTCCCAGAAGGAGCTACACCGACTTCTGTCAAAGCCTTTGAGACGAAACAGGCTATCGCTGACGGTGCTGATGAAGTTGATATGGTCATCCCAATTGGCTTCCTTAAGGATGGAGAATATGATTATGTAGAAAATGACATTCGTGCAGTTGTAGAGGCAGCACAGGGTAAAACAACGAAAGTTATTATCGAAGCCTGCCTGTTGACGGATGCAGAGAAAGTGAAGGCTTGTGAACTCGCCAAGAAGGCAGGCGCTGACTTTGTCAAGACCTCGACGGGCTTCTCCAAGGGTGGCGCTACAATTGAAGATGTCAAGCTCATGCGCAAGACCGTCGGTCCTGATATGGGTGTCAAGGCATCTGGCGGCGTCCGCGACCGCAAAGAAGCCGAAGCCATGGTAGCCGCCGGTGCCAACCGTATCGGCACCAGCCACGGCGTCGATATTATGCAGGGCTAATCCCCGGAATCCATCATGAAATCAGAATAGGAGGAAAGAGAACATGGCAAAATGGATCCAATATGATAATGGCTATCTCAACAAGACCCCAATTTTTCAGTTCATTCTTCTTTCCTGCCTGTTCCCCTTGTGGGGAGCAGCAGCAAGCTTGAACGATGTATTGATTACGCAGTTCAAGAGTGTCTTTGATTTAAGCGACTTCGCCAGTGCATTGGTACAGAGTGCCTTCTATGGCGGATATTTCTTGATTTCCATTCCAGCATCGATGGTCATCAAGAAGACTACCTATAAAACAGCTATTCTATGCGGCTTGATTTTCTATATCGTCGGCTGCTCACTCTTCTTCCCTGCATCCCACATGGCCACTTACACGATGTTCCTTGCAGCTGTATTTGCCATCGCTATCGGCCTTGGCTTCCTAGAAACTGCTTCGAATACTTACAGCACCATGCTTGGACCTGAGAAATATTCAACCTTGCGTCTGAACATCAGTCAGACATTCTACCCCATCGGTGCGGCCGCAGGCATCCTGCTTGGCAAGTATCTGATTTTTGAAGATGGACAGAGCATGGCTGCGCAGATTGCCAGCATGACGGCAGAAGAAGCTCATGCTTACCGTCTCGACATGCTGATGAATACCCTGGAACCATATCGTGTCCTAATCATCGTGCTCTTAGCTGTTCTTCTTCTCTTTGCCTTGACAAAATACCCATCTTGCAAACCAGTTGCACCTAAAGATGCACCAAAGGCAGAAGATCCCAGCATCGGCGAAACGTTGCGTTATCTTGTTGGCAACCACAAATTCAAGAAAGGTATCGCGGCAGAATTCCTTTATGTCGGCATGCAAGTAGCAGTTTGGTCCTTCACCATCCGCCTGGCTCTGACAATGGATGCCTCCATCAATGAGCGCATGGCAGCCAACTTTATGGTCATCAGCTATGCTTGCTTCTTTGTTGGCAAGTTTATCGCCAATTTCCTTCTCGCTCGTTTCTCCACCAACAAAGTACTCGTTGCCTACTCCGTTATTGGTTGTCTCCTAGTCCTCTATGTATCCTTTATCCCAAGCTTCACTGCTGTCTATGCTGCCGTCGCTATCAGTATCCTGATGGGTCCCTGCTGGGCTACAATATACGGTGAAACGCTCAAAACTGTCGATAAAAAGTACACAGCTACGGCTGGCGCTGTCCTGGTCATGTCCATCATCGGCGGTGCCATCGTTCCGGCAATCCAAGGTTATGTCTCTGATATAACCGGATCCATGCAGTTCTCGTTCATTGTCAACTTCTTCTGCTTCCTCTATGTCGGCATTTACTTCTTCCAGAAGTATCGTGCAGAGGCAAAAGAAGCATAAGACTGTGCACAGCACCTGCATAAAGAAATTCCATGCTTGTAGATTGATTCGCAATGGATTCACTTAGGAGGTCATTTCCATGTCTATTTCTAGTAAAATTTATCTGAATAAATCTTATTTTAAAGAAAATCATACAGATATAATCGAGAATGATGACTTCAAAGTCACGTTATTCCGCTATCCATCTGGAATTGAATCCGTAAAGATTGCTAACTCCAAGGGATACGTAGAATTGCTTCCTTATATGGGACAAATCATCTGGGATGCTGAATTCAATGGCATCAGTTTGCGTCTCAAGAATATTTTCAAAGAGCCAAAACCTGCCACATGCATTGTTGATACGTACGGCTGTTTTGCTTTCCATTCCGGATTATTAGCTAATGGCTGCCCAGGACCTGAAGATACACATCCAATGCATGGTGAGTTCTCTTGTGCTAAGATGGATGAAGCATGGCTTGAGATAAGCGATGACTCAGTTTCGCTCGTCAGCAAATATGAATACTGCCAAGGCTTCGGTTATCATTATATTGCGCAGCCAAGTGTCTCCCTGAAAAAAGATGCCACTCGCTTTACTATCCACATGGAAGTCACGAACCTCACATGTACAGAAATGCCTTTGCAGTACATGTGCCATATGAACTACGCCTACGTTGATCAGGGACGCATTTCCTCTAACATCCCTGCTACAGCATTTAAACTGCGCGAATCCATCCCCTCGCATGTTCATCCAACTGAAAAATGGCTTGCATACAATGAAGAAATTAAAAAGTTGCAGAAAGAGGGCCGCAGCTTAGAGGTTCTTGACCAGCCTGACATGTACGATCCTGAGATTGTCTTTATGGCAGACCATATCGACCAGTACGCCCCAGATGTCACGGTAGAGATTGATTCCCCTAAAGGATACGGCTTCCGTACGGATTTCTCCACAAAAGACTTCACCAGTGCTACCCGCTGGATCATGAAGAACGACGACCTTCAGGTAGCAGCCTTTGTCCTGCCTGCTACTTGCCGTCCGGAAGGATTCCTCGCAGCTAAGAAAGCTGGTACTCTTCTCTACTTGAAACCAAATGAGAAGAAGACCTTCACAGTTCTGACGGGCCTGAAATAACATCATTGCGAAAGGAAGTATTCCCCATGAAAATAGCTGTAATCGGGTCGAATATGGTTGACCTGACTTCATATATCACACGCATGCCTGTACTGGGCGAAACACTGGAAGCACCTGATTTTTCCATGGGCTGCGGCGGAAAAGGAGCCAATCAGGCAGTTGCAGCTGCAAAATACGGTGCCGATGTATTGATGATGACAAAAGTTGGTGATGACGTTTTCGCAGATAATACCATCGCCAATTTCAAGAATGCTGGCATTGATACAAAATACGTTCAAAAAGTCCAGGGTGTATCTAGCGGCGTTGCACCGATTTTTGTAGACAAAAGCGGACAGAACAGCATCCTGATTATTAAAGGAGCCAATAAATACCTGCTCCCCAAAGACATCGATGACGCTGAAGAAGATCTCAAGAACTGCCAGCTGATCATCCTGCAGTTAGAGATTTCTCTGGAAACCGTATATTACGCTATCGACTTTGGTAAAAGGCACGGAATCCCAGTGTTATTAAATCCTGCACCAGCAACAAAGGAACTGCGTATAGACAAAGCCTGCCAATGTGACTTCTTCATGCCAAACGAAACAGAGTTAGCCATCTTGACAGAGATGCCAGTCTCGACACTTGATGAGGTGGAAGCCGCAGCTAAGAGTCTTGTCAATCGAGGCCTGAAAAATGTCATCGTCACCATGGGTTCTCATGGATCCATGTGGATCAACAAAGAAGGAAAGCATCTCGTAAAGCCCTTCAAAGTCAATGCCATCGATACGTCTGGTGCTGGAGACGCCTATATTGGATGCTTTGCTTGCTGCTATGTACAATCCGGCGATATCCTCGCATCCATGAAGACAGCGAGTGCATTCGCTGCACTCAGCGTCACAAAACGTGGCACACAAAAATCGTATCCGGAAAAAGATGATGTGGTAAAACTGCTTAACGCATAACAAGAAGACTCTCCGTCCCCCTCGGAGAGTCTTTTTTTGTGAGCACTATATAAATTTGAACCTTTGGATGCATCCGATATATAATAGATGATGAGCTTGGCAGTACAGCTAACGATATACGAGGAGATGATGACATGGAGCAGGATAAGGACCGATTGAGCATCAATGTTGCAAAATTGTATTATGAATCCGATATGAGCCAGCAGAAAATAGCCAATGAACTAGGGATTTCAAGGCCCTCTGTCTCGAGATTATTGCAATACGCCAAAGAACATGGCTTTGTACAGATAAGGATTATCGATCCTACCGAACGAGGCCTTTCTTTGGCAGATGAACTGTGTAAAAAATACAATTTGAAGACTGTAAAGATTGCTAACGTTCCTCTCAATAAAAACGATGAAATCAAAAAGGCAATTGGGCTGAAAGCCGCCGAATATTTATATGAAATTGTCAAAGATAATGATATCATCGGCATAGGCTGGGGATCCTCGCTCTATCAAATGGCCTTGCATCTAAAGTCAAAACCTGTCAAAAAAGTACAGGTTGTACAGCTAAAAGGTGGTATCAGTTACTCGAAGCTCAATACATATGCACATGAAATCATTACTCTTGTTGCTAAAGCTTTCTCTACTACAGGAATATTCTTACCCATCCCTGTCATGTTCGACAATACTGAAGTAAAACGCTTGGTCGAACAGGATAAATATGTAAAGAACATCCTCGACATGGGAAGACGAGCTAATATCGCTGTTGTAACAGTGGGTCCAGCATCAGATGAATCCATTCTGTTCCATCTCGGATATTACATCAACGAAAATGATCGCGAACTCCTTAGTCAGAAAGCTGCCGGTGATCTTTGCTCTCGATTTTATGATGATAATGGAAAAATCGTAGATGAAGAACTCAACAACCGCACTGCCGGCATACAGCTTGACGAATTTCAAAAAAAGGAAACGCGTATCCTAGTTGCCGGTAGCAAAGAAAAGCTCCGGGCCATCCATGCAGCGCTCAAAGCCGGTTATATGAATGTACTGATTACCGATCAGTATACGGCCCTTGCTTTAAAAGAAATGAACTGAACAAGCAATGTCATCATCTGCTATAACAGAATCTTATATCCAAGGTACTCGGCCGCCTGGCATTTGAAATTCCATTTGAGGTAATCGAATAGACGAAACAAACGAGGGAATATTTCATATGAAATATTCCCTCGTTTTATAATAGCGAACTAATCCACCTCAATGCGCAGTTTTGAACTGCCCTGATATATTCTTCAAGCGTCTTCATCGTCCACATGCCTTTTTTCATTCTCTATTATAAAAAGCATAGCTAGTATTTTATCACTGTTTCACGTGAAACACTCAGAAGAATGCGTGCACGGCGAAGAGCGGAATGTTCTCGACCCACTCGTCTTGGCGGTAATCGTTCATGGACAACCGGATGGTTTTCTCGGGATGGTATTTGCTGTAGTATGCGCGCAGGCTCTTGGCATGGACGTTGCGCTCTGCTTTCACTTCAACGGGGATGACACTGCCGCTTTGCTGGATCATGAAGTCGATCTCGTATCTGCCACGCTCAGAGGTGTAGTAATACGGCTCACAGGATGAGTCAGAGAGCAGCTGCTGGCAGACGTACTGTTCCGTCAGTGCCCCCTTGAACTCGATGAAGACGTGATTCCCTTCCAAGAGTGTGCGTGCATCGAGTTCGCTGCTTGCACCGAGCAGGCCGATATCCAGGAAGAACAACTTATAGGCATTCTCCTCCAGATATGCCTTGAGCGGGATGGCCGGCTTCGCCACGCGATATACCCGGGCAATCAGGCCGCAGTCAATCAGCCATTGTGCGGCCATCTCGAAATCCTTGGCACGGCCCCCTTTCAGGACGAGCGGCTTCCGCCGCGGAGATGCCTGCCATCGGCGCAAATCCTTCATCAATGCGCGTTCCATCCGATTCCCTCCATCCAGTTTTACATTTTTTGTAACGAATATCTGGCTTTATTTTACATTTTTTGTAACGAATCATGCTCACCAATATAAAAAGGACGGTGTTTCACGTGAAACAATATCGGGGCCGATGAGTTGACGCATGTCTTGGGGAACGGGGGCTTGGACTTGAATCTCTTTGCCGGTAAGAGGATGGCGGAAGCGCACGCGCCAGGCGTGCAGGGCCTGCCGCTGCATCTTATCGCAAGGGCCGCCGTAGGCTGCGTCGCCTAAAAGGGGATGGCCGAGGGCGGCGAGGTGGACGCGGATCTGGTGAGTGCGGCCGGTCAGCAAGTGAATCTTGAGCAAAGAATATGCGGGGCACGATGCCCTGACCTCGTACTCCGTCAGGGCGCGCTTCCCGTCCGCGCGCACCTGCCAGTGATTCGCCTTGCTCGTGTCACGGCCAATGGGCATATCGATACGTCCCTTTTCCCGATTCAGCTGGCCAGTCACTAGTGCCAGATACTCACGGTAGATCTGGCCGTGACGCTGCGTCATCGCGTGCTGGATGCGCGCCGATTTCGCGAGGATGACGATGCCCGTCGTATCACGGTCAAGGCGATAGAGCGGATGGATGCCGACGCGCTCTCCCCTGCGCCGGAAATAGCCGGCCACCGCATGGACGAGCGTGTCGCGCGCTTCGCGATGCGTCGGATGGACGATCATCGCGGCAGGCTTGTTGACGATCAGGAAGGCCTCGTCCTCGTAGAGTACATCGAGCGGCAGGTCGACGGGCACGACGGGCGACGCTTCCTGCCAGAGCATCGTCAGCTCATCCCCTGCCTTGACACGCAGGCTGGCATCACGACACGGCTTCCCGTTGACAAGAATTGTGCCATTCCACTTGATGCGTTTCCAGAGCTTTGCCGAAAGCCCCAGTGTGGACGATGCAAGCTGACGGATTTCCCTGCCGTCATGGGCATCATCAACCGTATAAGAAATCTTCACCGGACGTCTCCTCTCTTTTAAAAATAAAAACGGGGCATGTTTTACGTGAAACA
>ERZ772897.3760-NODE-3760-length-10792-cov-14.890100_pt1 | contig 10792 bp, 10 predicted proteins | sample MGYA00512125_ERZ772897 | MGnify/ENA primary metagenome ERZ772897 (study PRJEB29015, sample SAMEA2737660) | human gut metagenome | biome: human gut; feature: human-associated habitat; material: faeces | place: China | collected 2012 ... | reverse complement strand
GCCGCACCTCGCTCGCCGTATCGGCACTTAGAATTATGCGGTATTGCCCTAACTCTAACCGGAACCGGATTTCGATACAACAAAGGATTGCGAGGCAAAACATGCAGGCATATCTGATTTTGGCAAATGGCCGGATCTTAAAGGGCAAAAGCCTGGGCTGCCAGGGCACTACCGTGGGCGAAGTTGTGTTTGCCACCGGTATGGTCGGGTTTGAAGAAACGCTGACCGACCCCAGCTACTATGGCCAGATCATTACCCAGACCTACCCGCTGATCGGCAACTACGGCATGAACAGCGAAGACAAAGAGAGCGGCAAGATCTGGGCAAAGGGTTACATCGTGCGCGAAGCATGCACGACCCCTTCCAACTTCCGCAGCGAGGAAACGCTGAATACTTTCCTGAAAGAAAACGGCATTATCGGCATTGAGGGCATTGATACCCGCAGCTTGACCCGCATCCTGCGCGAAAGCGGCGTTATGAACGGTGCCATTACCACCGAGTTTGACCCCGAAACCGAGCCGGAAAAGCTGGCTGCCCTGATGCCCATCATCAAGGCTTATGCCGTGACCGGCGCGGTGGATGCCGTGACCTGCACCGAGCCGCAGTGCTTTGCCCCTACTGCCGGTGTGGCGGAGGGCGAAGAACCGCTGCACATTGCCCTGCTGGACCTTGGCTGCAAAAAGAACATTGTGCGCTGCCTGTGTAAGCGCGGCTGCCGTGTAACGGTGCTGCCTGCTTCTACCACCCTGGCAGAGCTCAAAGCCCTTGCGCCGGATGGCCTGATGCTTTCCAACGGCCCCGGTGACCCGGCAGAAAACGTGCAGGTCATCGCCAATATCCGCGATATGCTGGATACCGGCATCCCAGCTTTCGGCATCTGCCTGGGCCACCAGCTGACCGCCTTGGCCGCCGGTGCCAAGACCTGCAAGCTGAAATACGGTCACCGCGGCGCCAACCAGCCCGTCACCAGCCCGGCCAAGCAGCGCACCTTTATCACCAGCCAGAACCACGGCTACGCCGTTATGGCGGACACCCTGCCCGAATCCGTCGGCCAGATGAGCTACTTCAACGCCAACGACGGCACCTGCGAGGGCGTCGACTACTTGAAATGGAACTGCTTCACCGTGCAGTTCCACCCCGAGGCCAACGGCGGCCCCAAGGACACCGAATTTCTGTTTGACCAGTTCGTCAGCCGTATGCTGGCCGCGAAAGGAGTAATCAACAATGCCTAAAGACCCGCGTATCAAAAAGGTACTGGTCATCGGCTCCGGCCCCATCATCATCGGTCAGGCGGCAGAGTTTGACTACTCCGGCACGCAGGCCTGCCGTGCGCTGAAATCCGAGGGCGTCGAGACCGTCCTCGTCAACTCCAACCCCGCCACCATCATGACCGACCCCGACATTGCCGATCATGTTTACATTGAGCCGCTGACCGCCGAGGTCATCGAGCGCATCATCGAGAAGGAGAAGCCCGACGCCATCCTGCCGAACCTGGGCGGCCAGATGGGCCTGAACCTGTCGATGGAGCTGGCCCGCAGCGGATTTTTGGACCGCAGCGGCGTCCGCCTGCTGGCCTGCAAGCCCGACACGATTGACCGCGCCGAGGACCGCCAGCTGTTCAAGGACACGATGGAGAAGCTGCACCAGCCCATCATCCCTTCTAAGGTTGTGGAAGATCTGGACGACGCGCTGGACTTTGCCGAGGTCATCGGCTACCCCGTCATCGTCCGCCCCGCCTTCACGATGGGCGGCACCGGCGGCGGCATCTGCGAGGACCGCGAGAAGCTGCACGAAATTGCCACGAACGGTCTGCGCCTGTCCCCGATCCATCAGATCCTCGTTGAGAAGTGCATTTCCGGCTGGAAGGAAATCGAGTACGAGGTCATGCGTGACTCCAAGGGCAACGTCATCACGGTCTGCAACATGGAGAACCTTGACCCCGTCGGCATCCACACCGGCGACTCCATCGTCGTCGCGCCCAGCCAGACCCTGTCCGATAAAGAGTACCAGATGCTCCGCACCGCCGCGCTGGACATCATCACCGAGCTGGGCATCGAGGGCGGCTGCAACTGCCAGTTTGCCCTGAAGCCCGACAGCTTTGAGTACGCGGTCATTGAGGTCAACCCCCGTGTGTCCCGCTCCTCCGCGCTGGCCTCCAAGGCGACGGGCTACCCGATTGCCAAGGTCGCGACCAAGATCGCGCTCGGCTACACGCTGGACGAGATCACGAACGATGTCACGGGCGAGACCTGCGCCTGCTTTGAGCCGGCCCTCGACTATGTCGTCGTCAAATACCCGAAGTGGCCGTTCGATAAGTTCGTCTACGCCGACAAGTCTCTGGGCACCCAGATGATGGCCACCGGCGAGGTCATGGCCATCGGCAACAACTTTGAGCACGCCATGATGAAGGCCGTTTCCTCCACCGAGCTCGGCCTGGACACGATGACGCTGCCCGATTTCGAGAAGCTGACGACGGAAGAAGTCATCGAGCACCTGCATGTGCAGGACTCCGAGCGTGCGTTCTGCGTCTACGAGGCCCTCAAGCGCGGCGTGGCGCACGACGTCATTTACGACATCACCAAGATCGACTGGTGGTTCCTCGACAAGCTGCAGCATCTGGCCGACATTGAGATGGGCCTGAAAAACGGCGAGCTGACGACGGAAAAGTACCTGAATGCCAAGAGGTTCGGTTTCCTCGACAAAACGATCAAGCGTCTGGCGGGCGTGGACACCCTGCCCGAGGCCCCGAAGGCCGCGTTCAAGATGGTCGATACCTGCGCCGCAGAATTTGCCGCTAAGACGCCGTATTTCTACTCCACCTACGACGAGGACAACGAAGCGAAGCCGTTCATTGCCGAGCGCAGCGACCCCGACAAGAAGAAGGTCCTTGTTTTCGGCTCCGGCCCCATCCGCATCGGTCAGGGCATTGAGTTTGACTATTGCTCGGTCCACGCGGTCTGGACGCTGAAGCAGCACGGCTGCGAGGCCATCCTTGTCAACAATAACCCCGAGACGGTCTCCACCGACTTTGATACCGGTGACCGCCTGTACTTTGACCCGCTGAACCCCGAGAGCGTCGACCACATCATCGAGACCGAAAAACCGGACGGCTGCCTTGTGCAGTTCGGTGGACAGACCGCCATCAAGCTGGCCAAGCACATGGACGACATCGGCCTGCCGATTTTGGGCACGCCCGCCGACGCCATCGACGAGGCCGAGGACCGCGAGCGCTTCGACGAGCTGCTGGAGCGCTGCGGCATCCCCCGCCCGGAGGGCCGCACTGTCTTTACGCTGGACGAGGCCCTGCAGGCCGCGCAGGAGGTCGGCTATCCCGTCCTGATGCGCCCGTCCTACGTTCTGGGCGGCCAGAACATGATCGTCGCCTACAACTCCGCCGATGTCATCGAGTACATGGGCGTTATCACGAAGCACGTTGACATGAGCCATCCCGTGCTGATGGACAAGTATATTCTGGGTACCGAGTGCGAGGTCGACGCCATCTGCGACGGCACCGATTATCTGGTGCCCGGCATCATGCAGCAGGTCGAGCGCACGGGCGTGCACTCCGGCGACTCCATCTGCGTCTACCCGCCGTACACCTTCAGCCAGAAGGTCATTGACACGCTGGTCGATTACACGGGCCGCTTTGCCCGCGAGCTGAAGGTCGTGGGCCTGGTCAACGTGCAGTATGCCGTCCAGAATGATCGTGTCTACGTCATCGAGGTCAACCCCCGTTCGTCCCGTACCGTGCCGTACATCTCCAAGGTCACCGGTGTGCCGATGGTCGACCTGGCCGTGCGCTGCACGCTGGGCGAGAAGCTCAAGGACATGGGCTACGGCACCGGCCTGTGGCGCAACGGCAAGAGCCCCTACTACGCCGTCAAGGTGCCCGTCTACAGCTTCTTAAAGCTGCACGGCGTTGACACGATGCTCGGCCCCGAGATGAAGTCCACCGGTGAGGTCCTGGGCATTGCGCCCTCCTTCCACGAGGCCATGATGAAGGGTCTGGTCGCGGCTGGCTACCAGTTCAAGACGCCCGGCCCCGGCTCCTGCGTCATCATCTCGGTCAAGGACAGCGACAAGGCCGAGGCCGCCGAGCTTGCCTGGAAGCTGCACGACTACGGCTACAAGATCTACGGCACGCCCGGCACCGCCAGGTTCCTGAACAGCGAGATGGTGCCCTGCAGCGTTGTGCGCCAGATGAGCGGCGCGCGCCCCAACGTCATCGACCTGCTGGAGAGCGGTCTGGTGGATTACATCATCTCGACGAGTCCGCATGGCCGCGACCCGCACCGTGACTCCGTCAAGTTCCGCCGCAAGGCAACGGAGCTGTCCATCCCGACCATCACGGCCATGGACACTGCCCGTGTCCTCGTCGACGCCCTGCGCGGTGACCATGACATCAGCCAGATGGAGCTGGTGGACATTGCGAACCTGCACCGCGAAGCGGCGAAAGGGGAATAAGTAAGCAGCAAACAAACCGCGTCCGCAAGGATGCGGTTTTTGTTTTTTCTTGGCCCCTTCTGCGAGGGGGCTCCGCCCGCAGGTGGTGGGGGAGAGAACCTTGCCACCACCCGCAAGATTTCGGGCAATGGCAAGGTTTTCTCCCTCAGTCCGATCCGCGGACAGCTCCCTCACAGAGGGAGCCAAGTATGATAGCGAGGTAACGATTTATGAACGCCCTGCAGCGCGACTTAAAAAAGCTCGTCCCCCTGGTGGAGTCTCTCGGCGCGGAGAAGGCTGCCGCCGACCCGCACCGTCAGCGCTTCCACATTCAGCCGATGGTCGGCTGGCTCAACGACGGCGCCGCGGTGCTGTCCACCCGCTATTACCCGGCGGGCGTGCCCACGCTGCGCACCGCAAACCTTGACGCCGTCGTCTACCCGCTGAATCTATAAGGAGCCCCGCTATGGCTCGTGACACCCTGTACGCGATTGGCGAAGCGCTGATCGATATGATCCCCTCCAGGAGCGGCTGTGCCTTTGCCGATGTTCCCGCCTTTGCGCCCCGCGTGGGGCTGTAAGACTTTGCCCGTCAAGAATATTTTTGCATGGAACGTGCATTTTTTGCCAAATGCCACTTTTTGACGAGATGATCGCGAAAATTTTATAGTTTTTGCCGAAAAACGTTTGATTTCCGAAAAAACTCTTGATTCTGCGCACAATTTTCTCTATAATAATAGCGTAATAATACCGGGCAATTGTGTGCCTATAAGGATAGGAGTTAAAAATATCATGACGAGATCTCAGTTGATTACCAAGGTTGCCAACGACACCAACATGACCGCTGCTGAAGTTGAGAAGGTTATGGACGGCATCTTCGGCACCATCGGCGATGTCCTCAAGAGCGGCGACAAGGTCACCATCGCAGGCTTTGGCCGCTTCGAGATGCGTGAGCGCCAGACCAAGAACTTCACCAACCCCAAGACCAAGGTCACCAGCAAGCTGGAGCCGACGGCCATCCCCGGCTTCAAGGCCAGCGGCCGCCTGAAGGAAAAGGTCTCCGGCTGATTTCGTCTGTATTGATATGATTTGGAAGGACCCGCGGAAATGCGGGTCCTTTTTGCGTCTAAGCCTCCCTTGTCAAAGGGAGGTGGCCCGCAGGGCCGGAGGGATTCCAACGGGCTTTCCGGGTAACCTCAACACCCCTGCGGCGGCATGCCCTCACCCCGCCGGGTCATGTGCGGCCACCGCAAGCCTCCCGGGTCGTCGAGGACGCCGGCCCCTACAGCAGCAAAAAACGGAGCGCCGCATTTTCATACGGTGCTCCGTTTTTATTTTTTCAAAATTACAGATGAATATGCCGCGGCACGCCGTTGATGTAGATCGGCGACAGCTCGGCCTGGATGAGCGGGCGGGCGTAGCGCTCGAACTTCTCGTTGACGTGCATCCCGTCCTCGGTGATCCAGTCGGCGGGGACCTTCTTCTCAAAGTTCGCGACCTTCGTCACATCGACCATCTCGGTCTCTACGCGGTAGGGCTGGTCGCTCAGGCGCTTGATGGCGGCCATCTTGGCGGTCTCGCCGCGCATGGCGGCCTCCACCGCCGCGCCGCCGACCTGATAGGCCTCGGTCACATCGGTGCGGCTGGCCAGATGGCTGGCACAGCGCTGCAGCGTAGAAAACTCGATAGCGCGGGTCTTGCAGCCCAGTCGGACGCGGATCAGGTCCGCCAGATAGCGGCTCGTGCCGCTCAGGATGGCCTTGTGACCGAAGGCATCCAGCTGGCCTGCCGTGGAGACCAGGTCGCACAGGAAAACGCCGTCCTTGTTCTTGACGCCCTCGCTGACCGCGATAATAACATTGTGGCGCTCTTTTTCCAGCTCGGCCACGCGCTTGAGGAACGCCTCCTCGTCAAAGGGGCACTCGGGCAGCAGGATCAGGTCGGGGCCGTTGCAGTCCGGACCGGCAGCCAGACTGGCGGCAGCAGCCAGCCAGCCGGTGTGTCGGCCCATGATCTCTGCCACCGTCACGCTGCGCAGGTCGTAGACGCTGGAATCGCAGATGACCTCCTTCAGGATCGTGGCGATGTACTTCGCCGCGCTGCCGTAGCCGGGGGTGTGGTCGGTCAGCATCAGGTCATTGTCAATGGTCTTGGGCACGCCGATAAAGCGGATCTCGCTGTTGACGGTCTTGCCGTAGGCGCTCAGCTTGGAGATTGTGTCCATCGAGTCGTTGCCGCCGATGTAAAACACCGCGCCGATGTCGTTCTGCTGGAACAGCTCAAACAGCTGCACAAACGGCTTCTCGTCAACGGTGGGGTCGGGCAGCTTGTGGCGGCAGCTGCCCAGAAAGCTGGACGGCGTGCGCTTGAGCAGCTCAATGTCCATTTTGTCGCCCAGCACGGTGTCCAGATCGATGAGCTTGCCCTCAAGCACGCCCTCGATGCCGTACTGCATCCCGTAGACATGGGGTGCGCCGCAAGCCTTGGCGGTCTCATAGACGCCCGCCAGACTGGAGTTGATGACGGCAGTCGGGCCGCCCGACTGACCAACCAGAACATTTTTCATAAATTTACCTCTCGTATATTTTATTGCTATTTTACAATACGTATTTTTCTATAGCCGCTGCCACACCGTCATGATTGTTGTCATCCGTCGTGACATCGGCAATTTCCCTTATGTCGTCGGTGGCGTTGCCCATGGCCACACCCAGACCCGCCGCTTCGATCATCGCGCGGTCATTGCCGGAGTCGCCCACGGCCATCGTCTGCGCGCGGGTCAGGCCCAGGTGTGCCGCCAGCGCCAGCAGACCGCTGCCCTTCGTCACGCCGGGGGCGTTGACCTCCATGTTGCGGGGCAGGCTGGACGTCACCTCCACGCCGGGGCAGGCGGCCTCGATGGCACGCCAGGCGGCGTCGCGCTCGGCCTCGTCGTGGTAGATCAGGCTGTACTTTTCGATCTCATGCGCGTGGGTGCGCAGCGTCGCGTGCATGTCGTCTACCTCAATGCGGGTCGTGCGGAAGTAGCTTTTCAGGTTTTCGGGCACCACATCCAGGTGGTTCTCGGCGTTTTCGCGGGTCGTGTAGCTTTTGCCGCCGATGAAAATGCTCATCATGCCGCCGCCCTGCTCAAGAAGATCGTAAATTTTCAATGCCTGCTCGGTCCCGAACGGCTGGTTCACCAGCTGCTCGCCCGTTGTCAGGTCAACGACGCTGGCTCCGTTGGAGGTCAGCGCGTACCGCACACCGGGGATGGACGTGAACGCCGCGGGGATGCCGCTGGCTGTACGCCCGGTGGCGGGCAGCACCGCCACGCCGCGTGCACAGGCTGCGCGGATAGCCGCCAGCGTGCGCGGGGTGATCTCTTTTTTATCGTTGAAAACTGTCCCATCAAGGTCCAACGCCACAAGGCGGATGTCCTTCATACCTTCACACTCCTTTATCTGATTTATTGTACCGCAAAACCCGCGCGATTGCAAGCCGCGCGCGGGTGTGCTAGAATAGTGTTACAGTAAATCTTTGGAAAAGAGGCGGTAAAATGCCCGTACTGCGCACCAAAACCAGCCGTATGTGGCTGCCCGACGCCCTGCGCGGGCTGGCGCTGCTGAACATGCTGGCCTACCATGCCATGTACGACTGGGTGTATGTGTTCGGCCACGAAAGCAGCTGGTACAACATCTGGGCCCCCGGCTGCCATGTGTGGCAGCAATATATTTGTTGGAGCTTTATTCTGCTGTCGGGGTTCAGCTTCCCGCTGGCAAAGCGGCCCGCAAAGAACGGGCTGATCGTGGCGGGCTGCGCGGCTGTGCTGACGTTTGTGACCGCGGTGTTCATGCCGTCGGAGGCGATCTGGTTCGGCGTTCTGCACCTGAACGCTGCCGCCGTGCTGCTGACCTGCCTGGTCTATCCGCTTTTGCAGCGCCTGCCCGCGGGCGCGGGCCTGGCGGCGTCTGCGGCGCTGTTTGCGCTGACGAACCAACTGCCCGAAGGGTATTTGGGCTTCGAGAATTGGCGGCTCTGTGCGGTGCCTGCGGGGCTGTACCGGGCCAACCTGTTCTGGCTGGGCCTGCCCGACCTGACAAGGTTCACGTCGGCGGATTATTTTCCCGTAGTGCCGTGGGTGTTTTTGTTCTGGTGCGGGGTGTTTCTGGCGCGGCTCTGGAAGCCCAAAAGGGGAAAGGCGCCCGCCGCGCTGCGTCCGCTGTGTGCCATCGGGCGCAATACGCTGCTGGTCTACATGCTGCATCAGCCCGTAATCTACGGTGCACTGTGGGTGTGGCACACGGTGCTGGGGTAAAGGGTCCTAAATATGAACAATATAAAAATTTTCATTTTAGCGAAAATTGTTGTTGACAGGCAGGGGGTCAATATAGTATAATCTTTTTTACTGGTTAATAGTATTTGACCGGCAAACTCCTGTCTCAGGTCAAGGGAGGGAAGAAGATGTCGGAGATCCGTGTCAAAGAGGGCGAGTCCCTCGAGAGCGCACTGCGCCGTTTTAAGCGCAGCACTGCTCGCAGCGGCGTGTTGGCTGAGGTTCGCAAGCGCGAGGCTTATGAGAAGCCGTCCGTTAAGCGTAAGAAGAAGTCCGAGGCTGCCCGCAAGCGCAAGTTTAAGTAAGGTATCTTACAACGAACGACTGTGCAGGTTCGCGTTACGCGCGGGCCTGCACTTTTATTTTACGTGCAGGTGTCGGTGCGGCGGGGTGAGGGCACCCCGCCCTACGTCCTGCGGAATTGTGCATCGTAGGGCGGCATGCCCTCATGCCGCCGCTGACCGCTGCCGTAACCACTCATTACCCTTATAAAGGTCACCACCATGATTCTAACCCCTGAATACATCTTCAAAACCATCGAGTGCATCCACCCGGATTTTCTCGCGGCACACGGCATCAAAGCCCTCGTGCTCGACGTGGATAACACCCTGACCGCTGACAACAGTCAGGTGCTGGAGCACACCGTGCAGGCGTGGCTGGACGAGATGCGCGCAGCCGGCATACGCCTGACCATCGTGTCCAACAATACGGCCAAGCGCGTGCGCCCCTTTGCCGAGCGCATCGGGCTGGACTGGGTGCCGCTGGCCTGCAAGCCGTTCACCATCGGCCTGCGGGTGGCGCGCCGCCGCCTGGGCTGCAAAAAGAGCGAAATGGCCATGGTCGGCGACCAGATCTTTGCGGACCGGATGGCCGCCGGGCTGTACGGCTGCCCGTGCCTCTACCTGATGCCCCGCACGAACCACGACAAGAACAAATTTGTGCTGTTAAAGCGCAAGTTTGAGCCGTACTGGATCGACAAATACTATCAGAAGGGCGGCAAGCTGTATGAATGATACCCCGCGCTTCGGCACAGCCGGTCTGGCCGACAGCTACACAGTCAAAAAGTTTGACCCCGCCGCCATCGCCGCCTACACGGCGGGCTTTGGCCTGACGGCATTTGAGTACCAGTGCGGGCGCGGCGTGCGGCTGGCCCACGACAAGGCCGCTGCGCTCGGTGCCGCCTGTGCCGAGCGGGGCATTGCCCTGTCCGTCCACGCGCCGTACTACATCAGTATGTCGAGTCTCGAGGAGGACAAGCGGCTGCACAGCATCGACTACCTGCTGCAAAGCTGCGCCCTCGTCAAGGCGCTGGGCGGGCGGCGCGTCATCTTCCATTCCGGCTCCTGCGGCAAGCAGAGCCGGGAGGAGGCGCTGGAAAAGGCGCTGGATACGATGGCCCGCGCTGTCAAAGCCTGCGACGAGGCCGGGTTTGAGGACTGCATCCTCTGCCCCGAGACGATGGGCAAGGTCAACCAGCTCGGCACGCTGGACGAGGTGCTGGCTCTATGCGAGGTCGACCCGCGCATTACGCCCTGCATCGACTTTGGGCACCTGTACGCCCGCAGCTGCGGCGTGCAGTTTGCCGACGCCACCGCCGCCGCGGACTACGCCGCCCTGCTGGACACGCTGGCCGCGCGGCTGGGGGATGACCGCGCCGTGCATTTCCACGCGCATTTTTCCCGCATTGCCTACACCAAGGGCGGCGAGAAGTGCCATCTGACCTTTGCGGATACAGCGTTCGGCCCGCCCCACGCACCGCTGCTGGCGCTGCTCAGGGAGCGTCATTTGGCCCCGACGATCATCTGTGAATCCGCCGGGACCCAGGCCGAGGACGCCGCCGCGCTGGCCCAGGGGTACGCAGCGCTGTAAATTGGACAAAAAATATCAATTTTCCCGCAAAAAAGTCCGAACAGGACTTGCAAAATTGCTTTTCATCCTGTAAAATATAAACAGGTATGTATAATTTATTTATGGAGGAATTTCTATATGATTTCTGCAGGCGAATTCCGCAACGGCGTCACCTTCGAGCAGGACGGCC
>ERZ772897.3759-NODE-3759-length-10799-cov-9.559847_pt1 | contig 10799 bp, 9 predicted proteins | sample MGYA00512125_ERZ772897 | MGnify/ENA primary metagenome ERZ772897 (study PRJEB29015, sample SAMEA2737660) | human gut metagenome | biome: human gut; feature: human-associated habitat; material: faeces | place: China | collected 2012 ... | reverse complement strand
CAGAATAGTATAGATTGGATAAACAATTACCATACTATTCTGCTGTAACATTTATCCTACAATCTGCCAGTTATCGTCCTTATGAAGCACAAGCTCATACTGTGAGATTTGTGCCATTCTATATCACTTCCTTTCCAGACATGAAAAGACGCAAGCCATATTTTTATGACTCACGCCTTTCTCTACTCATATTTTAAAAATCTTTATTTTCTTTGTCTTCTTCTTTCTGTAAATAATAAAATCGCTTCTGAATTTCAATCTCTTCCCGAAGCTGTTCTTCTGATGGAAGGCAGGTTTTATATTTAGATGCAAATATACATATCCATCTGCCCCACATCCTGATGTGTAATTTTTGACGTTTTTAAATCAATCAATACAAAGCACTTCAAAATGTAATTGTAAAAAACAAGATCAATGTAATAATCTTCTTTTTCAGTTCTAATATGCTGTTGTCTTGCTACAAACGCATACCCTTTCCCCAGCTCCATAAGAAATTTTTGAATATGCGTGATAATTCTCTGCTCCAATTCACTTTCTGTAAAGTCCGAACTGACCAAGCTTGCTCCTGTGCCTCTTTTGCATACCATGCTCGTGCCTCTGGTGATGTTTCCTGAAGCAAAATTCTATAATGCGTCCATGACAAAGGACGCCCAGACTTTGGACGCAGTGAGTCCAAAATTTGAGGAAATTCCTGATGAAATTTCACATATTTATAAAGACTGCTAAAGTCAAAGCCTTTGCCATATTTTTCTTTTAATTCTGATGATAGCCTTTTCATAGTTTTTTTGCCATAGTCCGCTTTTCCATTTTGAAGCTCCAGATTAGTCTCTCAAAATGATTTCTTTTAGGCTTCAAAATCTATGCTTTTATTGTACCCCAACTCTTTCATTCTGCCTACTGCTATTTCATGTTCACATATAATAATGAGGTCGCATTCCACGACCTCATCACTTTCAATTAAACATAAATCAACTCCGCTTCCTGCTCACACAAGCTTCTTTGTTCTCCACTTCCCGGTTTTCCAGCGCCATACCATGCCGACAGCCCGCACACACTCATCGCTTGCAAGCCCAATATACGCTCCCACAGCCATAAGTCCCATGGAAATTCCAAACAGCCATGTGCCTCCCACCGCAAAAACAAACATGAAAACGGCTGCGATCACTGCCGGGAACACTGCATCTCCGCTTGTTTTTAAGGCTTGTCCAAACACAAGATTCGTCACGCGTCCAATCTCAAGTACAATATCGATCGCCAGCAGCTTGCGAACCAGCGCAGTCATTTCCGGATTGTCTGTAAAGAGCGGCATAATAAAACCGGAACCAAGCACAATTGCTGTCTCCATGCAGACTGCCACACATACTCCGACAAATGCCGCCCGCTTTGTCCCTCTGTCACACTCTTCGAGTTCCCCAGCACCGATGTGCCAGCCTGTCATGATCGCATTTGCCTGTGCCAGTGCTGCACCGACACAATAGGAAAAATTACTGATCGTTGCCGTATAAGATCTGGCTGTCACATTCAGTCCTTCTGCATCCATCTGATTCAGGAAACGGATGACAAGCATCATTGCAACATTATAGAGTGCCGTCTCACATGCAGATGGAAGTCCGACTTTCACGATCTGCCCTAAGACTGTCTTATTTGCGATCCTCTCTGTACTGTTTTTTGCAGAGATCAGCTTATGTGAAAAATACAGTACAATACACAGGTTCAGGATCTTGGAGATCACAGTTGCTGTGGCGACACCTGCAACACCTTTGTGCAATACAAAAAGAAATACTGCATTCATCACAAAATTTGCGATATTTCCAACGATCGTGGCATATAATGGCTGCTTTGTATATCCGAATGCGCGCAGATAGCTTGAAAAAATAGGAATGACCGCATTTAATATACACCCACCCCCGACAATTTTAAGATAAATCAACGCCGGTTCATACAATGCATCCGCAATTCCTACCATACGAAGGATTGCTCCTGCTCCCGAAAATAAAAATACTGCCATAAGCACGCCTGCAACAGCATTAAATAATAACCCAAGCTGCCTTGCCTGATAGGCAACTCCCGGTCTGCCTGCGCCAATATTCTGCGTCATGACCGAAACCATGCCGGAAGATATGATAGAAAACATTATGATAAAAATTCCAATATAACTGTTTGCCGTTCCCACCGCCCCGACTGCATAGTCTCCAACTGCGGATAACATCAGAGTGTCAACCATACCGGACAGCATATAAAATAGTGTTTCCAGACAGATTGGGATAAAAAGTCTTGTGAGCTGTTTCATCTTAAGTCTCCTTTTTCCGTTCATACTTATCCAATCTATTTTATATTATTTTCCCCTGAAAAACTTGCACTATTTTAACCAGAAAAAGTACAATTCTGCTCATTTTAAAAAATATATCTGCGTTATAAAAGAATGGAAGCCTGAATGATTATCAGTGTGCCAGTTTCCAGCTCACCGCCTGCTGCCTTGCATCCACAAATCTTTTATAGATACCTTCCTGCTCCATCAGCTGCTCATGCGTTCCTTTCTGGACGATCTGACCTTTATCGACGACTACGATCTGATCTGCATCTAGCAACCGGATTTCGTTTTCTGCTTCTGCGTGATAAGTCTTGTATATTCTCCCTCATCAATATGATATTTTTTCCTGATAATAATGTAGGATGCAATCAAAGCTAAAACTGGGATGAGTACTATTCCTACTCTGAAAAGCAATGCCTGTGATGCTGTAATTTCAGCAATAACTTTGTTTGCTTCCACTAAAGCGCTCTCACTTGTAAGAGAGCCTTTGTTCACTTCTATTTCCAATGCACTGATAGCCTGACTTCTGGCATATATGCCGCTTATTAAAAGAACTAAAGTTGATAATCCCTGATTGATTCCACCCGCCAGCTTTACGCTGAAAGAACGTACCGCTGATATAACAGAATCATGTCTTTCATGAAATCTGGCTTCATCATATTCAATCGTGTTATTGATCATGACAATGATCGCCAGATTCATAAGTCCCTGGAAAAAGAATATGATAAATCCAATCGCATTAAGAAGAATCACATTTTTCGGCAATATATAACCAAATCCCATGAAAGACGCATAGCCAGCCAGTAAAGCAATAAAACAGACTCTAAGTATCTTTTCTCTTGAAAAATGCCTAGCAAGTGACGCATAACTTGCCTGTGAAATCAGCATTCCAAGTCCATACATTACCGTAAAATAAAATACCAGATTTCCACTTTCTGAATAACCATATTCTATGTAAAAGAAGTTTACACCAAATATAATGAGAATATTGCATGTAATGTTAAAAAATATAGAAGCAATTCCTGCGGCGACCAGCTGGTCATTTCTTGCAAAAATCCTATACATGTCCTTTAATGATAATTTCTCGTTCTGCTCTTTTCGCGGCTTTTCTCTTATTCCAAATGCTGTCAGCATCTGAAATCCGACAAGTGCCAATGCTACTATCATTGCAACTATTCTGTACGCATTTACAGCATTTCCAGCAATTACTACAGGTACTACACCGGCTACAGAGAACTGACCGATGCACACAAAAATGCTCATGATGGTTACAAGGGAATCTCTGGTGTGTGGATCTGAACTCAGCGAAGGCAGTACTCCCCAATATGCAATATCATTCATAGTGTAAGTCATCCCCCACAAAAGATAAAAAAGACTGTAGAAACAGACAAATCCCCATCCGCTCGGACGGATTGTAAATAAACAAACGATTACAATCGCATTGCTGATGCATCCAATTAAAATCCACGGTTTGAATTTTCCCATTTTAAAATGTGTATTTTCAATAATGATTCCCATGAGAAGATCATTCACCGCATCCCATATCATGCACACAACCATTGCTGCACTTATTACAGCAAATTGTGCACTGGTCAGATTCATTGTATACTGCACATAAAGAATCAAATACATGCTCACCAGTGCATATGCTGCATCCCGGCCTGTCGCACCAATGCAGTAACTCCATTTTGTTCTTGCATCTAATTTTTCGTTCATACTGTTTTCCTCCTGTTCGCAGAAGCAACAATTCTGTTCATTGTCTTTTTCTTTATAATGCCGCCACTCTGGTTGCATACACTGTCAATATTTCCCTCAAGAATGCCTTCCAACATCATCCTTGCTTCAGGATCTCTTAGAGATTTTGGAAAATACATCAGTCTTACAAGAATCTTTCCAAGTTTAATCCATCTCCTTACAAGCCGGGAATATTCCTGCATCTGTCTGAGTGAATTTTTTGTAGTAAATTCCCCTGGCTTTAAATCAGAAAAGTGTGTGCATGGTTCCTGATAAATGGAATAAAAATCTGTTTCCGAAAGAGGTACACCTGCGCTCTTTTTTAAGAGAACATTCATTTCTGTCCCTGTAACATCCATTTTTCCAGTCAATCGGATATCGTTAAGAGATGCCCCTACCTGAATTTCATACTCACCACCAATGACCTGAAATTCACCATTCTGGTATACCTGAAAAGCTCTGTCATCCAATACAACATCCATCTGTTTCCTTTCACCCGGATTTAAGAATGTTTTAGCAAAACCTCGCAGTTCTTTATTGGTCCGGAGAAAATCAGCATCGGGATTTTTCACATATATCTCCGAAATTTCGCTGCCTGCAATGGATCCAATATTTTTCACTTCAAAAGAAATATGGATTTTCTCATCATCGCCTGTCTTTATATGTAAATCCGCATACTCAAACTCCGTATAACTTAATCCATATCCAAAACAATATCTGACAGGTACATGAAAAGTATCATAATACCGGTATCCCACAAAAATACTTTCACGATATTCCACCTCATCCAGATGTCTGTTTTGTCCTTCCTGTTTTGCAAAATATCCATAGCTTGGAACATCTTTTTCACTATACGGAATACTCTCTGCGAGCTTACCGGATGGATTGCTAAGTCCTAAGATAATCTTTACACAGGCGCCAGCTACTGCTTCTCCACCAAGATATAGATGTAATAGTGCTTTACATTTTGATGGAAGTTCCATGTCATAAGGCGAACCTCCAAAAGAGAGAAATCCTATCTTATCGTTCACTTCCAGAAGCTTTTTAAGCAAAAGGATCTGATTTTTCGGAAGGTCAAAGCTTTCCCTGTCATATCCTTCACCTTCAGCAATATCCGTCAAGCCTCCGAAAAACAATACCGGTATATCATATTCTTTCGCTTCTATAGCTTTCCTTATTGCCTCTTTTTCCAGTTTCGCATCTCTTTTAAAAGAAGTATTTTTATAACCTCTTGCATATCTGACTTTTATGCCATATTCTTCAAACTGTTCTATAAAAGAAGTAATTCTGGTTGTATGAATATGACTGCTTCCACCGCCCTGGATTCTCGGTTTGTCTGCCAATTCTCCAATCATCAGTATTTCTTTTATTTCCCCTAATGGAAAGAAAACATCATTTTTAAGAAGTACAATACTCTCTTCCGCTATCTGTTCTGCCAGCTTATGATTCTTCTCTCTGATAGGATCCGGAATATTCTTTTTCCCTCTGCTCTGTATCACATTGCTCTTATATCTGTCATTCAACCTTTCTATTCTATCAACAGAGCATTCCAGTTTTTTCATAAAACAAGGATTCGTTGCCGCTATATTCCATATTTCATCATAATGATTGCCACAGCTGTCAGGCATTTCTACATCCATTCCCGCAGATATGCATTTCGGCAGATCAACACAGGCTCCCCAGTCACTCATTACAAGGCCCTCATATTTCCAGTCGTTTCTGAGAATGTCGGTTAAAAGATGTTTATTCTCACAAGCCGGTAATCCATTCAGGTAGTTATAACTTGCCATTATGGTTGCCGGCTTTGCCTTTTTCACTGTTTTCTCGAAAGCTCTCAGATAAATCTCATGCAATGCTCTCTCATCAATCATGGAATTACTTGTCATTCTATGTGTTTCCTGACTATTGCCTGCAAAATGCTTCAGGGATGTCCCCACGCCACATTCCTGCATTGCAATAATATAGGAAGATGCCAGTTCTCCTGTAAGAAAAGGATCCTCTGAATAATATTCAAAATTCCTGCCACACAAGGGAGAACGCTTCATATTAACTCCTGGTCCAAGCACCACAGACACCCCCAATGCCTTTGCTTCCTGAGCCAGTCCTTCCCCCATTTTTCCTATCAATTCTTTATTCCAGGAACACGCTGCACTGCTTGCTGTTGGAAAACAGGTTGCTTCATAACTGTCATTATTCTTTGCCCCATCTTCCTGTGCACGTATTCCGTGAGGTCCATCCGAAACATGTATATCACCTATATGCCATGTTCCACGCCCCGTCACAAGTCGGCACATCTCTTCCAGACTTTTCCCCATATAATACCTCCGTTTCAATCTGCTTCTCTATACCCAACTTAACATCTCTTGTCATTAATCTATATTAAATTTATATTGTTATATATTAAATTTATTATATAATAGATTTATGAAAGGGGAAAAAGATGTCTGGAAATGATTCAACTATTAAATATGAATTTTTAGATTCATCAAAGAATTTTATATACGATGCCAGAGAAACAGGAAAGACACATACGTCTTTCCTGTATGAACTACAGCTTTTTAATGCTATTAAGAATGGAGATATCCATGGTGTCAAAACTGCCCTTGAAACCTACACTGACTCCGGGCTCATCATCGGTCATATGTCTGATAACCAGTCAAGAGAAATCCATTATTGGGCTGTCTCTACTATAGCAGTTTCCATCCACTATGCTATATTAGGAGGACTTGATGAAAGTGAGGCGTATCAGTTAAGTGACAAATATATTCAGGAAATTGACCAGCTATCCTCAATGGATACCTGTATAGACTATCTGTGCCAGAAAGCAATTGAACTCGTCACAAAAGTTAAGGAAAATACCATTCCTCAAGAGTATAGTCACCTGATAAATAACTGCATTCATTTAATTCACATACATCTTCATGACCGTCTCAAAATTGAAAACATTGCACAAACCTTACATGTATCCAGGGATTACCTGTCATATGCTTTCAAAAAAGAAACCGGAATCCCCCTCCATAAATATATCCTGCATCAAAAGCTGGAGGAATCCCGAAAAATGCTTTCATCCGGGATATCTATAAAAGAAGTAAGCTACACACTCAGTTTTAGTAATGAAAGTCATTTTATACAATCTTATAAGAAAAACTATGGTGTTACACCTGCAGTATATATTTCTTCACTTACAAAATAGAAAACTATTTACTTTCATCCGTCTCTTTCTGCACTCTTCCATTCTGCAACCACATTTCTCACCCGGCGGTCAATATCCAGACGTGCTCTGCGGCATTCTTCCGGATATTTTCTTGCTGCCTGAAATGCCAGTTTCACAAAAAGTCCGGAACCAACCGGGAGCATTGTCTTTAGCATGCTCTCTGGAAAAACGAAATGGGTTCCATGTTCATAAATGACATACGCTGGTCTGCATGTGTGTGGATGTTCTTTCATGCGCTGCTTCATACGGCGGATATATTTTGCAGTATCCCACAACACATCATCTTCTGCACCGATCAGCAATAATGTTCCATGGATTTTTTCAATCTTGATCATCTCGTCTTCTGTGATTGGATGAGCCTTTTCCGAATCATCAAACAGTTTTCTTGAATTGATCATATCACCGGTTCGTTTGGTTTCTTTTTCAATCACATGCCAGTAGTCCGGATGTTTGTAGCAGAACGGCATATACGGAAGCGGTTCACCTTTGTAAGAAAAAAGAGATTCTCCCTCAATCGGCCATTCCTTACAGCCGTCTTTTTTGCCCTGCATAAATCCCTGCCAGATAAAATCACTCGGTGTCAGACCGATCGTCAATGTAATATTTTCAAAATAAGAAGCGGCAGTCAAAGCGAGTGTTCCTGTAGTAGATGCCCCGACAATTCCTATTTTCTGATTACCGTGTACTTTTAACCAATTGATTGCTTTCTCTATGCGTTCCAGCGGATAATTATGATGTCCATAATCCTTTTTTCCGGGTGACATTGTCATCACATTCACACCGAGTTTATGTAACCATTTCACAGATGTACGCGCCAGATAATCCTCTGAATCGTCTCCGATCATGGCGATCATTGCACAGCCTGAGCCTGTTTTGCATTTCCAATATGCACCATAAAATCCATCTGTTTCCATGTCAAAATGTCTTTTTTTCATCTATATCATCTCCTTAATATCATCTGCGTTTCTCCATAACGATTATTTTGTTCGATATATTCCGAACAGCTGGAATTTTACCTATCACACAATAAACAGGCATAAGTTCTTTCATTCCCTCAACCAGACCGACTTCCTGCAGGATAGAAAAATTCGGTACAATCTTTTGTAATTCTGTTCCGTTCTCAACACCCCATGTGAATTTTGCATTGCTGCCCTCTATGGATTTTTCCTTCACATGTTTCACAACAAATGGTGACATGGTTTCGACCATTATGGTTACTTTCTGAAATGATTTTTCAATAATAGAAAATATCTTTCTGATGTCCTTCTCACACAAATACATCGTAAGTCCTTCCATTATCACCAGAACATTTTCTCCATGATAATCGATATCGTCCACGTAGGAATTATCCATTGCAGACTTTGCAATCTGATATATCGGACCTGTTTCTGGAAGAAACTGCCGCCTTATCTTCATAGTCTCCGGCAGATCCACGTTGTACCATCTCAGATATTTTTCCTTCATCCGGTAGCATCTGGTATCCAGTCCACATGCAATATTTATTACAACTGTATTTTCATGCTTTTCCAGATATTGCCGAACCATCCGGTCTAATACGATCGTTCTCGCAATCACGCCACAGCTCATGGCTTTATCCTTATCTGCTTTGGAAAAGTCATAGTCCAGCTTTTCCACAAGTTCTACTGCAATCTCATCCTTGATTTTGGCATTTTGCTTTTTTGTTTCTTTTGCCCTAGCATACAAGGTCTGTACCATCGTTTCCGGCACACCTGTCACATTCACTTTTTCTTTCATGTACTTTCCTGCTTTCATATCAATACATTGCCGCTTGTGTTAGTTGCATCTAACCTGTGTCTGATAAAAAACCGTGTGAAAACAAAACTGTAATTCCACACGGTTTCTTTTCCCTATGCATTCAGTATATCACTTTCATCTGGTTTAGCAACCAGATTTTGTCTCACTTTTATTATGTTACTTGCAAAATACATACTGCACCAACAGCATATAAAATACAGTTCCACCGCCGATACTGAGCAATATGTTCTTTTTCCATCTGTGAAGGAGTACGATAAATACAATCGCCAAAAATTCCGGTATTCCATATGTTCCGCTTCCCGGTACATCTTTCAGACAATAAATGACCAGTAGACCGATGACTGCATAAGGCAGTACCTTACCCAGATATTGGATAAATTCCGGTGGTTCTTTTCCTTCCGGGAAAATTAAAAACGGCAGAAACCGTGTCACCATTGTGCCAAGCAGTGCCCCTGCGGTTGCACCTCCCACCCAGTAAATCTGGTTCAAAAGCGTCACAAAAAACATAAACCATCCTTTATCCACACCCTCCGGTACTTCTGTCGTACAATTTACGGAAAAGGTTTCATCACACATTCCATAAATCAGATAAAACTTTTTCCATCCGACATTTTGATATTTATCCAACATGGAGATCCCATGCTCCGCATCAGAAATCCATAAGACATTCCTAAAAATAAGAATCCTACACAGATTGGCAATGTGTAGGGCAATGCTGCCTTGAATGCTTTTTTCTTCATGTAACTTTGTTCCTCTTTTCTTGTTTGTAACGCAATAGCCTTTCCATACTCGATCGCATAGAATTCCTACCGACATACTTTACTTTTTCTAATTTAACGCAAAAAAAATCTGTCCTATGTGTAAGAGTGAGATTTCCATTAATGCATGCCGCTGTCCGATGTGTACCACAATCTTTGATGCCAAGGCTGTGTAGCATGCAATATTCAGGTTGTGGAAATCCGTCAATCCAGGTTACGAGCGGCAGAACCCAAAGATGAAACTCCGAGAGTTCCATAACGTAAATTGCAGATTCTGTGGTGCAATTCATAACGTTGATTGGGTATGTATAAGCGTCCTCTCACAAGTCTTTCGTAACGTAAATGAAAGAAAAACGCTATAAACAAATATTATTTTCTTCGTGAGCTATGGAGCTGGGATTCTAAAACTTAAAAACAAATCGAAAGAGTAAATGCAGCACTAACCCCGTGCATGAAAGCAACACCCCAATCTTTACAGGCTTTGTAGATGTTTTCTTTAATTGTATGCTTCCAAGAATAATTCCCACCAATGATGAAACAAATGGTAATAAAATCATTATAGCTGCAACCCAGATAAACTTCCAACCATTTTCCACCATCCCAAGCAAGCCTCTATGCGCAAGAATAGGAATTACAGGTAATATCACATCTGCCTTCGATTCTACCCTCAATCCTGCCGGCATTCCTGCCCTCGATCCTGCCTTCGATGATGCCCTGTTCCCTTGATTCACGCAGGTCGTCCGCAAACAATTCTTTTAATGCTTCACACATATTCGATCCCTCCTTCAATTTCTCCCAGTTTGCACGCATGACGGCATCTGCGAGTGCCTGATATAGCTTTGAGTTTTTGTTTTTACTGTATTTTTGATCTCACTTCCATCTTCCGGTCTTGTTCCAGCTTGCGGATGTTACACATTATATAGTTTTATCCAGAAGTATCTTATAAATTGCCTCTACATTATAATCAGGTGCACACTGTCCGATCACATCATAGATTTGTTTGATT
>ERZ772897.3735-NODE-3735-length-10855-cov-4.000000_pt1 | contig 10855 bp, 12 predicted proteins | sample MGYA00512125_ERZ772897 | MGnify/ENA primary metagenome ERZ772897 (study PRJEB29015, sample SAMEA2737660) | human gut metagenome | biome: human gut; feature: human-associated habitat; material: faeces | place: China | collected 2012 ... | reverse complement strand
CCGCAGTTGGGATTTTGGACGGCGTAGATGGCTGCGTCGGCTGAGTAGGCTCCGTGGGCTGAGACGGTTCGGTGGGTTCAGAGGGCTGCGTCGGAGAGGTAGGGGTTGTAGAGGGTTCTGTCGGGTCTGTTTCGGTTGGTGTCGTCGGTTCCGTCGTGGGAGTCGTTGACTCCGTTGGCTGTGTCGTGGGTGCGGGATCGGACGGCTCCGTTGAAGTGTCCTCTTCTTCCTGGTCAGGTGTGCCTTCCTCTTTTGCGGCAACGGTTTCCTCTGTGGCCGTGGTATCGGCAGTATCCTCCGCCAAAGCGGAAAACGGCACTGTCAGCACCAGTACCACGGCCAGCAGTCCCGCAAAAATCTTCTGAATCATTTCTTTTCCTCCATCTTTACACACGCAGTTCTCGTGTCCACTGTACTTGCTTTGGGGCCGGGGCACCGCTGAGATAAATCAACGCACTGCCCTCTGGGCGAAGCTTCCACAGGGTGCGCCATAATGTATCTGTATCCAGGTCCGGTAAATCATCCAGGAAGCCGTTGAACACCAGCACTTTTGGTTTACATATCACAGCCCGCAGAATCGCCCCATGGGCCTGCTTGCGGGCCGAGCATTTTCCCGGCGTATTGTAAAGGTCGTAAGGTGGCAGAAGCTCCGAAGTCAAGCTCCTTACTGCCTTTAGAATTTCCGCATTCTCAATACCTGCCAAGCGCAACGGAAACACGATTTGGTCGATCATCCGCAGCTCCGGAATCCACCCCAGACCTTCCGGGATGACACCAATATTTTCCCGCCGGAAGGCTGCCCCCTGGTCCGGTGTCAATGTGTACGGGTCAACACCATTGATAAGGACCGTTCCCGCATCCGGCTCTCGCAAACCACAAAGTACTTCAAAAAACAGTTCACTCCGCTTTGGAGAGCTGTTTATAAAAATGGTGTCCCCGGCATCAGCTTCAAATGTCAGCATCCGTTCCAGATTGCCTGCGCTTCGCAAATCCGGGATAAAGCTTGCTTCTATCAAATGTCCCATTACCGTACCACCGTCAGAACGCCAGCATCCATTTCGCAGACCGTATCGCAGAGTTCGTCTATATCCACCTGATTGTGGCTTGCCAGAATCACGGTTTTCCCCTCTTCCCGGAGGCCCTTAATGACGTTTCGGATATGTACCACACCGTGCTTATCCAGGCCGTTAAAAGGTTCGTCCAGGATCAGCAGACTGGGGTCCTCCATCAACGCCTGGGCAAAGCCCAAACGCTGCCGCATTCCCAGAGAATACTTTCCCACTGGCTTCTTCATATCCGGGTCCAGCCCTACCTGTTCCAGAACGGCCCGGATTGTCAGGGCATTGGCCTTTTTTTGCAGCGAGGCCAAAATCTTTAGATTCTGGGTTCCTGACAGGTGGGGCAGGAATCCCGGTGTTTCAATGATAATGCCGATATCCTCCGGGAAATCCGTTTCCTTCCCCACCTGCTTGTGATTAACGTAGATCACGCCGCTGTCCGGCTTCAAAAAGCCACATATACACTTCATCAGGACAGTCTTGCCAGAACCGTTGTTGCCCACAATTCCGTGAATTTTCCCCTTTTCAAAGGTGTGGGAAACGCTTTTCAAAACGTGTTCATCCCCAAAGTATTTATTGACATCACATACTTCAATCACGTTTTCCATAGCTCACCCCTCCGTTCCCGTAAAGCTGAAATTGTATCGCTTGGCTGCCCGAATGGAAGCAAAATACAAGATCACGGACAGGCCAATAAAAATACAATAGGACTGCCACAGCCGTGGCAGCTTGTCATAGCCGAAATTGTGCATATGGTATGTGGCCTGGTTCAGTGGAGACAGCCATCCGATAATGACATTGGCAATGTAATAGGCTTCATCCGGCAGCTTTAGAATGAGCTGAATGGTGTCCGGCTGCATGAGAATTCCGTACAGACTGAACACTAGTACACTAACAACCCCTGCGACTTGACCGAACCGCAAGTTGCAGGCCAGCATCAGCAGCACCATAACAGAGGTATAGCCCAGCATGAGGCAGAAAATGGAAATCATGCTCTGATAGGGCCAGCTCATTTCCAGCGTTTTGACCAACGCCGGAATTGCTACACGCTCACCAGCATTGGTATAGCCGAGGATTGCCGCTGTGGGGCTCCACATATTGGCAGCGAAGGATTGCTGAATGGAGAGTATTACGGTGCTTGCTAGCATAAAGGTCAGGTAAATCGTGGTAGCTGCCAAAATGTACACAACTTGTCCTGAGATCCAAGTTCTCCGGTCCGTCCGGACCAGGTAAAAGGGGATTCCGGAGGACAGGAAAGGCATGTCCGCAAAGAGCAGTACCAGCAGCACAGAGGATAGAAGGATAGAATTGCTGTCACCGAAGCTCCAGATAAAGGATTCTACCATCTGCATCGTTGTGTTATGGTCGATGGCAAAACGGACGGCTTTGTCTGTCAGGAGGAAGCTCATGATGAATGTGAGGGTGAATGTAACAATAATCCGTGGGTTTCCCCACCATAGCCGGAAATTGTATCCAGCAATGGTGCGTATTTGTTTTATTTTTTTTAAAGCTCCCATAGTTTTTTCCCAGCTCGGATCACAAAGAAGAGTCCGCTGATTGACGTTAGTTCCAATAGAAACACCGCTGCTCCCCATACGCCAAAAGGCCAGATATCTGCTTTTGTCCAATTTAGAGGGTGAAGCAATGATACATTTGGAAAATAACGCTCACAGAGGATGATCAGCAGATAGTAGATGATGAAAGGCGAAGTATATGCGATGTATTTGCTCTCCATGAAAGAGCTCATTGCCATTCCAACAACAGACCACATACCACCAACCAAGAAAAAAAGTAAGAAATTCGATAAAAATTGTATAGCTACTCCACTATTGGGTGCCAATTTTTCCATTGGAGAGAAAATCAAAGATGCGATTCCCCACGCTACTATGCCCCCTCCCCAAAATATTGATCCTCCACACGCAAAGGAATTTGCTATTTTCTTCAATAAATAGCCTTTTCGATCTGTGCGGATTATGTAAAACCTAATAAATTTACTTTTCACATCATCAATATATTTTCCTGAAAAAGGTATAACCGCTAATATCGGCACAAATGAGTTTGTCACCTTTGTCTGCAAAGCAGATATCATAAACTCGTTTGCATATCCTGCCGGTAGATTGATTCCACCTCTCAGAATAACAATCACCTCGTTTATCATGCTTGAATAGAGGATAATTATAAATCCTGTTGCGGATATGAGCCAGTTCCACGGCACTTCCATTTGAATAAACCGACCTCCTCTTCTTCTGCCTTCGACTGCAGTATATATAGATTGATCCTGCGTGATTGAGTTAGTATCCCTAAATATTCTTTGATACTAGTTATCTGATTTATGCTGCTTTATACAATTCCTATTGATTTGTGGCGTTTATAACAGTTCCATCCACAGCATTCAAGGTCAAAAATGTATATCCGTTTCTGTCTGTATCTAAATCATATATTGTTCCGGATTCGATATTTTCAAATTGGACGCTTCCCTGGAATGAAACGGCAGGTACATAATAATAACAGTCATCCGAATTGGCTACTTTTACACGTGTCAGTCCGAAGTTCATTTTATCTATTTCAATATTGCATCTAACATTTTCACTGTTACCATCAAGTAATTGCATATAATCATATTGGTACATATCACTCAGCGAAAGTTGTTTTCGTGCGAGTTGAAGCAGTTCGTTTATTGGGATCATCTTTGCACTTTCGTTGACTGTTTGTTTAACATCAACAGGGGAATACAAGTCAAATGTAATCAATCTTCCCGTTGCGCCAAAAGAAAACATGGCATCTGTAATATAATAATTCGATGCATAGTTATCTTTGCTTTTTAAGTTCATTATCTGGTCTCTGCGTATTGCTGCTATTCCACCAAACGAAGGAACGGCATTTACATGAATGAGGTATTCATTCCCAGACTGTTCCACATAGACTTCATCAATTAGCCAATTACCGATTTGCATTGCCTCCAACATCTTTTGGGCACGTTGCTTGATATTCGCAACTTGCGCTTCCGTCGGCCTACCCTCCCCACATAATCTGGACATAAAGATTTGATGGTCTATTCCGTTTGGACTCATTCCGTCATACGGGTAAACATATATATTATTTAACTTAAAATCTGAACGGTTCCTTGTAACAACATCGTATAAAAAAGGCACCTCGTCATCTTTCAATGATAATCTTATTTCGTCATTATCTTTTGATGTGTCCATTTTTTTTGCAGTTTCAAAATTCTCAAGGTAAAAAGTTTCCTTTGTAAATTCCCACTTTGCCAGCTTATGTGGATTTTCATTTGGTGCTGTTTCCATCAAAAGCGTATATTCCTTAACAAAATTATCTACGGATTTACTTCCTACGAAGGGCATCCACCTAGCTAGCTTCTCTTGGATATCCGATTTTGAATATAGTGGCGAAAAACGCGGTTCTGCCTCATAAAATATTGCATTTGGAAACAATACTGAAGCGACTCTTTGCGCATCATCCGTTGTGAAATAATGCGGCACAACCTCAACAATAGGCATCTGAGATTCTCCGGTCTCCACATCTATATTAAATGTAAAGATGACCGTCCCGTCCGTACTTTCAAACCTATTATTATACTGTATATGTGTATCATTTTCTTCTCCCATTTGGGTAACATCGGTTTCCGTTGTTGCCTCATATGAATAAATATCACCCTGCGTATTACCTTTATTGACTACAACTTCTCTGTCCGGTTTTTCTTGGCATCCATACAGAAATAGTGTAGCGGCCAATAAAGCTATCAATCTTGTTACTAATCTCACCATTTTCATTCCTTTCATAAATTAAGTTATGCTACAACACACAGGCCAATACATTTTGGCCTGTGTGTCAGTAAAAATCAACCTAATGTTGTAACCAAACCACCTACTGTATTATCACTACTGAAATACTTCAGTTGCTTGGTATTATAATCATACCTTGCAACCTTTTTATTGTAGGCCCACCAATCTTCGTACGAGCCTGGATATACCTCTGACATTGCGTACGCAATAGCATACCATGTTTGCCCCCCAACTTTGCCTGGTTCACCACTGCTACTCGTATCAATATCCGGCAGCTCATCGCTTGAGTTACATTCATCCTGGAAAATCCGAACAGCATTTTTTGTTCCATTTCCAAACATTCCGTCAATGCCACCACTAGAGACAATATAGCTCTTTGTATCAGGGTTGACATAAAGAAACCGTTGAATCATGTAGGTATATCCATAATGATAATACCCAACACGCTGCTCTGGAAAATTATTCTGAATGTAGCTGTTCCACGATGGAACTAGTGCTGAAGCTGGGATTGCCATCATAGACACAATAGTAATCACAGCCACAAGTAATGCGATCATCTTCTTTGTACGATTCATAAAAATTACCATGCCGGTGCGGCACCGGCGCAAATAGGAATGAAAACGGAAGCCGCAAAATTTCCCGTTCTCATATATAATGAGTTTGAGAGGCACAGAGCAAAGCACAGTAGGAAGAGTTGCACGCAATTCCCCAGTCGCAAAGGTAGTATAGTAGTAAGCATCGTCTTTCAAATACACGTAAGTGGGTCGTTTGAGTCCGCACAGAAAGAATTGCTAAATACTTCTGTGTTTATTGAGTGGTGGCGCAGTCACTGACTCTTTTCTCAGAAAGTAGAGGCAATATGAAACTCACATAGCTAATTTGTTGTGGGGTCAATGTTCACAAAACTTTTCACATCGCCACAATTATTACCTGCGAGTATGTTATACCGCATTACCACCGAAAGTGGTTCTCTACCTTTTACAACGATCTCGTTGCGTTTACGAAGTAGCACCTCGAATACGACTGCAAAGACGTTTGCAGGGAGAGTCCCGGCAAGTATCGGATTCCTGTTTAGAATATCCTTAAAGAATCCTGCCATGTCGCTATCGCAAACCCGAAGTGGATTTCTGCTGTAAAGGGCAGATTTCCCTGCTTTGCACGAATCCCGTCATTAGACGTCGAACGGCAATTACAGTCATTTTTGAAATCGGCACGGCATGACACAGTTTGGCTCATCCAAGCGAATGTGTAACTGGGTAGGCTTTGCACCTACCAGTTACCAGTCTGCCGGGAAAAGAAATCTGTCAGGTTCTCCCGGTCCGGCGTTTATTGAAAACTAGCTCAGGTAGAAGCCTCTCATGCTGCTGCGAAATCTACAGAGAAACAGCCTTATTACCGCATCAAGCTCGAGTACTTGATAAAACGTAGAGGAAAGAAATTCATCACCATCACCAGAATGATTCTGACCGAAATCTGCGCTTTGCTGTCTACTGGTGAGATTATCAATCCCAGTGACTAGGGAAACTTGATTTGCTGGAAGATTTGAAAAGGAAGCAGACACTTTCTTCTGCAAAAGATGCGCTCAAGCTGCTTGCTTCACTTGACTTTGTTACTGCCGATGCAATTTCCTTGGATACTTGCTTTGTTGTGATATTCGTTCCTGTCTTCGGGCTGCCTCTGCCCTCAAATGATGTTTTCACAGGAACAGCCTCCTGAAGTATAATCTCCTCATCATCCAATGCCCTTTACCGCTGATGATCTACGGCAAACAAATAGCAAATCCTTAGATGCGCGCCAAACTAAGAATTCAGGGCCTATATGAACTGCTGATCAGGCAGGTTCATAAAACGGGACATCACTATAACCGTTTGTTAAAGTCGAAATTATTGGCAAAAACGCGTGAAAGGGAATGGAAGAAGTCAGACAATTGACCTTCAAATGTCCCCTGAATAAGGTCATTCATCCGAGCATCTTGAATCTGCTTGCAACTTAGGACAGTTGTCACGACTTTTTCTGTTTTTTGTATAACCCCTTTTCGAGTGAGCCTCTGAACCATTGTATAGGTTGTAGAGCGTTCCCAGTTAAAATATTCCTTGCATAAACATGTGAGTTCTCTAAGTGTCACAGGGCCTTTTTTCCACAGAATTTGACAAAACTGAAATTCTCTCTCATATAATTTTGGATTTGTCATATTACAGCCTCCGTTGTGCCTCGTGTAATTGCTTCACTCTCTTTTCCAGAATATATTCATTTTCTCCATGACTTATCGACTAGCTGTGATTTACTAGACAAATATATGCATAAAAGCGGCAGATGACAGAAGTCATCCACCGCCGGTTGCCTCTCTCAGCGTCAAGATAACATGTTTTCTGGATGCTTTCAATCGGCTTTGCAAAACTGTCGAGTATTCATGTCAAAAAATGGAATTGGTAGCTTGTATCCTTAACAAAATATTCCTCTGAACCTTACCAGATATCAAGAGAATACTTTCCAGGGCTATTCCCATAGATATGGTGTTTGTAATCTTAGCGAACCCTAATAAGTAGGCCCCAACAGCAATTAGATTTTCTGCAATGCAAATGCATTTGGACTTTAAGCCAAACACCATGTTTTCTCTTGCGTCAAGGGGCTTTTCGGGAGTGTCCAAAGGACTCAACAGGAAAATTACCACTGTACCGATAATCAGGAAAACAGCTTGAATGGCACACCCCACTGTAGCCTCCATAAACTTGATTCCAGTGATTGAGAGAAAGAGCGCAAGGGCTGTACAAAATATACAGGTCATTTCCTTTCTGGCATGAATTCCTCCGGAATATTCGCGCAGGGGAGTAAATACGAAATAAAAGAGGATTGCCTCCCGTACATTACGCAGAATAAATCCAAATATAATTACTTCAATAAAACTAAGCCATTTAGAGAAAAGTATGAAGAAAAAATAAACGCACAGTTCTGCATCTTCAGTTACAATATTTGGAAAAAGTTTATTCGTTATTTTTTGCGCTAATTGAGAAATCATCTTTTTTACTTTTAAATCGTTCTAACTTGGCAGGTGTCTGAGGCTGATATATTGTGAAACAAGTTGTACTATTGGCATTATGAGCCAATGTTTGCTTCACAACCCTCTCTGCAAATTTCAGAATGATTTGGGTAGAAGTTTTCATTTGTTTTCACTCCTTTCCCGCATATAGTAGCATATAAATTTGCTAATGCAATAGTAACTGCAAAATCGAAATAAAATTTTGTAGAACACACGAAAATACTGAATCAACAGAAATATCAATAAAATTAGTTGAATAATAAATAGCATACAGACTAATTCTGCGTACTATTGTTTATTCTGAGCAATCAGCATGATATGATGCGGTAAGTGGTGATTAATATGGAAATCGATAAAAAATTGATTGGAATCCGTATCATGCAGCAAAGAAAAGCGCACGGGATGACACAGGAAGAATTGGCTGAGAAGATTGGCTATTCTAAAAACCACCTTTCTGGTGTAGAATGCGGAAAATATACGCCTACAATACAATTTGTGTTCAAAATATGCACTATACTCGGTGAAACACCAGATTATTATTTGATTGGCCAAATTTCCAAGGAGTCTGAGGAAATAGCAACATTGATTCGGTATTTACCTCCCGCTGAACAACAAATGTACTATCGTATGCTTAAACTATATGTGGCCGATATACAGGCCAATGGCTACTCATGACTAGCCGGGTAGCAAACCATCTTAATTTGCTGGTGCGGTTGAAATTGACGAATTGAGAGCAAAGTGATAAAATGGACGCATCGCGGTTAAGCTATGCGTCCATTTTTGTAGGAGGAATTATGAATATCTTAATTTGTGATGATGAAAAAGAATTTTTGTCTACGTTATACCGCCACGTTCAAGAATATATGAAAAACAGGTTTATTCCCCACGCTATAACCGTTTCGGATAATCCTGTTGCGATTATGGAGGCCAATAAAATTTTTGACTTAGCCTTTCTTGATATACAGATGGTAGGGGTAGATGGCTTGACTCTTGCTAAAGAACTCAGGAAGCGGAATCCCAAGCTGGCGATTTTCTTCATTACAAATTTTGACGAGTATCAGGATGACGCAATGGATCTTCAGGCGTTTCGCTTTTTTAAAAAGCCATTCAATGTACAGCGGCTATACTCAGGGCTTAACAAAGCGATGGAATATATAGACGGTGCATACGTTGAGGTTTTCTTCACTAGCAATAGTCAACAGGAGAAATTCTTGGTTGATGATATTCTTTACATCACAAGAGCGAACCGAAAAATCTTGATGGTATCAAAACATGGTTCTTTTTATACCCGTGATACTATGGATCAATGGATTGAGAAACTGCCAACACTCTTTTTCTATCCGGTACACAAGTCTTTTCTGGTCAACCTTCACTATGTCAGAAAGTACTCCTATTCCGAGTTGCTCCTAGACGATGGAACCCGAATCCCAATTGCAGCAAAAAAGCAAGCTCCTTTTAGAAAATTTTGGTTTGCCTATCTCGGGGGAAGACTGTCATGACGAATCCAGCAGTTGCGAGCAGTATATACTTTCTTGAAATGCTCATAGCCTACATTTTTTTCTCGAAAATTTCTGAGAGAAAACATTCAGTTCCCGTTTCTTTAGGGATCGGAATACTTATTTTTGAATTCGGTGCCCTGATAAGTTTGTTTTTTCGAAACAATTTGCTTGTCAATTCTGTACTCATGGTTGTTATGCACTTTACATTTGTGTCGGTGTGTTTTTCTATGAAACTACAGTCAAATATTTTCTTTACAGTCATTTTGTGCGCACTTTGCGCAGCTTTGGAAGCTACACCGATATTGCTGATGTCTGCCTTATCTGGCGGCCAGCCGGTTGATCATAAAAATAGTATACCAATTTTTATATTTGACTTTACCATAAGTAAATCCCTATACCTTATTTCTTGTTTACTTCTTTCAAAATCAATTAATAATAAGCGCAAATCAGCACCCCCAGAAAAATTTCCGATGAACACATTGCTGTATCCTGTTGTCATTCTGATTGAACTGATTGCAATTCATTATATTTGCATGAACGAGCCAATCTCTGTAAAAGGGCAATACCTTCTTGGCGCTGTCAGTGCCATTGTGTTTTTTTCAACTGTTATTTTAGTATGTGCAAGTATTTACCAAGCAGAGCAGCAGGAAGAGTATATTCGTATACGTGGTGAACTTGTCCGAGTGAGACAGGAAAAGAATTATTATGATATTCTTAATAGACAGAATCAGCAGCTATTGTTGTTTGCACATGACGCAAAGAATCATCTGGCCGCAATTCGAAGCTTAAATGAAGATTTGCAAATCAAAACATATGTTGACAGGTTGTCAACTGAATTAGAGAACTATTCCCACAATTGCCATAGCGGGAATAAAATGCTAGATGTGATTTTGAATCGATATGTTCTAGAATGCGAGAAACGTAGTTTACAATTTGAGTATGATGTAAAAGTATGCAATCTTAAAGAAATTGAGGATATAGACTTAGTAACCATCCTTGGCAATCTTCTTGACAATGCTATAGAGGCTTCCGAAAAAAGCGAGGAAAAAACTGTTTATCTGGAAACCTCTACGCGAAACGCATACAAAGTCATCGTACTTCAAAACAGCAGTCTACCCCCGCAAGAATCCAGTGGGCATCTACAAACTTCAAAGTCGGATCGAAGTATGCATGGATTTGGTTTAAAAAGCGTTGCAAAATGTCTAAAAAAATATCATGGAGATTTGTACTGGGATTATGATGAAAACGACCACTTATTTACGATGACGGTTATGGTCGACACAATACAACAAAATGAAACGTTTGTTGTATAGGTATCTGTCCACCCTCCAAGATAGGAGGGTGGATTTTTTCAGTGCGCCCGCTGAGCGCACGTTCTATAGGGTAAAAGTCCCGAAGTCGCCCGGTAGTGGGAAGACTTAGCCAAAGGCAAGGGTGTCCGTCGTGAGGCGGAATCTGAAG
>ERZ772897.3730-NODE-3730-length-10867-cov-4.452553_pt1 | contig 10867 bp, 13 predicted proteins | sample MGYA00512125_ERZ772897 | MGnify/ENA primary metagenome ERZ772897 (study PRJEB29015, sample SAMEA2737660) | human gut metagenome | biome: human gut; feature: human-associated habitat; material: faeces | place: China | collected 2012 ... | reverse complement strand
TCCGGACCATTGAAGCGGAGAAAAAACCGGCGCTGTTCTCCTGGACGCTGTTCAAGAAAATCGCCGTTGTGGCGGTTCCCAGCATCCTGCAGCAGAGCTTTATTTCCGTTGGCAATATCATCATCCAGGGCGTTATCAATACCTTCGGTTCCAGTGTTATGGCGGGCTATTCTGCCGCGGTGAAGATGAACAATCTGGTGATCACCTCCTTCACCACCCTTGGCAACGGCATTTCCAACTATACCGCCCAGAACATAGGTGCGGAAAAGCCGGAGCGTGTCCGTCAGGGCTTCGGGGCCGGGCTCAAGCTGGTGTGGCTGCTGTGTGTGCCTCTGGTGGCGCTGTATCTGCTGGCAGGAGGCGTATTGCTGCGGATATTCCTGGACGATACCACAGGCACGGCCATGCAGGTGGGCATTCAATTCCTGCGCATCCTGTCGCCCTTCTACTTTGTGGTGTCTGCAAAGCTGGTGTCCGATGGCATCCTGCGGGGCGCAGGGATGATGAAGCAATTCATGGTTGCGACGTTTACGGACCTTGTCCTTCGTGTGGTCCTTGCAAAGGTCCTTTCCGGTCCCTTCGGAACGCTCGGCATCTGGTGTGCCTGGCCCATCGGCTGGACGATTGCCATGGTCCTGTCTGTGATTTTCTACAGACGCGGAGCGTGGAATAAAAAATGAAGCTTCCCGGAACGAGTGGTTCGAGGGAAGCTTCCAGGGCGGCGTGATTTCGGTCACGCCGTCTTTTGTATCTATTTCTTTACAGCGCGTGGCCCAGCAGATACCAGATGATCAGAAATCCGGGCAGCAGCGGCAGATAGGCGGGCAGGGCAGCGGGGCTGATGTGGATGATCAGAAAATTGAAGTGATCCATGGCGTAGAAAACACCGCAGAGGATGGCCGTGGAGAGCACAGACTTGGAGACCTGCCGTCCAATCAGATTGGAGAAGAAGAAGGTATAGATCCCGCCGAGAATGGGGTTGACCACCGTCAGGAAAATGCCCAGCACCAGCTTAAGCAGTCCCAGCAGCAGAAAGCAGACCAGAACCACCAGCAGCACAGCGGGGGCATGGTAGACGAGCGCTGAGGGCAGATACTTTTCAATGGCCCAGTTGGCTACCAGGTGCAGCCCCATGGCCAGAATGACGCTCAGAAAGCGGGAGAGGAACCATGTAAAGGGATTGTCTCCGTCCGGAAGCAGGGCATCCATGCAGTTGACCACGAAGGACAGCAGAATCAGGGCCAAAATCTGGCTGCACAGCGTCTCAAAGGCCGTGCCATGGAAGGGCAGGACAAACAGATAGTCCTGCACAAAGGTCACAAAGGGCAGGGGAGAGAGCAGCTTGGAAAGCCCTGCAGGCTGGAAGGCATAGACCACAACGGTCAGCACGTACACGGTCAGAATACCCGCCGAGGAGGACAGCGCATGGTTTAAGTCGGACTTATTGCCAAAGATCAGCTTGAACAACACGCCCACACCCAGAAGCGCCGCAACAAACACAAGGATGAATTTCAAAGAAGCGCCGATGTCGAAGGACACGGGGATGGCCGATACAGCGCCTTTCAGAATGTCGCTCCAATTGTCCGGCAGGAAGTCCTTGGCGGCAGTGAGAATAGAATTGAGATCCAGTTCCATAGAGATACCCTTTCGAAGAGATGCGCATAGATTCTGCCCGAAGGGAGGAAAACCTATACAGGATGAAAAAACCTCCGCCGAAAACGGCGGAGGTAAAATGCCTTTTCGAGATAAATTACTTGATCTCGGCCTCGGCGCCGGCTTCCTTCAGCTCGGCAACCAGCTTCTCGGCGTCTTCCTTGGAGATGGCTTCCTTCAGGGTCTTGGGGCAGTTGTCAACCAGATCCTTAGCGTCCTTCAGGCCCAGGCCGGTAGCGGCACGGACAACCTTGATAACGCCCAGCTTGGAAGCGCCGGCGCTCTTCAGGATAACGTCGAACTCGGTCTTCTCCTCGACCTCAGCAGCAGCGCCGGCAGCGGGAGCGGCAACAGCAGCAGCAGCGGCGGAAACGCCGAAAACATCCTCCAGGGTGTGAACCAGCTCGGACAGCTCCAGAACGGTCAGGCCCTTGATTTCCTCGATCATAGCAGTAATCTTCTCGGACATTTTGATAAGCCTCCTAATTGTAAGATGTTTTTTTAGATAGGGGTCGAGACGAAACGTCTCATTACTCGGCAGCGGCTTCCTCAGCGGGAGCGCCCTGCTTCTCTGCAATTTGCTTCAGCACGCAGGCCAGAGCGGAAATGGGAGCCAGCATGGTACCCAGAACCTGAGCCTGCAGGACAGGCAGAGCGGGAATAGAAGCCAGAGACTGAATGGTGGCCAGATCGACAGGCTTGCCGTCCATGAAGCCGCCCTTGATCTCGAACTTGCCGTCCAGCTTCTTGGCGTAATCGGCCATGACGCGGGCGGGAGCCACGGGATCATCAGCCAGAGCCAGAGAAGTGGTGCCGTTCAGCAGATCATCCAGATCGTTCAGGCCAGTGTTGTTGAAAGCAAAGCGCAGCAGGGTGTTCTTCACAACCGCATAATCCACGCCGCCCTCACGGCACTCCTTACGCAGAGCGGTGTCTTCCTCAACGGTAATACCCTTGTAGTCGACGATGACGCCTGCGGTAGCCTTCTGGATCTTCTCGGTCAGCTCGGCAACGATTGCCTGCTTCTCGGAAAGGACCTTTGCGTTAGGCATACTTGGTTTCACCTCCATGAGAATTTGCGGCGGACCTCCGTCCGCCCGGGTCAGAGGCGTTCAAAAAGGAACTGTCCTCATGCCGAAAGACATGAGGACAGAAAAGCATCATCAAAATGATTTTGCCATCCTCGGCAGGACTTACAGGGTCTCCCCCACCTGCTGTCTTTGGAACGCGACTGTTATTATATCAAACTTTGGCATAATGTCAAGCATTTTCCCAAAATTTAATATCATTTTCCGTTTTCGCAGAAGGAACATCTCCGTTCCCTCCGTTCAGCGGGATTGAATGAGGGATCTCTCCCCTCTTTCAGCTCTTAGACCAGCTTTGCAGTGTTCATCTTCACGCCGGGGCCCATGGTAGTGGCGGCGACGCAGCTCTTGATATACTGGCCCTTGGCGCTGGCGGGCTTGGCTTTCACAATGGCGCCCATCAGAGCGTTGTAGTTGTCCATCAGCTTCTCGGGGCCGAAGGAAACCTTACCGATGGGGCAGTGGATGATGTTGGTCTTGTCCAGACGATACTCGATCTTACCGGCCTTGGACTCCTGAACAGCCTTGGCGACGTCGGGAGTGACGGTACCGGCCTTCGGGGACGGCATCAGGCCCTTAGGACCGAGCACCTTACCGAGACGGCCGACAACACCCATCATGTCAGGGGAAGCGACGACGACGTCGAAGTCGAACCAGTTTTCCTTCTGGATCTTCTCGACGAGGTCCATCTCGCCGACATAGTCAGCGCCGGCAGCCTTGGCAGCCTCAGCCTTGTCGCCCTTGGCGAAGACGAGAACGCGGACGTTCTTGCCGGTGCCGTTGGGGAGGACGATGGCGCCGCGGACCTGCTGGTCAGCGTGACGGGAGTCGACGCCCAGCTTGACGTGCAGCTCGACGGTCTCGTCGAACTTCGCGGAAGCGGTCTTGCAGATCAGGCCGAAGCCCTCTGCGGCGTCATACTGAGTGTTCTTTTCGATCTGCTTTGCAGCATCCTGATACTTTTTACCTCTAAACATTGTTCACACCCTCCTTATTCTTCGACGACAACGCCCATGGAGCGTGCGGTACCGGCGATCATGCTCATCGCGGACTCGAGAGTGCTCGCGTTGAGGTCACGCATCTTCATCTCAGCGATCTTCTGGACAGAGGCCTTGGAAATGGTAGCGACCTTGGTCTTGTTGGGGACGCCGGAGCCAGACTCGATGTTGCATTCCTTCTTGATGAGGACGGCAGCGGGAGGAGTCTTGGTGACGAAGGAGAAGGAACGGTCGGCATACACCGTGATGACAACGGGGATGATGAGACCCATGTCGTTCTTGGTGCGCTCGTTGAATTCCTTGGTGAACGCAGCGATGTTGACGCCGTGCTGACCGAGCGCGGGGCCAACGGGGGGTGCGGGAGTTGCTTTGCCTGCAGGAATCTGCAGCTTAACGTAACCGGTGATCTTCTGTGCCATGAGAGGCACCTCCTTAATATTGAATGTGGTAACGACCGGCGATTCCGGCCGCCCTTGGCGAGACTGAACGTCTCTCCCACGTTTGCCGCATACGCGGCTCATCGCTTTTAGCGGTGATTACGGTTCTACGACCTCGACCTGATCGAGCTCCAGCTCGACCGGCGTTTCGCGTCCGAACATGGACACGACCACGCACACCTTGTTCTTCTCTGCGTCGATCTCTTCGACCGTGCCGAGGAAGGACGAAAGCGGGCCGTCGGTGATCTTGACCTGATCGCCGACATTGTAGCGCACGACGATCTCTCGCCGTTCCATGCCGAGCGCCAGGACTTCCTCTTCCGTCAGAGGAATGGGTTCATTGTTCGCCGTGCCGACAAAGCCGGTCACACCGCGAATGTTGCGGATCAGATGCCAGGTGTCGTCCGTCATAATCATCTTGACGAGCACGTAGCCCGGGAAGACCTTGCGTTCGACTTCCTTCATATCGCCCGAGTCGGTCACTTCCGTGACGGTCTCCAGCGGGATCTGGATGTCGAGGATCATGTCCTCCAGATGACGGTTGGCGACGAACTTCTCGATGGCCGTCTTGACTGCGTTTTCATAGCCGGAGTAAGTATGCGCGACATACCACTTAGCATTATCAGCCATGACTGCTCTCCTGTCAGCCCGCGAGACCGATCAGCAGGTGCACTGCGGAAACGGCCACGTAGTCGAAGATCCAGATGCAGGCGCCGACAACGAGGGAGCACAGCAGCACAGTGCCGGTGTTCTTCGCAGTGGTGGATGCGGTGGGCCATACGACCTTTTTCAGTTCGCTTCTCATTTCACGGAACCACTTGCTGCGGTCCTTTTTCTTCTTTTCTTCTGCCATGTTTCAACAGCCTTTCCTAATTACTTGGTTTCGGTGTGGACGGTGTGCTTCTTGCAGAAGGGGCAGTACTTGTTCAGCTCAAGCTTGTCCGGGGTATTCTTCTTGTTCTTCATCGTGTTGTAGTTTCTCTGCTTGCACTCGTTGCATCTGAGCGTGATCTTAATGCGCATCTAACGGCACCTCCTTATTTACTCAGCTCCGTTTGCCAAAAGCGGCATGAAGCTGGCGATTGCCTCCCTGCTCTCAAATTTGAGGGGTGCTTTTCCCTTGCGTGCCGAGAAGCAAAAGCGCGCAAAAAGAAAGCCCTCTTTCACAGGTAAGTAAGATGATACCACATGTCATGTCCAGCCGTCAAGCACTTTTTGCACGTTTTTGCAGAAAACCGCGCAGATTTTGCGCTCTTTTCCCTGTTTTTTCTCTCCCGCTGCCTCTCTTGACGCGATTTTTCCGTTTCCGCACGCCACTTCCCTGCCCTGCGCTTGCTTTTTGGGTGAAAATCCTGTATGCTGGCAGTCAAAAGAAACGCTCAGGAGGCAATTTTATGAAAATCATGGCCATCGACTACGGCGACGCGCACACCGGCGTCGCGATCTCCGACCGCACGCTGACGCTCACTGGATTTTCGACCGTTATCACCGCGTACCGGCCCGAAGCGGTCATCGAAAAGCTGCTGCCGCTCATCTCCGAGCACGAGGTCTCAGAGCTCGTGCTCGGCCACCCACTCAACATGGACGGCACGCGCGGCCCCCGCGCAGAAAAGGCCGAGGGCTTTGCCGAGATGCTGCGCGAGGCCACGTCGCTCCCCGTCACGCTCTGGGATGAGCGCCGCACGACCGTCGACGCGCACAATATTCTATTGAATAATGGCAAGCGCGCCAAAGAGCGCAAGAAAACCGTCGACGCCGTCGCGGCGAGCCTGATGCTTGAAGGTTACTTAACCTTCAAAAAACGTCAAGGGTAACATATCACAGCGCGGCAGCGCTGTACTTTGTTCCCCTGCGCCGTGCAGGGGACGCGGTTAAGGGGGATATTCTCTTTCCTCGGAAAGAGAATATCCCCCTTTGACCCCCAAGAGAAAGGGTCTGATTGGCAGTCTCGGGCTTGAATGACTTTTATGCCTCCGGAATGGGAAGACCTGCGCGCGGCATTGCCGCGGTTGGTGTTGCTATACGATTTGACTCACTTCTATTATCCGCTGCCGCTCTCGAATCGAATCGCAGGTTCAGTGTAATCGCCTACTACCGATAGTGCGTATATTGCGGCGAGCGCAGCAAAGTCGCCCCCGGCAGGCAGAAGCAAATTTGCACAAATCCCTAGTAGATGGAGATTGCGTAAGACTAACGAATCGCAGGCAAAGCGACAGCGAAGATAGAAGCAAACCAAGTCGTATAGCAACACCACCTGGCAGGCACCCGATTCGGCAAGCGCCGCAGCTCTTCAAGCTGCTCGCTTGCAATGTCGAAACCTTTCTCTTGGGGGATTTAAAGGGGGCTGTTCTCTTTTGTGAAAGAGAATAGCCCCCTTTGCCCCGCTCCCCCTGCTGGCACGCAGGGATAATTTCGCTCTTCCCTGCTCATCAGCAAATTGAGCACCTCCACCAGCGCATTTGCGCTCAAATGCTCCGGCAGCTCCAGCCTTTTGCACAGCGCTTTGCGCTTTTCCACGCTGTCCGGGCCGATCAGGCCGAGGTCGTAAAGATCTGCTTTTGTGATGGATTTTCCCTTTACAGTACTTTCTTCATCAATGGTCGCGCCCGCGCGGCGCAGGGCGTCAAGCAAAATTTCCGGCTTCATGCCCTCGACGCCGAGCTTGCCCTCCTTGCCGCCCTTGCGCTTGCGCTTCTCCTTGCCGTAGATGTCCGGTACGTAGGCTTGCAGCACACGACCCTCGGGGATATTGCCCTTGACGCGGTTGCGGATCACGAATCCCGCGCCGTCGGGGTCGGTGAAGAGGATGATGCCCCGCTCCTTGGCGAGCTTTCGCAAAAAGGCCTGCTTTTCCTTGTCGTTGAACACGGCGAAGCCGCCGAGCTCCACGATGACCGCGTCCACGACCTGCGAGAGCGTGTTTTTGTCGTACCGCCCCTCGACGACGATGACTTCCTTTACCTTCGGCTTTGCCATAGATTCACTTCCCCTGTGCAAGGCGCATCAGCAGCAGCTTGAGCTCACCCTCGCTGTCGATGCCCTTTTCGCTTTTCATGCGCTGGTCGAGCCGCTGGCACATCAGCAAGCTCTGGCTGCACCACTCGCTCGTCGTTTTGCGCGCCGCCTCCATCAGTAAGCGCGCGGGATAGTCTGACCGCATCCCCCACAGCTCCATGAGCCAGAGCTTGTCCTTGCCGTTGTCGAGCGCGATGCGCGCGGTGTAGATGCGCCGCAGCTCCTTGCTGATAACGGCCAAGATCACAAACGGCTCCTCCTGCTTTTTGAGCAGCTGCCCTAAAAGCTCCGATGCGCGGCCGTAGTCGCGCTTCGTGATGGCGTTCGTCATATCGAACACCACCGCGTCGAGCACAGGATCGGCCACGGCGTTGATGTCGTCGGTCGTGATGTTCTTTCCCTTGGCGTAGGCGCCGATCTTCTCGATCTCCGGCACAAGGCCAGTCATCAGCGCGCCGCAGGTGAAGATCAGATGCTCCGCCGTCTGCGCGTCGATGCCCTTACCGAGCGCGCGGAAGCGCCGCCCGATCCAATTGATGAGGTCGCTGCGCTCCTGTGCCTCGAACTTGACGCTCTGTGCGTTTTTGTCGAGCGCCTCATAGAGCTTTTTATAGGTCTTGCTCGGCTTATACTCAATGAGATCATACACAAACACGAGGCAGCAGTACGGCGGAAAGTCATTGAGCAGCGCGATGAGTGCCGTGCGCTGCTCCTCGGGGAGCTTAAAAAGGTCACAGTCCGTTACCACGATGAGCGTGCGCTCGGCCATCATCGGCATCGCCTCGACCGCCTCGTTCAGCTCCTGCATCGTCAGCGTCTTGCCGCTCAGGCGGTGGTAGTTGAACTCCTCAAAGCCCGCGGGGACGAGCTTTTTTTTGATCTCGCCGAGGTAGTATTCGCGCAGATAGCTCTCCTCGCCGTAAAAGATGTAGACCTGACCGATATTGCCCGCGCTCAGGTCGCTTTTCAATTTCTGATAGCCCTTGTTGGGCGTTTTTCTCTCTGCCATGAAGTCCTCTCAGTCCACTGTGATCAATATATTGCCCTGCATGTCCGTGCGGTAGACCGTCATGCCCGCATCCGTCAGGCGCAGCAGCGCCTCCTCGGTCGGATGGCCGTAGCTGTTGTCGCCCACGCTGATGACGCCGGCCTCCGGTGTCACCGATTCGAGCAGCGTCGTGCCGGTGGAATACTTCGAGCCGTGATGTCCGACGAGCAGCACTTCGATATCCGGTAAATCATAGGTCTCGACGAGCTTCGTCTCGGTTTTCGCGTCCATATCGCCGGTGATGAGCGTGTCGAAGTCGCCGAGCGAGCACAAAATCGTCAGGCCCAGCTCGTTCGCACCCTTGTCGCCGAGCGGCGGATAGATCGTCATCGTCGACGCACCGTTTTCTACATCCGTCACCTCGGTGACATAGTGGATGTTCACGCCGTAGCGCTCGGCGAGCGCTTCGACCTCATCGCGGTCACCCTCGCCCGCGTCGATATCGGCAAGGTAGATGGTATCGACATCCACGCGCGCAAAGAGCGCGGCAAGGCCGTTGGCGTGGTCCTCGTGATAATGCGTCAGCACCACGGAGTCGAGCGTCGCCCCTGCGGAGCGCAGATAGTCCGCCGCGATCGCGCCGGCGTCGATGTAGGAATTTTTGCTGCCGCAATCCACGAGCGCCGCGTGGCCCTCGGAAATGAGCAGCACGCTCTCCCCCTGCCCCACGTCGAGCGCGACGACGTTCAGCCCGCCCTGTTCATAGTGCAGGACATTGACCTTTGCCGCGGCGAAGAGCGACAGGACGGAAAGCCCCACCGCCGCAAAATAACGGTACTTCCCGCGCTTTGCCAGCGCGCAGGTGATGAAGATCGCGTACACGTACGCAAGCCATGCGACGGAAAACGCGGTGTTGAAATAGATGGCGTGGAACGGAAGCTCCTCCAAAAGTCCTGCGATGGCAAGCACCGCGCGAATGCCGAGCGTCGGCACAAAGGCACAGGCCGCGCCGAGCTGCGGCACAGCCGCCGCGATCAGTACCGAAAGTAATCCCAGCGCGAACACGACGCTCACGAGCCACAGGCAAAGCAGGTTGCTCAAAAGCGACACGATGGAGAGCGTTCCGAAATAGTAGCACGCAAGCGGCGTGGAAAACACCATCGCGCCGAGCGTCGTCGAAAACGACAGCAGCGCCGCGCGCACAAGCTTGTGCTTGCCGTGGGCACGCTTCGTAAGCTTCGGCGTCAGCCAGATAATGCCCGACACCGCGGAAAACGATAATTGTAAGCTGATGCTTGCGATGGCGAACGGATTTTTGAGTAAAATGAGAAGCAGCGCAAACGAGATGGACGTCGGCGGGTCGTTGTCGCGCCCCAGAAGCGGCGCGATCATGCCCATCGAGATCATGATGCACGCGCGCAGGATGCTCGGCGTCAGGCCTGTGACGAACGCATAGAGGAAAATGAGCGGGATCGTCACGGCGCAGCGGAGCTTTTTGCGCCTGTCGCCCATCAGCGAACCAATCAGTGACGCCAGAAAGCAGCAGTGCAGACCCGAGACGGCCATCACGTGGGAAAGGCCCACCTCGGATAAGTTGCTCGCGTCCTCCTCGTCGAGATATTTCTTGTCGCCCAGCAGCAGCGCCCGCAGAAATGCGCCCTCGCGCTCGCTGTAGCTGCGCTCAATGGTCTCACCGAGCGTCCTTGCGATGCGCTGCGGCAGATACTTGAGCGCGCCCGCGTTTGTGTCGTCATAAGTCGGGTCGCCGCGCTGATAGAGCAGAATATAGATGCCCTTGGCTGTGAAATTGCGCAGGTGCAGCCCCTTCCCCGTCGGGTCGGTCGCGCTGTTGAACAGTGCCTCCGCCGTCACATGCGCGCCGGGCTCAAGATCCAAAAGCTCCGCGTCACCGTAGTAGATGGCCCGCCCCGGCAGGCCGCGGTTCAGGATCTTCACCGTGACCTTCGCGCCGTGGCTCGTCTCCTCGGCATAGCCCAAAAGCTCGACCTCAACCGTGTCCTGCGTGCCGAGCAGCGCGTCGTTCGGCGCTTTGATAAAATGCGCATAAAGCGTGTTGTACCCGAACGCAAAGCATAAGCCCAGCGCGCACAAAAACGCGCGCTTTGCCCAGTCCCCGCGCTTGTTTGCGCAGCCACAAAGTCCCATGACAAGCGCCGCCGCGGCAAACACGCCGCACAAAATGAGCGCCCACTGCGCACTCAGTAAATACTGCGAGAGCGCAACGCCCGCCGCAAACGCCGCGCAGAAGATCGCCAGTACCCTCATCGGCGCGCAGGGTCGTCCGTCAGCCCGAGCAAGTAGTCGGTGCTGACGCGGTAGTAGTCGGCGAGTTTGATGACCGCCCACACAGGGATCTCACGCTCGCCCTTTTCATATCGCCAATAAACGTTGCGATTCAGATTGAGATATTCGGCGATCTCGATCTGTGTCTTATCGTTGTCAACTCGAAGGTCTTCCAGCCGCTGGAAATACATGAAATCACCTCGGATTTATGCTACCATTCGGTAACATTTCCGAGAGAATCTTCACCCATACGGCTTCACATTATGCATGTAAGCATACAACAATTCTTGCCGTTTGGCAAGGAAGAAAATGCCGCCTGCGGGCGGCAGAATCACACCCCCCATTTTCTTTCCCGAGAAAGAAAACGGGCGGTGTGACCGTCCAAAA
>ERZ772897.3726-NODE-3726-length-10876-cov-3.964698_pt1 | contig 10876 bp, 9 predicted proteins | sample MGYA00512125_ERZ772897 | MGnify/ENA primary metagenome ERZ772897 (study PRJEB29015, sample SAMEA2737660) | human gut metagenome | biome: human gut; feature: human-associated habitat; material: faeces | place: China | collected 2012 ... | reverse complement strand
TGTCGCAAGCGACCGCGCTCGGCGCGAGAATGTGCCAAGGCACATTCTTTTTCATTATAGAAGGGAATTAATTCGTTTGAAAATCACATATATTCATCACAGCTCGTTTTCAGTTGAGCTTGAAAATGCCGTGATTCTGTTTGATTATTTTAAGGGAACTCTCCCGGAGTTCCCGGCAGGGAAGCCCCTCTTTATCTTTGCGAGCCATTTCCATGCCGATCATTATGCTCCGGTAATCTTTCAGCTGGGAGAGAAACGGGAAAATGTTTTTTATATTCTCTCAAAAGAGATTGGGAAAAAGATACCGGAGGAATATCGTAAACGATATAAAGACAGGATACGGCTGGTAAAGGCAGGAGAAAGATTTTGCCTGAATATTTCTGAAGAAAGCCTTATCGTCGAGACGTTCCATTCCACCGACGAAGGCGTCGCCTTCTGGCTCTCCTGCGAAGGAAAGGAGATTTATCACGCCGGTGACTTAAATAACTGGTGGTGGGAAGGCGAAGATATGGCATGGAACCGGAATATGGCGGCTTCTTATAAACAGGAGATGAAAAAGCTTTCCGGGCGCACGGCGGATCTGGCATTTATCCCGGTCGATCCGAGGCAGGAGCAGTGGTTTTATCTGGGCGCTGCCGGTTTTATGGAGCAGGCGGACACAAAATGGATTTTCCCGATGCATTTCTGGGAAGATTATACGATTATACCAAAATTAATCGAACATCCATCCAGTGAAGGCTGGCGGGATCGGATTGTAGAGATTCACAAGGAAGGAGAGGAGTTTATTCGATGAAATTTACATTTGCACACAACAATTTCAATGTCATCGATCTGGACAAGTCACTGAAATTTTATGAGGAAGCACTGGGACTTAAGGAGGTACGCCGCAAGGAGGCGGCAGACGGAAGCTTTATCCTTGTTTATCTGGGCGACGCCACGACCAGCTACCAGCTGGAGCTGACCTGGCTGCGCGACTGGGAGAAGGACTCCTACAACCTGGGCGACAATGAGTTCCATCTGGCATTTGAGACGGAAGACATGGAGGCGGCACATGCCAAACATAAGGAAATGGGATGCATCTGTTTTGAAAATCCGGCGATGGGTATTTATTTCATTAACGATCCGGATGGATACTGGCTGGAGATCGTGCCGGCGAAGAGGAGTTAAGGGCTGAGTTTGTCTGAAAAAATGTTTTGACGTAACTGTGAAGGTACTGAACAGTTACGTTTTAACATATGAGTTAAAAAGGGGTTAGAATGGTAAAAATAATTAAAAACGGAAGAGTCATCGATCCGGAGAGCAGATTCGACGGAAGGGCAGATTTGTGGATTGAAAATGGAAAAATCCAGAAAATCGTGAAAAAAGATACAAAATCAGAATCAGATGAGGCATCTGACGCACCGTTCATCCCGGCGGATGCCGAGGTGCTGGATGCAGAAGGGCTGATCGTCGCGCCGGGACTGGTGGACGTCCACGTGCATTTCCGCGATCCGGGTCTGACCTACAAGGAGGACATCGAGACGGGCGCGGCGGCTGCGAAGGCGGGCGGCTTTACGACGGTGGTCTGTATGGCAAACACGAAACCGGTTGCCGATACGCCGGAGATTGTCCGGTATATTCTGGAAAAGGGTGCGAAAACGGGAATCCACGTGGAAACCTGCGCGGCAGTCTCGAAGGGATTTCAAGGAAAAGAACTGACCGATATGGAGTCCCTCAAAGAGGCGGGTGCGATCGGATTTACGGATGACGGAATCCCGCTGATGAGCGAAAAATTGGTCAAAGAGGCGATGGAGACGGCGAAACGTCTCAATGTGCCGCTCAGCTTCCATGAGGAGGATCCGGCATTTATTTTCAACAACGGCATCAACCGCGGTCCGGTGTCCGAGCAGCTGGGAATCGGTGGTTCCCCGGCGCTGGCGGAGGATTCGATGGTGGCGCGCGACTGCATGATCGCGCTTCACACGGGCGCAGATGTGGATATCCAGCACATCAGTTCCCGTAATGCGGTGCAGATGGTCGGGCTGGCGAAAAAGCTGGGCGCGCATGTCTGGGCGGAGGTGACACCGCATCATTTTACACTGGACGAGACGGCGGTTCTGGAGTACGGAACACTGGCGAAAATGAATCCGCCGCTGCGGAGTGCTGCGGATCGCGAGGCGTTGATTGAAGCAATCAAGGACGGCACGATTGATATGATTGCGACGGATCATGCACCGCACAGCGCCGAGGAGAAGGAAAAACCGCTGACCGAGGCACCGAGCGGCATCATCGGGCTGGAAACCTCCCTGCCATTGGCGGTTACCAGGCTGGTAAAAGCTGGTCACATTGATTATCTGACTCTGTTTGAGAAAATGTGCCTGAATCCGGCGAAGCTGTACCGGATGAAGGAGGCGGGACGCATCCGCGAGGGCGGCGCGGCGGATCTGGTTCTTTTTGACGACCAGACACCATATACCGTAGAAAAATTCCATTCCAAGGCGTCTAACTCCCCGTTTGTGGGAGTGAAGCTCTATGGAAAGGTTCACTATACCATCTGCAGCGGTGAGACAGTATATCGGGCAGAATAGGAGGAAACGAAGCGATGAAGACAATGTTAAAACGCGGCGCAGGCGTACTGATGCCGATTTTCAGCCTGCCGTCGCCGTATGGAATCGGTACGTTCGGACGGGCGGCGTATGAGTTTATTGATCAGTTAAAACGCGGACGCCAGACGTACTGGCAGGTGCTTCCGATGGGACCGACCTGCTACGGGGACAGCCCGTACCAGTCCTACTCTGCATTTGCGGGAAATCCGTATTTTATTGATCTGGATACGCTGAAAGACGAGAAACTTCTGACCCAGGATGAGATAGACGCCTGCTGGTGGTGCGACAAGCAGGATCAGGTCAAATATGACGCGCTGTATTATTACCGTTTTCCGCTTCTGCGCAAGGCGTATGAGCGGAGCAGCCATAAGGAAAGTGAGGAATATCAGGCATTTCTGGAAGAAAATGAAGAATGGCTGGACGACTATGCGCTCTACATGGCAGTCAAGGGTAAATATGAAGGAAAAGGCTGGATGGACTGGGACGAGGACATCCGGTTCCGCCGTCCGGAGGCGCTTTCGGCATGCCGCGAAGAGCTGGCAGAAGAAATAAATTACTGGAAGTTCTTACAGTTTAAGTTTTTTGAACAGTGGAAAAAATTAAAACAGTATGCAAAAGAAAAAGAACTTCAGATCGTCGGTGATATTCCGATTTACGTGGCGCTCGACAGCGCGGATGTCTGGAGCCACCCGGAGCTGTTCCAGCTCGACGAGGAAAATCTGACGCCGCTCAAGGTATCGGGTGTGCCGCCGGATGCATTTTCAGAGGATGGACAGCTCTGGGGCAACCCGCTTTACGACTGGGAGAAAATGAAACAAACCGATTTCGCCTGGTGGCGAAGCCGGATGAAAGCGTCCGCGAAGCTCTACGATGCGGTGCGGATCGACCATTTCATCGGCGTGGTGCAGTATTATGCAATCCCGTATGGCGCTGTGACTGCGAAAGACGGCGAGTGGGAGAAAGGTCCGGGCAAAAAGCTGACCGACGCACTTGACGAGGCGGCAGGCGAGACGAAGATCATCGCGGAGGATCTTGGTGTCTTCTGTCAGGAGGTCAAGGATCTGCTGGCAGAGACGGGCTATCCGGGCATGAAGATCATTGAGTTTGCGTTCAGTGGCGACCGTTTCAACGAGCATCTGCCGCACTGCTATGACCCGAACTCCGTAGTCTACGGTGGAACGCACGACAATGAGACGCTGGCGGGGTATTTCAAACCGGAAAAACGTCAGTGGTGGGAGCTTCAGTACATTGCCGATTACCTCGGTGCAGCACACCAGAGTGAGGTGGTAGACCGCGTGTTCCGCGCGGCATACGGTTCAGTCGCGAGCGTTGCCATTTTCCAGATGCAGGATGTGTTGAAGCTCGATAACTGGGCGCGCATGAATACGCCGGGAACCCTCGGGGAAAACTGGCGCTGGCGTCTGGTTCCGGGGCAGTTTACGGATGAGCGGGCAGATTATTTGTCCTGGCTGGTGGATACGTTCGGAAGATTTTAGTTTTTGGCGTATTTAAATGCGAAGCCACGGCAAATTCCGTTACTGGGCACGTATGCGTGAACAGTAACTTGGTTTTTGTCGGATGGGAATAAAAACCCGTAAAATGCTTGCAAATTCGGGAAAAACCTGTAAAATATACATGGATTGCACCCGCCCGGGGCAAAGATGCACCTGGGGAGTATGAACGATTTGAACAGTATGAAAGGAAATTGCCATGATTAGTACAAGCAATGTAACACTGCGAGTAGGAAAGAAGGCGTTATTTGAGGACGTAAGCATTAAATTTATCGAGGGAAACTGCTACGGACTCATCGGTGCCAACGGTGCCGGAAAGTCTACCTTTTTACGAATCCTGTCCGGACAGCTGGAACCGACCAATGGTGAGGTTATCATCACACCGGGACAGAGACTTTCATTCTTACAGCAGGATCACTTTAAATATGACGCATATCCGGTACTTGATACCGTTATTATGGGAAATGCGAGACTCTACGAGATCATGAAAGAGAAGGAAGCTATCTACATGAAGGAAGACTTCTCCGAGGAGGACGGCGTCAAGGCTGCCGAGCTGGAGGGCGAGTTCGCCACGATGAACGGCTGGGAGGCAGAGTCCGACGCGGCGAACCTTTTAAATGGTCTGGGAATCGAGACGGATCTCCACTACAAACAGATGGCAGATCTGACCGGTGCCCAGAAGGTCAAAGTTCTTCTGGCACAGGCACTGTTCGGAAACCCGGACATCCTGCTTCTCGACGAGCCGACAAACCACTTGGATCTCGATGCGATCGCATGGCTCGAGGAGTTCTTGATCAACTTTGAGAATACGGTTATCGTGGTATCCCATGACCGTTACTTCTTAAATAAAGTCTGCACCCAGATCGCAGATATCGACTATGGCAAGATTCAGCTCTATGCCGGAAACTACGATTTCTGGTACGAGTCCAGCCAGCTGATGATCAAGCAGATGAAGGAAGCCAACAAGAAGAAGGAAGAGAAGATCAAGGAGCTGCAGGAGTTCATCCAGCGATTTTCTGCCAATGCTTCCAAGTCTAAGCAGGCAACCTCCAGAAAACGTGCTCTGGAGAAGATTGAGTTAGATGAGATCAAACCGTCCAGCCGTAAGTACCCGTATATCGACTTCCGTCCGGAACGTGAGATCGGTAATGAGGTATTAAGCGTAGAGAACCTGTCTAAGACTATCGATGGTGTGAAGGTTCTTGATAATATTTCCTTCATTCTCGGACGCGAGGACAAGGTAGCATTTGTAGGACCGAACGAGCAGGCAAAGACCGTTCTCTTCAAGATTCTTTCCGGCGAGATGGAGCCGGATGAGGGATCCTATAAATGGGGTCTGACCACCAGCCAGGCATATTTCCCGAAGGACAATTCGAAAGAGTTCGATAACGACGACACGATCGTAGACTGGCTGACCCAGTACTCTCCGGTTAAGGATGTGACCTATGTCCGCGGATTCTTAGGACGTATGCTGTTTGCCGGTGAGGACGGCGTGAAGAAGGTCCGCGTTCTTTCTGGTGGTGAGAAGGTGCGCTGCATGCTTTCTAAGATGATGATCTCCGGTTCCAATGTCCTGATTCTGGACGAGCCGACCGACCATCTGGATATGGAGTCCATTACCGCTCTGAACAACGGTATGATCAAGTTCCCGGGCGTGCTGTTATTCTCCTCCCGTGACCACCAGATCGTTGAGACGACCGCAAACCGTATCATGGAAATCGTAAACGGCAAGCTGATCGATAAGATTACTACTTACGATGAGTATCTGGCAAACGATGAGATGGCGAGAAAACGTCAGGTATTTACTGTTACGGATAGTGAGGAAGAGGACGACTAAGAGCTGGAATCAAAGTGATTTAGACAAAAGTCTGAAAGATAAAAGACAGCCCCAGACGCTGCATGTGAGCGATGCCTGGAGCTGTCTTTTGCACATCTATGGTGTCAATGTCCCGTTTTTAGCGCGATCAATCCTTCTTATGGCGTGATTCCAGATAAACCAGGTAATTGATGTATTCGATCAACTGCTTTTTCGTGGAAGTCTGGAATGATGAGATACGCCCATTGACCTCTCCATAGGTGACATTTTTAAGAAATGGTTTCGCCATTTCGGGCGGATTCTTCGGGTAGGAGGTTCGACCGAGAATATAATCGGCGCTGACCTGGTAATAATCCGCCAGCTTTATCAGATGCCGAAGAGGCAGATCCGTCCGGTTTGTTTCATAGCGGGAATAGATTTGCTGAGTTGTACCCAGCAGACTGGAAATTTCCGCCTGCGTTTTTCCTTTGTCCTCCCGTAAATCACGGAGCCGGTCACCAGCAGCAATCATTTAAAGCACCTCCCGCATACATCAAATATTTGTGAAAACAATCTATCATACAAGTATGCGCAGAACTAAAAGATACAATTAACTGGTGTAGAAACAGTAAAAAATACATTTATAAAAATGTAAACAAAAAAAGAATATCCGCTCTATGGAATAAAACGGCAGCCGGGTTTTTGTTTTACTGTTTACAGTCTGCCCGAATTGGTTTAAAATAAAAGGAAATAGGCAATTCTGCTTTGAATGAAAACGGCAGGATTGTGGATAAGAAACAGAAAGCGAGGACAATTTTCATGAGTCAGAAGCCAGTTCTGGTGATCATGGCGGCTGGTATGGGCAGCCGGTACGGCGGCTTGAAGCAGATTGATCCGGTCGATCGGGAAGGAGATCTGATCATCGATTTTTCGATCTTCGACGCAGTCGAGGCTGGATTCGAAAAGGTCGTATTTATTATCAAGAAATCGATTGAGAAAGAGTTTAAGGAACATATCGGAAACCGCATGGAAAAGCACGTGCAGGTGGAGTATGTGTATCAGGAAAATGACCGTCTTCCGGATGGGTTTGAGGTTCCGGAGGGACGCGTCAAACCGTGGGGAACCGGTCATGCGATTCTCTGCTGCAGCGAGGTGATCGACGGACCGTTTGCGGTGATCAACGCGGATGATTACTATGGAAAATCGGCGTTCAAGGCGATCTATGATCGTCTGGCATCCTGCGGTGATGATGACAAATATCAGTATGCGATGGTTGCCTATCATCTCTACAACACATTGACGGAAAACGGGCATGTGGCGCGCGGCGTCTGTACGGTGGATGCGGATGGACATCTGGCGGATATCCACGAGAGAACGCGCATCGAGAAGCACGGCGATCAGGCGGAATATACCGAGGATGACGGCGCAACCTGGGAGCAGCTGGGGGAGGATACGCTTGTATCGATGAACCTCTGGGGCTTTACTTCCAGCATCTTAAAGGAGTTAAAGGCGCGCTTTGTTCCATTTTTGGAGAAAAACCTGTCGGTAAATCCACTCAAATGTGAGTATTTCCTCCCGTTTGTGGTGGATGAACTTCTGAAAGAGGGGAAAGCCGAGGTGACCGTGTTAAAGAGCGTGGACCGCTGGTACGGCGTGACCTACAAGGAAGATAAGAAGATGGTGACAGACGCGATCCAGGGGATGAAGGACGGCGGTCTGTATCCGAAAAAACTTTGGGAAGAGTAAGAATGAAGAGATAGGTATTAGGAAGGAAAAATGGGTATGAGCAAGTTGATGAAAAGCCTGCCGTTTCGGCTGGTGCTGGGTGTAGTGATCGGTATTATTGCCGGTCTTATAGCAAATGAAAGTTTTATGAATCTCGTTGTGACGCTGAATTATATTTTTGGGCAGATTATTTCGTTCTGTGTACCGCTGATCGTCATCGGCTTTATTGCCCCGTCGATCACGAAGCTTGGAAAGAATGCCTCCAGATTGCTTGGAGTAGCGCTGATTCTGGCGTATACATCGTCTCTTGGCGCGGCGCTGTTTTCGATGGCAGCCGGATATACGCTGATTCCGCATATGTCGATTCAGTCGGCAGTCGATGGACTGCGCAGCCTGCCGGAGGTTGTCTTTAAACTGGACATTCCGCCGATCATGGGCGTCATGAGTGCGCTGGTATTTTCCGTTATGATTGGTCTGGCAGCGACCTGGACCAAGGCGGTGACGGTAACGAAACTCTTAGACGAGTTCCAGAAGATCGTTCTGGAGATTGTACAGAAGATTGTCATTCCGATTCTTCCGGTTTACATCGCATTTACGTTCTGTTCCCTGGCATATGAGGGAACTATCACAAAACAGGCTCCGATCTTCATTTCGGTTATCCTGATTGTTATGGCAGGCCACTATATCTGGATGGCGCTGTTGTATACACTGGCAGGTATTTACTCTGGCCGTGACCCGAGAGGCGTTATCAAGCATTATGGTCCGGCATATCTGACGGCAGTCGGTACGATGTCTTCTGCGGCGACCCTGGCAGTGGCGCTCAGCTGTGCCAAAAAGGCAGAGCCGCTTCGTGACGATATGGTTGATTTCGGTATTCCGCTGTTTGCGAATATCCATCTGTGCGGTTCGGTTCTGACCGAGGTATTCTTTGTCATGACGGTATCCAAGATTTTGTACGGCGCCCTCCCGGATATGATGACGATGGTTCTGTTCTGTGTTCTTTTAGGTGTATTTGCCGTAGGTGCACCGGGTGTTCCGGGCGGTACGGTTATGGCATCTCTGGGACTGATCACCGGTGTCCTCGGTTTCGATGCGACTGGAACGGCGCTGATGCTGACGATCTTTGCGCTTCAGGACAGTTTTGGTACTGCCTGCAACGTAACGGGTGATGGTGCGCTGACCCTGATGCTGACGGGATATGTGGAGAAACATGGGATTAAACATCAGGATTTACACGTAGATTTATAAAAATGAGAGAGGTGGGGCAGGCAGCAGCCGCCCCGAAACAGGTCTGTGAATGCGCCGCTGGCTCTTCGCACTATCGTTGTTCGCTTGCTTTCACTACACTTGTTCGTCTGTGTCGGACTTGCGTCCGCCCCATTCGGACAAGCGTGTTCAAGATGCGTACAACTGATAGGCGAAAGCCTGCTCTGCATCCACAGACCAGTTTCGGAGCGTCTGCCACCTGCCTGCTGTCTTTTTATGTATCGGAAAAACCTTATTTGATAAAAAGGAGAGATAGAATGAAAAAAATGATTTCCTGGAACGTAAACGGCTTGCGGGCGTGTGTGGGAAAGGGATTTCTGGATGTATTCCATGAGCTGGATGCGGATATTTTCTGTATTCAGGAGAGTAAGCTGCAGGAAGGGCAGATTGATCTGGAGCTTCCGGGGTATTATCAGTATTGGAGCTATGCGGAGAAGAAGGGATATTCAGGAACGGCGTTATTTTCGAAGGAGGAGCCGATTAGCGTGAGCTACGGTCTTGGCATTGAGAAGCACGATCATGAAGGGCGCGTCATTACGGCGGAGTACCCGGATTATTATGTGGTGACCTGCTATACGCCGAACTCCCAGAATGAGTTGGCGAGACTTCCGTACCGGATGCAGTGGGAGGATGATTTCCGCCAGTTTTTGAAGAAGCTGGAGGAGAAAAAGCCGGTTATTTTCTGTGGGGATCTGAATGTGGCACACACGGAGATTGACCTGAAAAATCCAAAGACGAACCGGAAAAATGCCGGATTTACGGATGAGGAGAGAAGCAAGTTTACGGAGCTTCTGGACTCTGGATATATCGACACGTACCGCTATTTTTACCCGGATAAAGAGGGCGTTTATTCCTGGTGGTCGTACCGGTTTAAGGCGCGCGAGAAGAATGCTGGGTGGCGGATTGATTATTTCTGTGTTTCCAAGAGCCTGAAGGACCGGCTGGCGGGCACACAGATTCATACGGAGATACTGGGTTCGGATCACTGCCCGGTAGAATTACAGATAAAGGATCGGGATGAGGCATGAATTTACTGACAGCAGAACATCTGAAAAAATCATATACGGAACGGCTGCTTTTTGATGACGTGGCATTTTCCATCGGTGAAGGTGATAAGATTGGTCTCATCGGCATCAACGGAACCGGAAAATCTACTCTTCTAAAGATTGTAGCCGGTCTGGAAGAGCCGGACGAGGGTAGTAAAGGGACGAAATCTCTATATCCGTTATCTGCCTCAGAATCCGGAGTTTGAAGCGGGACGGACCGTCTTAGACTGCGTGATCCGGGAAAATATGGCGCATGAGCACGCCTGGGATCTCGAGGGCGATGCGAAATCCATGCTGAATAAGCTTGGAATCACCGATTATAGTGCCAAGGTGGAGACACTTTCGGGCGGACAGAGAAAGCGCGTTGCCCTCGCAGCGGTGCTGTTATCGACGGCGGATCTGTTGATTTTAGACGAGCCGACGAACCATCTGGACAGTGCGATGGCGGACTGGCTGGAAGAGTACCTGAAAAAATTCCGCGGCGCGCTTCTGATGATCACGCACGACCGGTATTTCCTTGATAACGTGACGAACCGCATCGTCGAACTGGACAAGGGAAAGCTGTACAGTTATCAGTCCGGCTATGAGGGCTATCTGGAATTAAAGGCAGAGCGCGAGGCGATGGCGGTGAGCTCGGAGCAGAAACGCCAGAATATCCTGCGGACGGAGCTGGCGTGGATCCGGCGCGGCGCACAGGCACGCAGCACGAAGCAGAAAGGGCGTATTCAGCGCTTCGAGGCGTTGAGTGCGGTGGAAGCGCCGAAAGTAGATGGAAATGTGGAGATGAGCTCGATTTCCAGCCGTCTCGGACGAACCACGGTCGAGGCACACCATCTTCATAAGGCGTATGGTGACCGCCTCCTGATCGATGATTTTTCCTATATCTTCTTGAAGGATGACCGCATCGGCATCATCGGACCGAACGGCAGCGGCAAATCGACGCTGATG
>ERZ772897.3718-NODE-3718-length-10895-cov-3.844649_pt1 | contig 10895 bp, 10 predicted proteins | sample MGYA00512125_ERZ772897 | MGnify/ENA primary metagenome ERZ772897 (study PRJEB29015, sample SAMEA2737660) | human gut metagenome | biome: human gut; feature: human-associated habitat; material: faeces | place: China | collected 2012 ... | reverse complement strand
TTGCTTCATTTTATCACCTCATAAAAACGAACTAATTAAAGTTACAAGATACTAGTAGATATTTCGCTGAATCCACAGTTTGGTTCTTTGTTGGGTTATACGCACGAGGAAGTTGAGAAGTATTTCGATAGTTACCTATTGAGAGCTTCCACGGCATTGAACTTATCCAAGGAAGACCTTTTAAAAACGTTGATGAAACAATACGATGGTTTCTGTTTTGAAGTCACAGCAAAACAGAAAGTTTATTCTCCATGGTCGCTGCTTAACTTTTTTGCATCTCCGAGTCTCGGTTTTTGTGACTATTGGTTCGAAAGCGGCGGAAGGCCGTCAGTGCTTTTGGAGTACGTGAAGTCCCACAGTATCCGAGATCCGAGAGAATATGGTCGGGAAAAGACAATTTCTTTGGCCTCCTTGTCAGGCTCTTCGGACTTAGAAAGCTTATCGGATATCGGATTGTTGACTCAAGCGGGTTATTTAACCATTAAAGCTGTTGAGTATGGGAACACTGTTTTTCTTGACTATCCAAACTTAGAAGTTAAGCGAGCGATGGGTTTGCTCTACACCGAGCTGCTTTTGAAAGGTAAGGTTGCAGGTCAAGTTGGTGCAGGAGATATTGTCCAAGTCCTCAGAAATGGAGATCCTGAGGAAGTATTTCATACGCTCAATCGACTTTTTACCGCAATTGACTATCAAAACTATCCCGTTACAGATGAAGCTACTGTGCGGGCTTTCATCCAAGTTTATTTAGCTGGGGCCGGCCTTGATTCGAAAGTCGAACGTCACAACTCTCACGGAAGAAGTGATTTAGAGGTTAAGGTAGGCGCAAGACTTTGGGTTTTCGAGCTAAAAACGGCTCACGAGGAAAAAAGCGCAGATGCTGCATTACAAGAAGCATTCGACCAACTTACATCACGCCGATATGGTGAGCAGGATGCAGTAGAAAAATTGGAAAGAGTTGCTCTTGTTTTCTCGCTTAGCGAAAGAAGATTTGTTCGTTGGGCAGCGGTCACCAATTGATCTGACGTGAAGCGATCAGAGCAGATTTCGGAATTTTTGGATCCTCTAAGCCTTTGCGGACAAGGAAATATCGGTCAGATTTGCCAGATACTGTGCGCAACAATAGATGGCGAAAGAGGATAGGTTTTCTCAGTCATACAAACAACGGATGCATTTTTAGCTAAATCCGGAAGAAGGTCCTCGGCTTTTTTGAGCCATTTGGCATCATGTGCGTCGGGAGAAGTCTTGGATTTAATCTCCACGCAACTGTACTTCCCTTGGGCGTGAATGATTAGGTCAATTTCCATTCCGGTATTGTCCCGAAAAAAGAAAAAATTAGCCTCTTTTCCGTTATGTGCCCAGCTTTTCTTAACTTCGTTAACGACGAAATTCTCAAAAATATTTCCAGCCAAATAAGAGTTGCTCAACTCTTTACCATTCTGAAGATTAAGAAGATGGCAAACTAACCCGGTATCAGTGAAGTAGAGCTTGGGGCTTTTCACTAACTGCTTTCCGATGTTGTGAGCATACGGACGAAGGAAGTGAATAATGCCGGAAGCTTCGGCTATTGATAACCACCTTTTAATAGTCGGCTGAGAAACGCCAACTTCTTTGGCTATCTCCTGAAGCCTGAGTTCCTGGCCCACTCGTCTAGCAATAGTGATGAGAAATTTTTCGAATTCATCAAACTTCTCTATGCCGGATAAGCTTCGGACGTCCCTTGAAAGATACAAGTCGACCAAGGATCTAAAAAACCAACTTCTCTCCGTTTCTGTCGCTTCCTTTAATGCCGGCCAAAATCCTTGGAAAACGGCGTTCCAGGTATCTTCGGGAGCAAGAATGGGGAGACTGGATGAAAGAGAAAAGCTAGGAAGATAAGGCTTCTGTTCAAGGCCCTTTCCTGCGATTTCATAAATAGAAAAAGGCCATAACTCGAAATTCATTAATCTGCCGGGCAGAGCATCCGATACCTGAGACATTAATGATAGTTTTTGCGAACCGCTCAACCAATACAAGCCCTTATCCGATCTTGAATCAACGATAATTTTTAGAGCCCTAAAAATTTCAGGAACACGCTGGACTTCGTCGAAAAAACAAGGAGGAGGATTCAGCTGCAGGAACTGGAGCGGTGCACTTTTTGCTGCTTCTAGGTTACTAATGCCGTCAAAACTGATGATTGTTCGCTTATCCGACGATAACTGTTTTAACAGCGTGCTTTTGCCGACCTGCCGCATTCCTGAAACCATGACGATCTTAAAGAATTTGGAGGCTTCTTCAATCACGGGTTGAATCGTGCGTGGTAGGTAATTCATGATCAGGGCTCCTCTCGTACTTATATAAAAGTTTAAGTACAGGTGAAATTTTATTCAATACTTGCATCAAATATTATTTAATAATGATATTCAATAATATTGGATATTAATGTTAAATAATATTTAATATTAATAATAGAATTGGACTATTTTAGAAATCCGAGAAAGCTTAGTTCTGTTTTAGAAAAACGGAATTTGCCTCAACCCTATTGTGAAGAGCCCAAGACAAAATAGGTCTCCTAACTTCCGTAGGAAAAAACATCAGACCTCGACTTGTCTCTCAGGATTTCCGCCAAGTGGATATTTAGTTTTTTATAAAAAACCGCTAGAGTGTCGATCTAATTATTCACCCGTCCAAGAGGCCGCACATGATCGACAAGGCAACGAGAGAGAAGATTATTTCCTTAATTCGTCGGGAGGTTGTGCCTGCACTAGGCTGCACCGAACCCATCGCGGTCTCTTTGGCAGTTGCTAAAGCAACCGAGCTCTTAGGTATGCAGCCCGAAGAAATCAATCTTGGTCTTAGCGGCAACATTATTAAGAACGCCATGGGAGTCGGCATTCCGGGGACCGGGATGATCGGGCTGCCGATTGCTATCGCTCTTGGAAGTCTCATCGGAAAATCCGAATACGGTCTCGAGGTCCTCAAGGAAGTCTCCCCCGAGGCGGTCGATAGAGGGAAAGCTTTTATCGAATCGGTTCCAATCAATATCAAACACTTGCCGGATTCTCCTTCTAACCTTCATGTTGACGTTGAGGTCCGAGCTCAAGGTCATTCGGCTCGAGCCGTTATTTCGCGCGAACACACCTTCTTTGTTTTCTTGGAAAAAGACGGTAGGACGATTTTTGCTGAGGAAGAGGGTGCCGGAAACGGTGATGCCCAAGACGCAGATGACGTGCAGCTGAATTTCAGAATGGTTTTTGATTTTGCGACGACGGCTCCGTTAGAAGAAATCCGATTCATGAAAGAAGCTCAGAGACTCAATGAAGAGGCCGCAGAATTCGCGTTAAAAGGTGATTACGGCCACTCTCTCGGAGCCATGATCCGGAATAACGGAGTGAAGTACATGGGCGACTCCACTCTGGCACACATGGTTGAATTTACTTCGGCTGCTTGTGATGTCCGCATGGGCGGTGCCACGGTTCCGGTGATGTCTAATTCCGGCAGCGGCAATCAAGGAATTACCGCGACTTTGCCGGTTGTTGTTTTCGCTAAAGATATGAACGCAACCGAAGAGCAAATGATTCGCGCGCTGACGCTCAGCCACTTAACGAGTGTCTATATCAAACAAAGTTTGGGTCGGCTTTCGGCTCTTTGCGGCTGCGTTGTGGCTTCTACCGGTGCTTCTACTGCTATCACTTGGCTGATGGGCGGCGGATATGCAGACGCCTGTGCTGCGGTTAAAAATATGGTGGCTAACTTGTCGGGAATGCTCTGTGACGGAGCTAAGCCGGCTTGCTCCATGAAAATCTCTTCAGGCGTTTCGACCGCTTTGATGTCTGCGATGCTGGCCATGAACGGCCGGTGTGTGTCCAGTATTGAGGGAATTGTCAGCGAGGATGTGGATCAGACAATTCACAATCTCACCTTAATCGGTAAGGAAGCAATGGTCGAGACAGATCGTCAGGTGCTCGAGATCATGACGCACAAATGAGAAATGGGCCTGATAGCACTAAAAAATCTAAGAACAGAGCCTACTCTTTTCTTCAAAGAGCAAGGCTATTTGAGCTAACACAAGTTCTATCAGCTGCCCTCTGTTTTCCTGTTTTTGCGCTGGAATATCAAAATTGGCTTCCGACAACATTGATTGGGCGCCAACTTCATCAGCGTGACAATTGGAAAACAGACTATGAACTCAACTCAAAGTAGCGCCGTAGATTGCATAACTTTTTGTGCTTATTATGAAAAGTGGCTGCAAATTTATAAACAAGGTGCGGTAAAGGACGTAACTTACAACAAATATGTAATGACGTTACGATGGCTTCGGAGATTAATTCCTGATTTAGTGATTCAAAATTTGAATCGGCTCAATTATCAGGATCTGCTAAATCGATACGCGGCCACGCACGAAAGACAAACAACGATGGATTTTCACCATCAACTCAAAGGAGCAATTCTTGACGCCGTCGATGACGGTTTAATTGACAGAGACCCAACTCGCAAGGCGATTATCAAAGGGAAAACTCCCAGGCCCAAGAAGGCGAAGTTTTTAAATCAGTTTGAACTGCATAAATTACTTTCGGCTCTTGATATTTCCGGGCCATTGAATTGGGACTGGTTTATTCTTCTCGTGGCCAAGACCGGAATGCGATTTTCTGAGGCTTTGGCTCTTACGCCGAACGACTTTGATTTTTCTAGACAGACCGTAACGGTGAGCAAAACATGGGATTACAAGTCAGGGAAAGGTTTTCTGCCGACAAAAAATAAATCTTCGATCAGAAAGATCCAGATAGATTGGCAAATAGCGATTCAATTTGCAGCCCTTATCAGAGAACTTCCTAAAGAAGAGCCTATTTTCGTTAAAACGGCAGTTTTTAACTCGACTGTTAACGGGCGCCTTCGGAAATTATGTCTTAAAGCCGAGATTCCAGTGATTTCGGTTCATGGATTAAGGCATACACACGCATCTCTCCTCCTATTTGCAGGAGTTTCAATTGCAAGTGTTGCTAGAAGGCTCGGGCACGCGAGTATGAATACGACTCAAAAAACATATTTGCATATTATTCAAGAGCTAGAAAACAAAGATGTTGATCTTGTGATGAGATCTTTATCGGGACTGACCTAAAAGTTACTCACGCTGATGAAGAGTAATAGTATTTTCAAGAGTAGAGAAAAGACTTCCAATTTTCTCTTGTTCTTCCTTTCCTGGCATGAAAAATACCATCTGTTTGAACATGTAGCCTGTTAGCTGATTTATTGTTGCCCCCATGTTTTTTGCTATTTCTTTGTCAAACTCTGAGGTATTTAGCAATGCATTTGCGAAGGAGGGACATGGAGACCTTATACCAGCCATAAAAGCACCAACAACAGTATCAGCCATAGGCTGCTTAACCTCAGCATGTTTACCAATTAAGGCCTTAGATCCATTTCGTACTACCATTACGATGTCGCCCACTTTTACTTTCTCGCTTGTAGCGACATCTGGGTCTACATAAACATTATCTGCATCGATCAAGGCTCCATCTTTAACGTTGGAAGAACGCAGGACCAAAACTCCTTTGCTCTTCACGTCCGTGGGTTTATACGTCAATCCTCCATAAAAGGAAACAAGATCAGTTAACTTACGCTGTTCCCAAGTGTGTCTTTAAAAGTGGTTACAGAATAAGCATCCCCTCCGGACTTTGGCATGTACCCAGATAATCTAAATAGGCCTAAATTTGGGGTAATTTACTCTAAGAATGTATTTATTTTGTCTTAATTTCGTAATTGCAGAAGTAAGTGATAATCTCATAACTCAGTAGGTTAATAAAAAAGTTAAGGTTGGCTATAAAAATATGTCTTCACTCACTCAAGAACAGTTAAATAAAAGCTTGTGGGCAGCTGCCGATGACATGAGGAAAAGTATGTCGGCAGATGATTACAAAGACTACCTTCTTGGATTGGTTTTCTTTAAAAATCTTTCTGACGAAATTCTCTATGAAGTTGTTGATCTAGTAGAGAATAGAAAACCCGAAAGCTTGGATGAAGCTCAAAGAATTTTTGAGCGTTATTACCTTTCTGAAGATAAAGACTTATTAGAGGAAGAAATAAGAAAAAAATTTGGGTGCTTCATTAAACCTGAATCAACCTTTTCTCATTTGGCCCAAGAAGTAGAAAACCGAACATTTATGCTGTCGTCGTTGTCTCAAATTTTTAGAGATATCGAACAGAGTCAAGGACTCTTTTATGAAGGGTTGTTCGAGGACTTTGACATCAATTCTAAAAAACTTGGGAAAACGGCTGCAGAAGCTAATAAACTCATTTCTTCTGTCATTACTCAATTGGCGGATATTGATTTCCACGCATATGGTCATGATGCGCTCGGAGATGCATATGAATATCTAATTTCAAAATTTGCCTCTGAATCAGGGAAAAAGGCGGGGGAATTTTATACGCCTAGGGCGGTTTCACGTTTGCTGGCTAGAATCGTTACAGATGGCCAAGAACATAAAAATGCTTTCTCGGTCTACGACCCAACCATGGGTTCTGGATCGTTATTGTTACAAGTGAAAAATTTTATTGTTGATTCGCCGACCCTTAACCTAACAAACAAAATTCAATATTTTGGGCAGGAAATAAAAAATCAAACCTATAACCTCGCAAGGATGAATATGATCCTTCATGGGGTTTCATCATCCCAGCAACATCTTCGATTTGGTGATACGTTAGGTGTGGATTGGCCTTCTGACGAGCCAACTACTTTTGATGCTGTTGTTATGAATCCGCCTTACTCGCAAAAATATGATGCTAGCGAAGGCCTTCTTATGGATCCTCGATTTGCATCATTTGGCAAGCTCCCTCCTAAAAGCAAGGCCGATTATGCTTTTCTTCTTCACGGCTTCTATCACTTAAAAGACTCCGGAACGATGGCAATTGTTTTGCCTCACGGGGTTCTGTTCAGAGGCTCCTCCGAAGAAGCGATTCGGAAGAAGTTACTTGAGGAAGGAAAAATTTACGCTGTGATTGGTCTTCCGGCTGGTATTTTCTACTCTACCTCAATTCCAACCTGCATTTTGGTTCTGAAAAAGAATCACACATCGCGGGATGTTCTTTTCATCGATGCATCGAAGGAATTTAAAAAAGAAGGTCCAAGAAATTTCCTTCTTGACGAGCATTTGGACAAAATTTTCAACGCCTACAAAGAACGTAAATCAATCAAAAAATTCTCTTATCTTGCGAGCTTAGAAGAAATTCAATCACAGGGATTCAATTTAAATATTCCCCGCTATGTTGATACCTCAGAAGAAGAAGAGGAAATCGACTTGGAAGGCGTTTTTACAGAACTTCTAAGCATAGAAACAGACGAAAAACAGCTGAAGTCGGAACTTAACGGATTTTTCAAACAACTTGGGCTTAAAAACGAAATTTGAGGGTTAAAAATGGAAAAAAAAGAGAAAGCCCCCGTCCTTCGTTTTAAAGACACAAACGGAAAAGACTATCCCGCTTGGGAACAGCGTAAGTTTGGAGACCTCTTCACGGAATATGCTGAAAAAGGGTTTAAGCAATATCCGGCACTATCAATTGTTCAAGGTGCTGGAACAATTGAGCGAGATAAGAGTAATCGAAATTTAAGTTATTCGACGAATAATCTAGGTAATTACAAAATTGTCTACAAGGATGACTTTATTCTCCATCTACGTTCTTTTGAAGGTGGTTTAGAGCGTGCAAGCTCCACTGGGCTGGTAAGTCCGGCATACCACGTGTTTCACTCCGAAGAGGTAAATAGCTCTTTTTTTTATTGCGTCTTCCGTAGCTCCAATTTCATCAATAGGCTACTCAAGCCTTGTGTGTACGGCATTAGGGATGGAAAGAGTATTAACGTTTCTGAATTAAAAAATGTTTATTTGAACATCCCTGCTATTTCAGAGCAAAAGAAGATTGGGGATTTTTTTGACTCAGTAGACAGTTTAATTACTCTTCATCAGCGTAATTCTCCGTACCAAAAGCAGCTTAGAGTTGAAATAAACTGTAGAAATTTCTCCAAATTAAACACGCTTGGGAACAGCGTAAGTTAGAAGATTGTGCAACCATAATTATGGGACAGTCCCCAAAAAGCGAAAATTACACCAATGACCCCAAAGATCATATATTGGTTCAAGGAAACGCAGATCTTAAAAACGGTCAAGTTGCACCGAGAGTTTGGACAACTGAAGTCACGAAGATTGGCAAAGTTGGTGACATTATTTTATCTGTGAGGGCTCCTGTTGGGGAAGTAGGCAAGACGGCCTATGATGTTGTGTTAGGCCGGGGGGTCGCGGCAATTAGAGGCAATGATTTTTTGCTTCAAACCTTGCTAAAACTCAAAGAATGCAAGTACTGGGGAAAGGTTTCAGCGGGATCAACTTTTGACTCAATTACCTCGGAAATTTTGAAGTCAACCCTTATCTCGATGCCGGCAATCGAGGAGCAGATAAAAATTGGTGATTTTTTGAGCTCGGTTGATAAGCTTATTACTCTTCATCAGCGTAAGTTAGAGGCACTAAAAAAATTAAAAAGAACATTGCTTCAAAAAATGTTTCCGAAAAAAGGTCACTTAAAACCGGAGCTCCGATTTTTTGGATTTACGAATGATTGAGAACAGCGTGAGCTTAATACAGCTGCAACTTTTTTAAATGGAAGAGCTTTTTCTCAATCAGAATTATTGAGTAAAGGTAAATATCCTGTCCTAAGAGTCGGAAATTTTTATACGAATGATAAGTGGTACTTTTCAGACCTGGTATTACCTGAGAAGTTTTATGCAAATAAAGGTGATTTGTTATATACCTGGTCAGCTACTTTCGGCCCCCATATTTGGGAGGGGGATAAAGTTATCTACCATTACCATATCTGGAAGCTATTACTGGGAAAAGATACTGATAAAGCATTTCTACTTTCATTGCTACAGAGAGACCGTGAGACTTTGCTACAAGGCTCCAATGGTTCGACAATGATTCATATTACAAAACAAGCCATGGAGGCAAAGAAATTATTTTTCCCTCGATCTCAGAAAGAACAAAGACAGATTGGTATTTTTTTCAAAACAATAGATAAAGCTATTACTCTTCATCAACGTAAGTTGGAAATTTACAAAAAATTAAAGAAAGGTTTGCTTCAAAAAATGTTTATTTAGGAGGGAAAAATGTCCGAACTTGAGTCAAACATTGAGAAAAGCTTGATAAATCAACTTACATTGGGGGTATCTCAATGGACATATAGACCTGATATAAAAAATACAGAACAGCTGTGGGCAAATTTTCGGACTAAATTAAATCAAAACAACATAGGAGTTTTGAGAGGTCAGGAAATTACTGACCTCGAGATGGAGCAGATCAAGGCTTATATGGCTGAGCAAGGCGCGAGTACATACAAGGCCGCCTTGTGGCTTGCAGGTGAACACGGAATAGCTCAGATTCCGTTAGTTCGTGAAGATGCATCCCTGGGTACAGTTTCGTTGATGGCGCTTAATAATCGAGAGGTTGCAGGCGGACATTCTTCTTATGAAGTAATCAACCAATTTTCCCCTTCTGACGCCGACAGAGATAGAAGATTCGATGTATCACTGCTTGTCAATGGCATCCCTCTTGTCCACATCGAACTAAAGAATCAAGATCATCCCTACATGGATGCCTTTAGGCAGATACAAAAATATTGCCGGGAAGGGCAGTTTTGCGGGTTATTTAGTTTCGTGCAGATGTTTGTAGTTTCAAATGGGACGGACACTAAATATATCGCCTCTAACATCAACGGAGAAATGGGCGAGAAATTTCTGACAAGTTGGGTCGATGAGGAAAACAAAAGAGTAAATGGTTATTTGGATTTTGCCAAAGCAGCACTCAATGTTCCGATGGCTCACCTAATGGTCGGTAAGTATTCCGTTATTGATGAGGCAAATAGACGGCAAATCTTACTGCGTCCTTACCAGATCCATGCCATTACTAAGGTGAGAGAAGCTTCGAGAAAAAATAATTCGGGTTACGTTTGGCATACGACAGGTTCGGGAAAGACACTGACTTCTTACACAGTAACGAAGAACCTTCTCGACATTCCGTCAATTGATAAAACGATCTTTTTAATCGACAGAAAAGACCTCGATAAGCAGACTTCCGATGATTTTCGTTCCTATGCTTATAACGACGATATAGACATCGATAAGACTGAAAATACTAGGGATCTCGAAAAGAAACTGTTAAGCAACACCAGAGTTGCTATCGTTACAACGATTCAAAAATTACAAAATATCATTCGAAAGTACTCAAGCGACTCCCTGGATGCTACTGCTCTGAAGAAGAAAAACAACCTCAGAAATAAGAGAATAGCTTTCGTAGTTGATGAGTGTCATAGAACAGTTTCGCCGCAGACAAAAAAAGAGTTAGATGATTTTTTTGGCGAGCAGGGAAGACCTAGTCTATGGTTTGGCTTTACAGGCACTCCAATCTTCGCTGAGAATAAAAGGGAGGCTCTTGGTAATCTTGCGCGTACAACTGAAGAGTTATATGGTCCAATTCTTCATAAGTACACGATTAAAGAAGCTATTCATGATGGCGCTGTATTAGGCTTTCAAATTCAATCGATGGGTAAGGGCAAGGAGTCGCTTCAAGAAATAGCACTTCAAAATAACCTCGAGACTCAGGACAAACTTGCAGACATGTCAGAGACTGACCTTGAAAAATTAGTACTCCGGCGTTGCGAGGCCAGCAATCAGGATCTCTATAACAATCCGACTCATCGGGAGAAGGTCGTTGATTACATATTGAACAGAAGCTCTGGAAAATTCAATATTAATGCAGGAGCAGGTAATACGTTCGAAGCCATGCTTACTTGCAGTTCAATTAAAGAAGCCCAAGCCTATTACAACGATAATGTCCCAGGCAACTCGCCAATTCCACTTTCCTAGCCTCCGTCAAACT
>ERZ772897.3715-NODE-3715-length-10900-cov-2.853204_pt1 | contig 10900 bp, 11 predicted proteins | sample MGYA00512125_ERZ772897 | MGnify/ENA primary metagenome ERZ772897 (study PRJEB29015, sample SAMEA2737660) | human gut metagenome | biome: human gut; feature: human-associated habitat; material: faeces | place: China | collected 2012 ... | reverse complement strand
AAAAATCCTCCGGCATCGGAGCCGTAAACTCCATTGCTTCCCCTGTGATCGGATGCCGGAATGCCACCGTATAGGAGTGAAGCGCCTGCCGTCCGATGAAGCGGTAATCCGGGTTGTATAGAAAATCCCCTAAAAGCGGGTGCCCGATGGCTTTCATGTGGACCCGGATCTGGTGGGTGCGCCCCGTTTCCAGGCGAAGCCGGACGAGGGAGCAGCCGAGATCGTCCCGGTAATCGAGACACCGGTAATGGGTGACGGCGTGTTCCCCATGATCCATATCGATGCAGCGTTCGATGGTGGAACCATCTTTTCGGGCGATCGGCAGATCGATAGTGCCGGATTCTTCTGGTTTCCCGGAGACAATGGCGAGATATTCGCGGCGTATTTCTTTTTTCGCAGTCATGGCGGAGAGAAATGCGCCGCTTATTTTATGTTTAGCAATCAGCAGAAGACCGGTGGTGTCTCGGTCTAAGCGGTTCACGGCACGGAACACGAAATGTTCGCCGCGCGAGGCAAACCGGTACGCGAGGGCGTTTGCCAGCGTATTTTCATGGTGTCCCTGGGATGGGTGGACAGGCATTCCGGCGGCTTTGTTGAGTATTATGAGATCTTCGTCTTCATATACTATATCGATCGGAAGATTGACCGGAAGAATATCTGAGGAAACGGGTTCGTCCGGGAGAAAGAGTGTCAGGGTGTCTCCGATCTGAAGCGGTGTATTCAGCCAGGACGGTGTTCCGTTCAGGCAGATCTGCTCAGGGTTCTGTTTGAGCTCGATGAGGATGCGGCGGGAATATCCGGCATCGCGCAGGAAGGCACCGATGGTGTCGGCCTTGTTTTTATTTGTAATGGTGTATGATAATGTCCGTTTCATTTAGGGAACCTCTTTGTAATCATTGTGATGCCAATAAGGATAACATAAAAGCAAGGAGGCTGCAATCTCATAGTATTTTTTGAAGGATTCTCGAAACCCTATTGACTTGCGATCAAAAACCTAGTATCATTACTAATAAGTAAGGGTGTTTTTATTCAAATCACTTATAAGTAAAACTAATAAATGCAATGCAGAGAAAAGGAGAATGAACGATGGCAAAAGTAGGAATTGTAATGGGAAGCGATTCGGACATGCCGATCATGGCACAGGCAGCAGATTTTCTGGACAAGATGGGGATTGATTATGAAATGACAATCATTTCTGCACACCGTGAGCCAGACATCTTTTTTAACTATGCAAAATCCGCTGAGGAGAAAGGCTTTAAGGTTATCATTGCAGGTGCTGGCAAGGCAGCACATCTGCCGGGTATGTGCGCGGCACTGTTTCCGATGCCGGTGATCGGTATTCCGATGAAAACCTCGGATTTAGGCGGAGTTGATTCTCTGTATTCGATCGTACAGATGCCGTCCGGTATTCCGGTTGCGACGGTAGCGATCAACGGCGGCAAGAATGCGGGTATTCTGGCAGCCAAGATTCTGGCAACTTCCGATCCGGAGCTGTTAGCGAAATTAAAGGCATACTCCGAGGAGATGAAGAATGAAGTAGCCGGTAAGGATGAGAAATTACAGAAACTGGGACATAAAGAGTATCTGGCACAGAAATAAAAACAAAAAATATAAACAAGGACATACGGAGGAAAACCATGGATTACAAGAATTCCGGAGTAGATATTGAGGCTGGTTATAAGTCGGTAGAACTGATGAAAGAGCATGTAAAGAAAACGATGCGTGAGGAAGTGCTGGGAGGTCTGGGCGGCTTTGCCGGTGCATTCTCCCTGGCAAAGATTAAAGAGATGGAAGATCCGGTTCTCTTATCTGGTACGGACGGCTGTGGTACCAAGGTAAAACTGGCGATCATCATGGACAAGCATGACACGATCGGTATCGACGCGGTTGCGATGTGTGTCAACGACATTGCATGTGCAGGCGGCGAGCCGCTGTTTTTCCTGGACTATATTGCCTGCGGCAAGAACTATCCGGAGAAGATCGCGGATATCGTAAAGGGCGTTGCGGAAGGCTGCCTTCAGTCTGAGGCTGCTCTCATTGGCGGAGAGACTGCAGAGCACCCGGGCCTGATGCCGGAGGAAGATTACGACCTGGCTGGATTTGCGGTAGGTGTCTGCGATAAAAAAGAGATGATCACCGGAGAGCATTTACAGGCTGGCGATGTACTCATTGGCATGGCTTCCACCGGTGTACATTCCAACGGATTTTCCCTGGTGCGCAAGGTATTTGAAAAAGAGCTGACCAGAGAAGGTCTGGATACCTATTATGACGCTCTGGGCAAGACCCTGGGAGAGGCGCTTCTGGCTCCGACCCGCATTTATGTGAAGGCATTAAAGAGTATCAAGAACGCAGGTGTGACCGTGAAGGCATGCAGCCATATCACCGGCGGCGGCTTCTATGAGAATGTTCCGCGTATGCTGAAAGACGGTGTCCGCGCAGTCATCAAGAAAGACAGCTATCAGATTCCGCCGATCTTTGGTATGCTGGCGAAGAAAGGCGATATCGAGGAACACATGATGTACAATACCTACAACATGGGTATCGGCATGGTTGTAGCAGTCGATGCGGCTGATGCAGAGCGTGCGATGGAGGCGATGAAGTCCGCTGGCGATACACCGTACATCATCGGTTCTATTGAGGCAGGAGAAAAGGGAGTAACATTATGCTAAGAGTCGTTGTAATGGTGTCTGGCGGCGGTACAAATCTTCAGGCAATCCTGGATGCGGTTGATAACGGCAAGATCACGAACGCAGAAGTTGTGGCGGTTATCAGCAACAATGAGGGCGTTTATGCGATTGAGCGTGCGAAAAAACACGGTGTCCCGGCATTTGTTGTGACTCCGAAGGCGTATGAGACGCGAGATGCATTCGATGAGGCGCTTTTAGAAACCGTCAAGGCGTGTAAGCCGGATCTCATCGTTCTGGCTGGATTTCTTGTGAAGATTCCGGCGGCGATGATCGAGGCATACAGAAATAGAATTATCAATATCCACCCGTCCCTGATTCCGTCCTTCTGTGGCGTCGGCTATTATGGACTGAAGGTGCATGAGGCGGCACTGGCGCGCGGCGTCAAGGTGACGGGCGCGACGGTTCACTATGTGGATGAGGGAACCGATACTGGTCCGATCCTCTTCCAGAAAGCCGTAGAGGTGCAGCCGGATGATACGCCGAAGACGCTGCAGCAGCGCGTGATGGAACAGGCAGAGTGGGTACTGCTTCCGCAGGCGATCGATGCGATTGCAAACGGAAGAATATAAGGAGAAGAACATGAAAGTTTTAATCGTTGGCAGCGGCGGACGTGAGCATGCGATCGCATGGAAAGTGGCTCAGAGTCCGAAGGTAGATAAAATTTATTGTGCACCGGGCAATGCGGGAATCGCAGAGTATGCAGAGTGTGTGCCGATCAGTGCGATGGAATTTGATAAGCTGGCGGCATTTGCGAAAGAGCATGAGGTTGATCTGACCGTGATTGGCATGGACGATCCGCTGGTTGGCGGTATCGTGGATGTGTTCGAGGCACAGGGATTGCGTGTATTTGGACCGAGAAAAAATGCGGCGATTCTGGAAGGATCGAAGGCATTTTCCAAGGATCTGATGAAGAAATACAACATTCCGACCGCAGCCTATGAGACTTTTACCGATCCGCACAAGGCGCTGGAATACTTACAGACCGCTAAGATGCCGATCGTTTTGAAAGCAGATGGTCTGGCACTTGGAAAAGGTGTTCTGATCTGCAATACTTTAGAGGAAGCAGAGGCAGGCGTCAAGGAGATCATGGAGGACAAGAAGTTTGGTTCTGCCGGCAATCAGATGGTCATCGAGGAGTTCATGACAGGACGCGAGGTTTCTGTCCTTTCCTTCGTCGATGGCGATACGATCCGCATTATGACCTCCTCTCAGGACCACAAGCGGGCGCTGGACGGCGATCAGGGCTTAAATACAGGCGGTATGGGAACCTTCTCGCCAAGCCCGTTCTACACAAAAGAAGTAGACGAATTCTGCAAAAAGTACATCTATCAGCCGTCGGTTGACGCGATGAAGAAGGAAGGACGTATCTTCAAGGGAATCATTTTTTTCGGTCTGATGCTGACCGAAGATGGTCCGAAGGTGCTGGAATACAATGCTCGTTTCGGCGATCCGGAGACACAGGTTGTCCTGCCGCGCATGAAGAACGATATCGTGGAAGTCTTTGAGGCATGTATCGACGGAACCCTGGATCAGATCCAGCTGGAATTTGAGGACAATGCGGCAGTCTGTGTTGTTCTGGCGTCGGATGGTTATCCGGTGAAATATGAAAAAGGTTTCAAGATTCACGGTCTGGAGAAATTCAAAGACACGGACGGTTACTATGTATTCCACGCGGGCACGAAGTTTGATGAGGACGGCGACATCGTGACAAACGGCGGTCGAGTGCTGGGCGTTACTGCAAAGGGCAAAGACCTGAAAGAGGCGCGCGCCAACGCATACAAGGCGACCGAGTGGATCGATTTCGCTAACAAATATATGCGCCATGATATCGGGCATGCGATTGATGAGGCGTAGGGGAAGCGGTAGGTAGTAGATTCCTATTTAGAAAAGAAACGGGGATATCAGATTTGAACGTCTGATATCCCTGTTTTTGTCTGGATGTTGGAAAAAAATGCTTTTGAAAAACATATTAAAAACATTCAAGCGTGCTATAATAGAAAGAAAAGACGAACTGTTTTCATGCAATTAAAAGGAGGACAATGCAATGGCTAACAAATATGCAGGAACCCAGACGGAAAAGAACCTGAGGGAGGCTTTTTCTGGTGAATCACAGGCAAGAAATAAATATACCTATTTTGCATCCAAGGCAAAAAAAGAGGGATTTGAGCAGATTTCCGCCCTTTTTTTAAAGACCGCAGACAATGAGAAAGAACACGCAAAGATGTGGTTTAAGGAATTAGACGGTCTGGGAAATACCGCAGAGAATCTGGCATCTGCTGCAGACGGCGAGAACTATGAGTGGACAGATATGTATGATGGATTTGCCAAGACGGCTGAGGAAGAAGGATTCCCGGAACTGGCAGCGAAATTCCGTATGGTAGCGGAGATTGAAAAGCACCATGAAGAGCGCTACCGTGCCCTGCTTCACAATGTGGAAGCACAGGAAGTATTTAAGAAGAGCGAAGTGAAGGTATGGGAATGCCGCAACTGCGGTCATATCGTAGTAGGCGAGAAAGCACCGGAAGTCTGTCCGGTATGCGCACATCCGCAGGCTTATTTCGAGGTTCATGCGGAGAATTACTAAATCTGGGGACTCAATCGTGGAAGCAGATGCCTTTTTTGGGAATGTGAGACGCAAGAGGTAGTTCTGGATTTGGTATGTGATTGAGTATAAGTAATGTGAGTTAGAGTGGATATGCCATGGACGGCGAGGATCTGATGGATTTGCTGGTCAGTCAGCTGGGGCACTTTCGGAAACGACGAGACGCCAGCTGGGGGGCTGCCGATTCCTTATTGTGTATAAAAAAGGAAGATGCATCATATAAAAGATACGAAAATTAAGCAGGCTGTTTTGGAACAGTTCATATGAGATCGTCTTTTTTATCATTCGCACCAGATGTTTCGAAGGAACAATGCCAGGCAGAGCATTGGATCGATATAGAAAATGTGTCAGAATCAGTAAAAATGACGCCGGAAGAAATTGAAAATTTGAATGCACGGATTTTACGGACATCTGGAACGGAAATGCATGATTTGAAAAATGAAGCCTTTGCCAAAGAAGAGAGAGTTGTTTATGATAAATGGTGTGGAAATTTCTTATCATTTGGGATACAGGGGATAAATTGGACTGTGCGTGATGCTCAAAATTCCGTGGATAAAAATGTTCATATCAAATATGGAATCGCGATTTCACAGGGGTTGATCAAACAGTTTCCGATGGAGACTTTTTTAGCCGATGAGGAGGATCCATCCGATCCGGAGTGGGATGAGGCAGCACTTTGTCTCTGTATGGTCGGGGAACCGCTTTTGATTTTGGGTTCGGTGCAGGAGGAGAGTTATCTGTATGTCCGGAATGAATGCAGCGAGGGCTGGATATCGGCAGAGTCGGTGGCAGTCTGTCGGAACCGGGCGGAATGGCTGATGGCGGCATTTCCGATCCATCCGTTAGTAGTGACAGGGGACATGGTCTGGCTGGAAGCAAGTGCGGTCTATCCGGGAACCAGTGCATACCGGCTTCGGATGGGTACGGTGTTGGAATTGTGCGTGGAAGAAGGAATCCCAGAGATAAAAGAAACAATAGAAACAAACAGAAAAAAAGGGATAGGAGCGGTAATAGAGACAACAGAAGCACAGGCAGAACAGAGGGTACAGAACAGACTGTCTTGGAATAATTACATCGTCTGGCTTCCATGCCGCGCCCCGGATGGCAGTTTCTTCCGGCAAAAAGGATTGATTCCGATGAGCCGGGACGTATCGGTGGGATATTTGAGCTTGACAAATGAGGAAATTATTAAACAGGCGTTCAAGTGTCTGGGAGACCGCTACGGCTGGGGCGGAATGCTGGAGAGCCGGGATTGTTCTTCCTATATCCGGGAAGTGTACCGCTGTTTTGGATGGATCCTGCCTCGCAATACGACCGGTCAGCTGCAGATGCCAGTTAGAAAAATAGAGCTGGCGGGGCGGTGCTGCTCAGAAAAAGAGCAGATTTTAAGAGCATTAGAACCGGGCACACTTCTATATTTTCCGGGACATGTGATGATGTATCTGGGATATGAGAATGGCAATTTTTATGTCATAAACGATGTGAGCAGGCTGGTAAAAGAAGGAGAAACGATGCCAGTGCGTGTACGATCGGTGATTGTCAACACGCTGGCAGTCAGGCGTCCCAATCTGCGGACCTGGATGGAGGAGCTGACGCTTGCTTTGATTCCTTGGGAAACATGAAGCGTACAGCAGACAGAAAAAGGGAGAAAAAGAGAGATGAAGATAATTGTATGTGTGGATAATCAGAACGGCATGATGTTCAATCACAGACGGCAGAGCCAGGACCGCGTGCTTAGAAAGCGTATTCTAGAGCTGACAGGTGGGAAAAAACTGTGGATGAATGCATACAGCCAGAAACAGTTTTTACAGGTGAATGGAAATATGTCAAAAGAACAGGAACAATCCGGGCAGATTCAGGCAGATGAAGCGTTTTTGGAAAAGGCGGGGCCGGGAGAGTACTGTTTTGTCGAGAACAAGGATGTTGTTCCGTATGAGAGCCGGATCGAAGAAGTGATTCTTTGTCATTGGAACCGGGATTATCCGGCAGATATGTATTTTAAGATGGATCTGGGCAGCTGGAAGCTGGCAGAAACGCAGGAATATGCGGGTTCCTCGCATGAGAAAATCACAGAAGAGCGGTATGTGCGCAGGTAAAAAATATACATAAAAAGTAAGTACAATATAAAAGAGTAAGAAAAACATAAAAAACAAGTCAAATATAAAAAAGAGCCGGTTCTGCACCTGAAAATCAGGCGCCAGAACGCGCAAATCTACATGGCTCTGAAAGGGATAGGCTTAAACGGAAAGGCAGAAATTCATATGAGAAAATTGAAAATGTGGCTTCTGGGGCTGGCTGCAGCGGCGATGCTGTCTGTTTCAGCGTGCGCGCAGGAGATTCCAGAGGAAAGTCTGAATGGAAACGGAAGTGTCAGCGCGGAGGAAAATCAGGCGGAAAGTGCGGACGGAGATTCGCAGGCGGTGTCATCGTCAGAAAATGGTGGAAACCGTGTATCTTCTGCTTCGGGAACGTCATTTAATCTGGCGGATGTACCGGCATATTCCGGTCAGCCGTATGTGGCGGTCAATGGAAATGTGCCGTATTTTACCGATGCGGACCTGACGGATGTATCATTTGAGAGTTACAGTGATCTGGACAGCCTGGGGCGCTGCGGCGTGGCATATGCTTCGGTTTCGCAGGACACGATGCCGACGGAGAAGCGCGGCTCGATCGGGGAAGTCAAGCCGACGGGCTGGCATACGGCGAAGTATGACAATGTGGATGGAAAGTATCTCTATAACCGCTGTCATCTGATCGGCTACCAGCTTACGGCGGAGAATGCCAATGTCAAAAACCTGATTACCGGAACCCGCTATCTGAACGTACAGGGAATGCTGCCATTTGAAAATCTGACAGCCGATTACGTGAAAGAAACCGGAAACCATGTCATGTACCGCGTGACACCGGTTTTTGAGGGCAATAATCTGGTTGTCTCCGGCGTCCTGATGGAGGCGGAATCCGTCGAGGATCAGGGCGAGGGAGTGCTGTTCTGCGTGTACGTCTATAATGTCCAGCCTGGTATTGCGATCGATTATGCGACAGGAGAAAGCTGGGCGGACGGTTCTGGAAGTGCGGGAAGCACAGCCGGACAGGGAACGGCTGGAAATGGCAGCAGCCAGAATCAATCGGCTGGATCGGGAGCAGCTGGTTCGTCGGGAGGCGGCGCTGGATCCTCTGGAAGCAGCGCGACGGTTCAGACCTACATTCTCAATACCAACTCGAAAAAATTTCACCTTCCAAGCTGCACATCTGTCACCCAGATGAAGGCGGCAAACCGGCAGGAATTTACCGGTACGCGCGATGAAGTGATTGCAGAGGGATATGAACCATGTAAGAACTGCAATCCCTGATAAAACAGGGATGCAAAGTGTCTCGTTTGTGCTGTGTATGGAAAGAATCGGATGAGAACACGGTTAAGGAAGTTTCAAGAAGAAGCAATTCCTTAAAGAAAAGTTATAAGAGAAATTTTCCGCTTACGATACGCCCCCGGTGTACATCCGGTCAGGCGTTTGAAACAGGAAGAATAGTAGCTTTGTGTTGTAAAGCCGGAGCTTTGGGCAATTTCCGCGATAGATAGGCGGGAGTTGTTCAAAAGCTCCTGGCTTTTTTTGATCCGGTATTCAAGGAGATACTGGAAAATCGTGATGCCAGTCATCCGTTTGAAAAAACGTTCACATTCTTCCGGACAGAGGCAGACTGCGTCAGAGATCTCGCGCAGGGTGATTTTCTGCGAGTAATGCGCCTGCAAGTAGTGAAAAATCTCTTTCAGGCGGCTGTTGGCGGCAGAAGTATCACCGCGTTTATTGAACGTGGATTCGTCTTGACGGAGAAAGCGCCAGGCGATGATCCAGAGGGAAAACAGGATACCATATACCTGAAACGAGCTTTCAGGTGTGTGATTCTCTGAAAGCTGTAAAATACGGCAGATGGAGTCCGCCAGCAGAGAGCCGTCGGGGGTGAGGGCGTCAAACTGGAAAAAAGACAAGGTTTCCTCATTCAAAAGGGGCAGAACCATCGCATCCGACAAAGCAGCCCCGCTGGCAGCAGTCAGAAGCGCCGGGGAAAAATTGATGCAGTAGTAGGAGGAATCCGTCGTCAATGGCAAAGCGCTGTGGACGAGCCGCCGGTTTAAAAAAATACCGCAGCCGGACGAAATTGGGAATCTGGAACCAGGCGTCTGAAAACAGACCTCGCCGCGCTCGACCAGGCAGAACTGGAAATCTTCATGCCAGTGCCAGCTCACAAGCTGATAAGACGGATCGGAAAAGTCGGTTCGGTACACCGAAACCGGAAAATCCGGGAAAATACGAATCAGGTTTTCCTCCCGGTCAGAATTTATGGAAAGATAGTTTGTAATCATAATAACCTCAATATAATGAAAAAATAAGCCGATATTTTTATATATAAATAAAGATAATACCGATATAATGATAAAGTCAATGAAAAAGAACGAAACTCATAAAAGAATAGTGGAGAAATGAAAGATGTTAAAAAGAAATAGAGATGGAAAGAATCAAATGAACATCAAGGAGTCGAATCATGCCACAGAAAAACAGGCATCAAATTCCACAGAAGTTCCTTCTTCGTCTGCCCGCCTCGGCGCTCTCTGCTGCATGATCGGTGCGACTAGCTGGGGATTTTCGGGAACATGCGGGGAGGCACTGTTTTCATCCTACCCGATCGATGCGGCGTGGGTGACGGCGCTTAGAATGCTGGGGGCGGGGACGATTCTTCTGCTTGCTGCCGCTGCGAAGGGAAAATTGCCGGTGCGGGCACTGGTTCAGGATAAGAAAGCGATGGCTCAGATGGTGCTGTTTTCGTTTCTGGGATTGGTGCTGTCCCAGTATGCGTACTTAAATGCAATCAAATGGACCAATTCGGGAACGGCGACGGTGCTGCAGAATTTATCGATTATCTTCGTGGCGGTCTTTGTATGCGCGGCAGAACGTACATTGCCCACGAAACGGACGTTTTTCTGTATCTGTCTGGCATTCTTTGGAGTCTGGCTGATCGCGACGGGAGGAAGACTGGACGGCATGGAACTGACGGCGAAGGGACTTTTCTGGGGAATCATGGGAGGTGTCGGCGCAGCTGCGTATTTCCTGCTTTCAAAAAATCCGGTGAAGCAGTGGGGAAGTATTCCTGCAACCGGGATGGGAATGTTTATCGGCGGCGTGTTTCTATCGGGAGCCGTCCGCATCTGGGAAGTTCCGGCGGAGCTGGACGGTCATGCCGCATTTTATCTGGGTGTGCTTGTGATACTGGGAAGTGCGGTTGCGTATACTCTTTTTTTAAAGGGAGTTTCTTTGACGGGACCGGTGCGCGCTTCGGTGCTTGCCTGCCTGGAACCGCTGACGGCGGCGTGCCTGTCAGCGGTCTGGCTGAATTCCGTTTTTACACCGGCAGAGTTGATTGGATTCGTCTGTATTCTGGCGACGGTTTTGATTATGAAATAGTATAAGAATAATATTAGAAATTTACTTTTTTAACAACACTTTGTAAGAATTCTCCTATCCTCTCTAGTGTGGCAGTATCAATAGAGAGAAAAAGGATTGATAATTTCACAAAATATTCACAAATAATTAGCACTCACCTATTGATAATGGAAGTC
>ERZ772897.3712-NODE-3712-length-10906-cov-2.935213_pt1 | contig 10906 bp, 10 predicted proteins | sample MGYA00512125_ERZ772897 | MGnify/ENA primary metagenome ERZ772897 (study PRJEB29015, sample SAMEA2737660) | human gut metagenome | biome: human gut; feature: human-associated habitat; material: faeces | place: China | collected 2012 ... | reverse complement strand
CAAAATATTGTCTAACTTTTTGGGGTCACTTCATTTCCTCGTCTCCGGGTATGTATTTTTTGAAAGGATCATCCTACCCGCTTTGCGCCGTAATAGTGCTGGCTCCAATAGCCGGTGGTCAGATCGGAATAGGACACGGTGGAGCGGGAGTTGGGGGCGTGGATGAATTGGCCGTTTCCGACGTAGATGCCCACGTGGGACACATTGCCGGAAGAGGATGTGATGAAGAACACCAGATCACCCGGCTGGAGGTTGTCCTTGGACACACTGGTGCCGATGTTGACGAACTGGGCGGCAGGAGTGCGGGATACGCTCAGACCCAGATTTTTCAGAACATAGTATACGAAGCCGGAGCAGTCAAAGCCGCTGGGGCTTGCGCCGCCTGCCACATAGGGAGCGCCTAAGTACTTTTTCGCCTCTGCCACAATGGCGGAGCCGGAAACGCTGACACCGGCGGAGCCGGAAGCATTGCTGGATGTACCGTTCAGGGCCGCTGCGCTGGGCGTGACGCCGGTGGACTTGCCCAGGCGGAAGAACTTGGGGCTGTTGGCGGAAGCGGCATTTTCATAAGGCGCTTCGGTCAGGGCCAGATAGTCGCTGCGGATGTAGCCGATCTTGCTGCCGGAGATGAGCTTGTACCAGCCGTCATTGACACCAATGATGTAGCATTTGCTGTCCCTGGCCACGGTGCCCAGGGAAGCGGAGGCGGTGGTGGGCTTTTGCCGGAGATTGACGCTGGAGGCCGTTACCTTGCCGTAGCCCAGCTCTGCATTTTCTTTTGCAGCGGTTTTCAGATAGTCGCTGTGCATATAGCCCACAGTCAGGTTGTAATTGACCTTATACCAGTCACCCTCCTTTGCCAGCAGGACCACCACTTCGTTCTTGGCGGCGGATTTCAAAACTTTGCCGCTGAGGGAGGGCGCGGAACGCATCCGCAGGGAAGTGGCGTTTACAAAAGCAATGCCCTGAATGCAGTCACTCTCTGCGGCATAGGCCGGCAGGGCGAGGACTGCACCCAGGAGCATCACGGTCAGGAAAAGACAGATCATTCTTTTGGAAAACTTCATATGGAACCTCCGTTTTGCTCTGGGAAATCTAACAAATATAGGTATCTATGTAAAACGCAGGAAGCTGCGACAAATTTGGCAAGAGCTGACAGCGAGAGATTTTTCAACGGATGAAGGTTCTGAAAGCGGAGGAATACTCTGTGTATTTCCCGTTTTCGGAACCGCACAGCCGGGGGAAAAGATCCGCTGTTCAGCCGCAGACGAATTTGTCGGAGTTTCCGTCCAATTACTTACCGGCGAGAGCCCGCTCCAGCCAGACGCAGCCAACGTCCAGGGCGGTGTACAGGTCGCCTTTTTCGCTCTTCTTGACCACCCGGTCTCTGCTTCTGGCGGTGGGGTCTGTCAGCTGGAGCTGGACGGAGACGCGGGTAGCCATGTCGGTGTCGCCTTGCTTCTTGCTCTCCAGGACCTGGAGCATAACAATATAGGTGTCGGCCATGGAGCCGTAATAGATCAGGTTATCTTTCCGCATCAGCGGGTGACCTTTATACATGAGAACTGCTTTCTCTTCAGCCATGATTGGAACCTCCTGTGCAAATGTAATCGAATTGTAACACATTGTAACCATCCTGTCAAGCAGGATGTGGAAAAAAGTGCTGAAATGCCTAGAATATTTTTGATTTACGCGAAAATAAACGCAAAATACGCGCAAAACGGAGGGCGATATGAAGCTGTCAAGGTACAAAATAAGGGGCCTTTGCCCGCGGCAAAGGCCCCTTAGCCGGACTTCAGGCGGCAGAAGCAGAGCTTATTCTGCCTCAGTGCTCAAAAAGGTACTCGCGCACCAGCGCCTGCATCAGCTCGTCCCGGTCGATCTTACAGATCATGCTTCTGGCGTTGCCATAATTTGTGATGTAAGTAGGATCTTCCGTGAGCAGGTAGCCAACGATCTGGTTTACGGGGTTGTACCCTTTCTGGGTCAGGGCCTCGAACACACTCCGGAGGATTTGGCGCATGTTCTCTTTGTCATCGGGGACGTTGAAGGTCAGGGTATCTTGATCCGTCATGGTCTTCAGCTCCTTTTCAAAAGAATATTTGTATTATAGCCTAAGTTTTCCTTGCTGTAAAGACCAAAAACGGGAAAATTTTCTGTGAACGGGGAAAAACCTTCCCCTGCGGGGAAGAGGGACCGCCGCCACAGGCGGTGGTGGAAGAGGGGCCCCGGATGATAGAACGGTAGAAACTATGCACGCTCGTACCGCTCTCGCCCGGAACGCCTCCTCAGTCTCGGCTGCGCCGAGCCAGCTCCCCCGAAGGGGAAGCTTTTTTGACGTGGGTGCGACGCATCGCCCGGAGGGAAAGTTTTTCCTGAAAATATCTCACCTTATCTCCGGCAGGCCGAAGCTGACGGCGATGGCGTCGTCCACCATGGCCATGTGGGCGTCGTCCAGGCGGCCCATGTGTTCCCGGAGGCGGCGCTTGTCGATGGTCCGGATCTGCTCCAAGAGGATCACGGAATCCTTGGAAAGGCCCACGCTGCCCCCTGCAATGTTGATGTGGGTGGGAAGCCTTGCCTTCCCGGTCTGGCTGGTGATGGCGGCGGCAATGACCGTGGGGGAATGCCGGTTGCCGGTATCGTTCTGGACGATGAGCACCGGCCGGGTGCCGCCCTGCTCGCTGCCCACTACCGGGGACAGGTCCGCGTAAAAGATGTCGCCCCGTTTGACCAAGCTGTCCATATGGTATCACACTCCGTACGTCATTTCTTTTCCGCGCTACGATCTGAGGGCTTATGTAACGCGGTCAGGAGTATTCTCCCACCGGCGTCCCGGTTTTATACTGCGCTTCCTTCAGATACTATGCTTCCGGTTCCGACTCGGTTCGAAAATTTTGGACGACCATCGACAGGTACCGCTGTTCTTTGCAGGATATGTCGGCTTTGACGGGGTTTCCCGCCTCGTCCAGCCAGATGTCCAGCCGCAGGGCATCCTCCCGGAAGCTGTCGTCGATGGAGAGCCGGGTGCCATCGCCCTCCCGGCCGGAGGCGATGAGGTTGCCGGAGCGCAGAGTTCTTACGAAGATCCAGGGCGCTGCAGCCGGAGTTAGCAGGCCGTCTGCCAGCAGGGGAAAAGAGACGGCCTTGTCCTCAAACAGCAGCTTCCCCGTTCCCGCCGCCACATTGCCGGAAATGCCTGCAATGCTCTCCGGGGCCGTGACGGTGAAGCTTAGGTTCCCGGCGCTGTCCGCCTGGCAGTGCATGGCGAAAACGGAAAGGCTGTCGCCATAGTCCGCGGTGATCTCCGCGTCAAAGCAGCAGCCTTTTTCCAGAATGCGGCTGCGCAGGGCAAGGCCCGGGTCAGTTTCCGGGCCTGCACAGCCGCACAGAAGTATGAAAGAAATCAGAAGTGAGGGAAGCAGCCCTTTGCGCATAGCATTTCCGCCTTATTTCAGAAGTCGCGGAAGGTATCCCAAGAGGTCCGTGGGGAGCATACCGTACTCGCCCAGGTCCTCGGCACACAGGTCCCCGGCCTTTCCGTGGAGCCAGGCGGCACAGGCCGCGGCCTCCAGCGGCTCTAAGCCCTGCCCCAGCAGGGAAGCCAGAATTCCCGCCAGCACGTCCCCGCTGCCGCCTGTGGCCATGCCGGGGTTGCCGGTGGTATTCCGGTAGTCCCGGGTGCCGTCGGTGATGCAGGTCCGGTGGCCCTTGAGGAGCACGATGCTGCGGCTGTCCCGGGCGGCTGCCCGGGCACTTGCCATGCGGTCCTCTCCCACGGGGCCGAAAAGCCTTGCAAACTCCCCATCGTGGGGCGTCAGGACCGTGGGGGCCATTCTTCCGCGCAGTATATCCATATGCCGGACAAGCAGGGTTATGCCGTCGGCATCGACGACTACCGGGCAGGCGGCGTGGGTGAGCACGGCTGTCAGCACGGCCTCCGGCCCGGTGCCCAGGCCCAGCCCCGGGCCGATGAGCACGGCGTCCATCCGGGGGAGCCGTTCCAGGATATCCGGGATCGCGCTTTTGTCCAGCCGTCCTCCCTGGTCGGGCAGCGGGAAAATCACGGGCTCGTTGAGCTTTCCCGCCTCAATGGCATAGATGCTCTCCGGCACCCCCAGATAGACCAGCCCCGCCCCGGTCCGCAGGGCGCCCATGGCGGCAAAATAGGCGGCTCCCGTATAGCCCAGACTGCCGCAGAGCAGCAGAATCCGGCCGAAATTCCCCTTGTGGGCGTTTTCGTCCCGCTTGGGCAGCAGCATAGCAATATCCGCAGCAGTCAGTTCCATGGAAAATGCTCCTTACAGTCCGTAAAGCTCGGAATACTTCTTCGTCAGATAGTCGGTGTAGTATTTTGCGTCAAATTCCCCGCAGACCTCCCGGAAGAGCTCTCCGGGCTTTTTGAAGCTGGCATAGCGGTGGATATGCTCCCGCAGCCAGCCGGTGACCCGGCTCAGGTCGCCCTTGGCAACATCGCCAAATACGTCTCCCAGATCCTTTTCCATGCAGGCAAGCATCTGGGCGCCGTAGGCACTGCCCAGGGCATAGCTGGGGAAGTAGCCAATGCCGCCGAAGGACCAGTGGGAATCCTGGAGGCAGCCTTCCCTGTCGCTGGGCACGTCAATGCCCAGGTACTGCTTGTAGAGCGCGTTCCACCGCTGGGGCACATCCCTGACCTCCAGGGTGCCTGCGATCAGGGCCTTCTCGATCTCGTAGCGGACCATGATGTGCAGGCAGTAGGTCAGCTCGTCGGCCTCGGTCCGCACCAGGCTGGGCTGGGCCTTGTTCACGGCCCGGTAGAACATCTCCTCGGTGACCCCTGCCAGCTGCTCCGGGAAGTGGGTGGAGACATAGGGGAAGATGGCGTGGACAAAGGCACGGCTGCGGCCGATGATATTCTCGTAGAAGCGGCTCTGGCTCTCGTGGATGCCCATGGATACGCCGCCGGAGAGCACGGTGTAGTTGTAGCAGGGGTCAGCGCCCAGCTCATAGAGGGCGTGGCCCCCCTCGTGAATGACGGAGTACATGGAGGACACCAGATTGTCTTCGTAGTAGTGGGTGGTGATGCACATCGTGGCTGCCGAAGTTGTTGGTAAAGGGGTGCTCCGTCTCGGCAATGGCGCAGTAGGTCCGATCAATGCCCATAACCTCCATCAGGTAGTCACTGAAATGCCGCTGCTGCTCAATGGGGTAGTGCTTCATCAGGAAGCTGTCGTCGATCTGGACCTTTTTGCCGATTTTTTCCACCAGGGGCACAATGGTCTGCCGGAGCTGGGCAAAGAAGGGGTCCAGGGTCTTCTGGTCCAGGCCCTCTTCAAATTCCTCGTATTCGTTCAGCAGCGCGTCGTAGGGCGCCATTTCCGGATGGTAATACCCGGCAAACTTCCGGTTATAGTCCACGATCTTTTCCAGATACGGCGCAAAAGCGGCAAAATCGTTGGCGGGCTTTGCCCTGTGCCAGACGGCATCCGCCTCGTTCAGCAGGACGCTGTAGTCCACGTATTCCCGGGCGGGGATGCGGCGCATCCGGTCGTAGTTCTTTTTCAGCACCTCCAGCTCCCGGGCCTGGATGGGGGTGAGTTCCGATGCGTGGGCGGACAGGTAGTCATAGAGAATGCCGTTGCGAGGGTCGGCGGTCAGGTCATAGCAGACTTTGGTCAGCACCTCCATGGTTTTCCCCCGGGCTTCCCAGGAGCCCTCAGGGGCGGCGGTGGAGGCGTCCTGGCTGAGGATGCCCATGGCGTGGTTGTAGGCAAACAGGGTGCTCTGGAGCTTTTCCAGGGCTTCCAGGGCCTGGGGAAGGGATGTATATTCCATCTTGTGTGTTTCCTTTCCAAGAAATTAGGATAGACCAACCATATCACGAAGACACCTGTTCGTCAAGAAGAGAAAACGGCGGGAGCGCCGCCGCGCTTTTTCCGCCTGTGTACAAGATGGACAAGCAGAGACAAGAATTAACCGCTGTGTCTCTTTCAACTTGCCGAACAATCCGGTATACTAAGGGCAGAAAAAATCATCATGGGAGGAATCTGTCCTATGCGTTATGGCTATTTTGACAACGCCAGCCGGGAGTATGTCATCGACCGGGTGGATGTCCCCGCATCCTGGACCAACTATATTGGCCTGAAGGATTTCTACGGTGTCTTCAACCACACTGCGGCGGGCTATGTGCTCTACAAGTCCCCGGAGTACCACCGCATTACCCGCTTCCGGCCCAACGGCCCCGTGGACGGCCCCGGCCACTATGTCTACCTACGGGACAACGACACCGGGGACTTCTGGTCCGTGTCCTGGCAGCCCGTGGGCAAGCCCAAGGAGCACTATTCCTGCCGCCACGGCCTGAGCTACAGCAAGTACCTCTGCGACTACTCCGGCATCAATGCCCAGCAGACCCTGTTTGCGGCCATTGACGACCCGGTGGAGATCTGGGACGTGCGGCTGCGCAACGATTCCGGCAAAAAGCGGAATCTGTCCGTATTTTCCTATCTGGAATTCAGCTTCCACCAGATCCCCATGGACAACCAGAATTTCCAGATGAGCCTCTATGCCACCGGCAGCCGGTATGAAGACGGCATTATCGAAGAGGACCTCTATTATGAAGAGGACGGCTTCCAGTTCTTCACCGCTGACTTCACCCCGGACGGCTTCGACTGCTGCCGGGATGCCTTCCTGGGGGATTACCGCACCGAGCGGAATCCCCAGGCCGTGGAGACAGGCAAGTGCTCCGGCTCCTTCCGGAAGGGCGGCAACCACTGCGGCGCGCTGATGAAGACCATTACCCTGGAGCCCGGTCAGGAGCAGCGGCTTCTGTTCCTGCTGGGAGAGGGCGGCCTGGAAATGGGGCGCACCATGCGCCGGAAGTACACCCAGCAGAGGGTGGACCGGGACTTTGCCGAGACCGCAAAATTCTGGGACGAGCGCCTGAAATGTCTCCAGGTCTCCACACCCAGCGAGGCCATGAATACCGAGCTGAACATCTGGAATTTGTATCAGAGCGAGATCAACGTCATGTTCTCCCGGTTCACCTCCTTCATTGAGGTGGGCGGCCGTGTGGGCCTGGGCTACCGGGACACCGCACAGGACGCTATGATGGTGGTCCATGCCGATCCCGAGGGCTGCAAGAAGCGCATTGTGCAGCTGCTGAAGGCCCTGACCTATGAGGGCTACGGCCTGCACCTGTTCGAGCCCAGGTGGTTCGAGCCCGAGGAGAAGCAGCAGTCCTTTAAGTCCCCTACGGTGGTGCCCACCCCGGATAAGAGCCAGATCGTCCACGGCTTGAAGGACGCCTGCGCCGACGATGCCCTGTGGCTGGTGAGCTCCATCGTCCAGTACGTCCGGGAGACCGGCGACGTGGGCTTTGTGGATACGGTGGTGCGCTATGCCGACGGCGGCGAGGGCACGGTCTACGACCATATGAAGCGCATCCTGGACTTCTCCGCCAAGCAGGTAGGCGCGCACGGCATCTGCAAGGGCCTGCGGGCGGACTGGAACGACTGCCTGAACCTGGGCGGCGGCGAGAGCGCCATGGTCAGCTTCCTGCACTATTGGGCCATCTGCAATTTTGTGGAGCTGGCCAAGAAGCTGGGCCGGCAGGATGATGCGGCCTATTATGAGACCATGGCCGCCGCCGTGAAGAAAATCAGCCGCCAGGAGCTCTGGGACGGCCAGTGGTTCATCCGTGGCATTACCGCCAAGGGCCGGAAGATCGGCACCCAGGCGGATACCGAAGGCCGGGTGCACATGGAGAGCAACACCTGGGCGGTGCTCTCCGGCGTGGCAGACCCCGAGCAGGGAAAGCTGGCCATGGACGCCGTGGACGAGTACCTGTATACTCCCTACGGCCTGATGCTGAACGCCCCCTGCTTCACCGTGCCGGATGACGACATCGGCTTCGTCACACGGGTCTATCCGGGCCTGAAGGAGAACGGCTCCATTTTCAGCCACCCCAACCCCTGGGCCTGGTGCGCCGAGGCGGTTCTGGGCCGGGGCAGCCGGGCCATGAAGTTCTACGACGCCCTGTGTCCCGCCATGCAGAACGACCGGATCGAGGTCCGCAAGGCGGAGCCCTATTCTTATTGCCAGTTCGTCTCCGGCAGAGACCATACGACCTTCGGCGAGGCCCACCATCCCTTCATGACCGGCTCCGCCGGCTGGGCCTACTATGCGGCCACCCAGTACCTGCTGGGGGTTCGCCCGGAGTTCGACAGCCTGACGGTAGACCCCTGCATCCCGGCGGACTGGAAGGAATTTACGGTGGACCGCATCTGGCGGGGGGCGGAGTACCGCATCCGTGTGACGAACCCCAAGGGCGTGGAAAAGGGCGTGGCGGAGATCCGGCTGAACGGCGAGACCGTGGATTCCATCCCTGTTCAGGCCCCGGGCAGCGTCAGTGAAATCGAAGTTATCATGGGCTGAGAGAGGAGAAAAAGATGATCAAGTTCGGAACCGGCGGCTGGCGTGCCGTCATTGCCGATGAATTTACAAAAGCCAATATCCGCCTGGTGGCGGCGGGCCTGTGCGGACTCATGAAGGCCGAGGGCCTGGAGGGCACGGAGGTCTGCGTGGGCTATGACCGGCGCTTCCTGTCCAAGGAGGCCTGCCACTGGGTAGCCGAGGTCCTGGCGGGCTACGGCTATAAGCCCCTGGTCGTCAACCGCTCCTCTCCCACGCCGCTGATCATGTTCACGGTGAAGCAGTATGACCTGCCCTATGGCATGGCGGTCACCGCCAGCCACAACCCCGCCATCTACAATGGCATCAAGGTCTTCACCGCCGGGGGCCGGGACGCGGACAAGACGGTGACCAATAAGATCGAGGCGGAGATCGCCAAGGTCGACCCCGCAGCCATCCCCGAGGTGGACTACGATGTGGCGCTGGAGCAGGGAAAGATCCGGGAGATCTACCCCTTCAACGAGTATATCGACAGCATCCTGCAATTCCTGGATGTGGAGAAGATCAAAGCCTCCCGGCTGCGCATTGCGGTAGACCCCATGTATGGCGTCAGCCAGAGCAGCCTGCGGACCATCCTGATGACCTGCCGCTGCGATGTGGACGTGATCCACGACCAGCACGATACCCTCTTCGGCGGCAAAATGCCCGCCCCCAGCGCGGATACATTGCATCTGCTGAGCAACTATGTGGTGGACAACCACTGCAATCTGGGCCTGGCCACAGACGGCGACGCGGACCGCCTGGGCGTCATCGACGAGGAGGGCAACTTCCTGCACCCGAATACATTGCTTGTGCTGCTGTACTACTATCTGCGCAAGTACCGGGGCTGGACCGGCCCCTGTGTCCGGAACAATTCCACCACCCACCTGCTGGACCGGGTGGCGGCGGATTTCGGTGAGAAGTGCTATGAGGTGAACGTTGGCTTCAAATTCATTTCTGCAAAGATGGCCGAGACCAATGCCGTGGTGGGCGGCGAATCCTCCGGCGGCATGGCCGTGCGGGGCCACATTGCGGGCAAGGACGGCATCTATGCCGCAGCCCTGCTGGTGGAGATGCTGGCCGTCACCGGAAAGAGCGTTTCCGAGCTCTACAAGGAGATCACCGACAAATACGGAATGCTCTATTATGAGGATGCGGCCTTCACCATGAAGCCAGCCCGGAAGACGGAGTTGCAGGAGCTTCTCTTTGTGCAGGAGCAGCTGCCGGATTTCGGCAAGGAGATCGACCACGTGAGCCGGGCAGACGGCTGCAAGGTCTTCTTCAAGGACGGAAGCTGGATCATCTGCCGCTTCTCCGGCACGGAGCCCCTGCTGCGTATGGCCGCAGAGGGCGAGACCAGAGCCCAGGCTTTGGATTATATTCACATCTGGCGAAAAGCCTTGGATTTGTAATTTATACAAATTGCCGGGAGTCCCCTTGCGGGATTCCCGGCTTTGTGCTACAATGAGGGAAATGACTGGGAGAAATGGCAGAGGTAGCGTATGAAGAAGAAAACTGCGAAGCGTTTTTCCTTAAAATCCGGACTGCTTGCCATGATCCTGGCTTGCTGGCTGATCCCCATCGTGATCGTTCTGACGGTTGCGGGGGCCTTTTTTGAGCGGACCTACAGCCAGACCATCGAACAGGAGATCGATTTCAGCGCCCAAAAGGCCATGGAGCAGGTCCAGAGCAGATTGGAGGAGGCCATTGCCGCCTCCAAATCCGTGTCCTACGACGGTCTCATCCGGCAGGCCTACCAGAGCTATACAACGAACGGCGACCGGGCGGAGCTGTACCTGCAGACCAATGACTACCTGCGGATATTCACACGGACCAGCCTGTATAAGGGCGTCATTGTCCATTATTGGGAGGATTCCGTGGCCGTCAGCGCCTACCACCTGACCAGCGGAACCACCGGCATCGATCTGATCCACAAGTTCCAGAAGAGGCTGCCGGATATTATGGAGCAGATGGGAAAAACCGATACCATGATCCGCTTCCTGTCCTATGACGGGGAGCTGTACATGGTCCGGAATCTGCTGGACATGAATTTCCAGCCCTATGCATCGGTCATCATGCTTCTGGATGCGGATACCTTTTTCCGGCCTATTTCCGCCGTTGTCCGGGTGGAGAACGTCAGCGTATGGCTGGACGGGAACCCCTACCGGCTGCGGGAGGACAGCTTCGTGCCGGTGGACTGGGAGGAGTCCCGCAGGACCTCTACAGCACCCGCACGGTGGATGGCCATGTGCTGGCGCTGACGGGCACCACGGAGGAATTCAATCCCTGGACGGAGAACCCCTGGATTCTCTTCGGCATCGGCATGGTGGTGCTGATGGTGCTGCCGCTGATGATTATCGTGGTGCGGCAGTATTATAAGAATGTCACAAGTCCCATGGAGATTCTGACAGACGCCAATGCCCGGGTAGAGTCCGGCAAGCGGGGCTATCAGATCACCGCCCCTGCCCCCAACCGG
>ERZ772897.3689-NODE-3689-length-10957-cov-9.349110_pt1 | contig 10957 bp, 3 predicted proteins | sample MGYA00512125_ERZ772897 | MGnify/ENA primary metagenome ERZ772897 (study PRJEB29015, sample SAMEA2737660) | human gut metagenome | biome: human gut; feature: human-associated habitat; material: faeces | place: China | collected 2012 ... | reverse complement strand
TGCCCACGGTGAAGACCCACGTCAGCCACATTCTCGACAAGCTGGACGTGAAGCGCCGGGCGGAAGCCAAGACCGCCGCAAAAAAGCTGCGGCTCATTCCGGATGATCTATAAAAGCTGTGCCTGTGCTTGAACGGGCTGAATATAAACCTTATACATATATCCTAAAGGAGAATCTTATGAAAAAACGAGTATTGAGTATGTTCATGGCGCTGGCGCTGTGTCTGACGCTCCTGCCCGCACCCGTGCGAGCGGCGGAGGATACGCCGGAGAGCGGCGCCATCGTGCAGCAGGAGCGGCAGGAGGAAATTTCGCCCGCCGTATCCGAACAGGCTGGAACGAATGAGGAAGAGAACGGTTCAGAGGGTGACCCGCAAAATACCGGTACCCCTGACGCCGGTGGCGCTGAGGACAGTAAAGCAGATGCGCCGGAGAGCGGCGAGGATGAAAACGCCGGGAACAATGCGGACGCGGCGGTATCCGCTGTGCAGACGATGATCGATGCGCTGCCCATCGTGAGTGAGTTGGACGGCATGACCGCCGACGAGCTGGACGCAGCTTATGACGACATTCAGGCGGCGTATGATGCTTATGAAGCACTGAACGCAGAGCAGCAGGCGCAGATCACCGGCGCAGACTTCGAGGCGCTGCTCGGCTGGTTCAACAGCCAGACCGCGCTGTTGGCGGACGCACAGTCCGGCGAGCATACCCACTGTGTCTGCGGCAAGGACAGCGGTACAACGGTCATACCCATAACAACAGCACAGCATGGACGGCAGCCGATTCCCTGCCTAATTCTGCGGGCAGCTATTATCTGACGCGGTCTGTGTCGGGGAGCTGGGCTGTGCCAGAAGGCGAGGTCAACCTCTGCCTGAACGGGCAGACGATCAACGGCAAAATCACCATCGGCAGCGGCGCGACGCTGACGCTGACCGACTGCATCGGCAGCGGCAGGGTTCAAGGCGAAGTGACCGTCAACGGCGGCAAATTTGAACTGTACAGCGGCACGATCACCGGCGGCGTGCAGGTCGGTATAAAGGGCAGCGCCTATCAGACCGGCTCGTCCTTTACCATGTATGGTGGAGAGATTACCGGTAATAAAGCAGGCAGCGGCGGCGGTGTGTTCCTTGTCGGCACGACGAATCAGACCGACCCGCCAAGATTCACCATGCATGGCGGAACCATTTCCGATAACACTGCGGGTGCGTCTGACGGCGGTGGCGGCGGCGTATATGTGGGTGAGAAGTGCAGCTTCACCATGGACGGCGGAGCCATCACCGGCAACAAGGCGACCGCCGGCAACGGCGGCGGGATCTATATCCACTTTAACGCCGGCACAGTTTCGATCTCCAACGCCACGATCACCGGCAACAAGGCGTCCGCCACGGGGAATACAAGTTATGGCCACGGGGGCGGCATTTATTCGGAGAGAGGGGTAACCGTCGAGAATGTGACGATCACCGGAAACAACAGTACCTTTGAGGGCGGCGGCATCTATGGAAAGGGCGCTATTACCCTCACCGATGCTACCGTTACCGACAACTCTCAATATGACGTTTACTACGACGGAAGGGAAAGCAACACTCCTGAGCTCACTATTTCCGGCTCGGTGAAGGCCGGTTATTACGCCAATGAAGCTTGGAAGCTGCCCATTCTTGTATCAGGCGCATTGAGAGAGGATTCGGTCATCCGTGTGGGCGTGCGTGAAGGCATAAATCTTGGGGCCATCGCCGAACCGGCAAGCGGCGTGACGCTCAGCGCCGAGAACTTCAAGGCGGACGCCGCCGACTGCGTGACCAGCCTGGGCGATGACGGCAAGGTCTATCTTGTGCCCTGCACGCACGAGATGGACGATACCGGCTACACCTGCAAGAAGTGCCATACGCAATTCGACGCGCGCGTGGGCGATAGCGCCTATTATCAGACGCTGACGAAGGCGTTTGATGCAGCCAGAGGCAACACCGTGACGCTGCTGCGGGATGTGACACTCGCAGGAAATTGCTCTTCTTCTTACACCTACTCAGCGACGCTGGATCTGAATGGCAAAACTGTCAGCAGCGAGCGTTATTACATTAGCGTCGGAGGTGGGAACAAACCCAGGACTCTGACGGTCAAGGATTCCGGAACAGGCGGCGGAACGCAGGCGCTCGATGTCACGTTTTACGTTTCCTCCAACGGAACGCTTGCAGTCGGCGACTCCTACACCGGCAAGATTTCGCGCGTGGAGCTGCAGGCCGGCGGCGCATTGGAGCGCTTTGGCGGCGAAATCGGCGAGTTGGTATTAAGCAATGCTGCGGCTGGCTCCACAAGTACGGGCTACAATCTGAAGCTGTGGAATGGCAATACAAACGCCTGCACCATCGGCAAGATCACGGACAGCACGAAGAGCAAGAGCCTCACCGTTCAAGACCTGCTGAAAACCAACCATGCAAAGTGCGAGCTGTACGGCGAAAAGGACGGTACATGGAGCATCGTTGATAAGAGCGCTAAAATTGTGGACTTGACCGGCTATACAACGTACAAGGTGCAGTTCCCGGAGTGCGTCCATCAGTGCGCCGATGACAGCAACCCCGTGTGCTCTGTGTGCCACAAGGACCTGTATACGAAAATTACCGCCCAGAGCACCGACGGCACGACCAAGACTGCCTACTTCACGGAAGACAGTGCGCTGGAACACGGCTATGTAGAGGCCATCCAGACCTTGAACGGCTGGAGCAATGAGGGCTGCACCGAGCCGACGCTGACCCTGCTGCGGGATATGTATGCTTTCGGCACCTCCATGCCGCTGACCGGCACGCTGACGCTGAAGGGCGGAACGCACACCGCCAGGAATGTGACGGTCGCTAAAAACGCGGACGTGACCTTTGCCAGCGGCAGCTATAAAGGTGCGACCATCGACGGCACGGCGACGGTGAAGGAGGGCGTCACATTTACCGACGCCTCCGTCGAGGTGAACGGTACGCTGAACGCCAAGGGCGGTACCTTCACTGGTAATGTCAAATTCAACGGCAGCAGCATCGCGAACATCAGCGGCGGCAGCTTTAATAATGAAAAGAAATATGGCGGCGTTACGTTTGACTACAATGTCACGGGGACGATCACCGGCGGCACGTTTACCTTCGCGGATTTTTACACCACCAAAGTCAAGCTCTCCGGCGGCACATTTACGATGATCAAAACCAACGGCGACCGCAAACTCGCCGACCTGCTGGCGGAGGGCGCGGCGTATTACGGAGCAAGTGATAATCAGGCTGTGACCAATGATAGAGTGAATACGCTGGAAAATGTCAAGGTCGTGTCGCATACGCACAACGGCGGCACGGACGGCAAGGGCATTTGCAGTGTCTGTAAGAAGCAGATGGCGGCGTCGCTGACCATCGGCGACAAGACGAGCTGGTACACGGCCTTTGCCACTGCCATTGAGGCGGCGAACGCGGCGGACGGTGCAAAGACCATCACGCTGTATCAGAATGTGGATGACACTGTCAACGGGAAGCGGACCACCTATGAGCTGACCCGCGGGCCGGTGACGCTGGCGACCGGCGGGAAAACGGTCGATGGTGTGGACCTCATCGCCAAGGGCATTTCTCTGACGGTCACGGGCAGCAACGGAGGCTTCTATGTGACGGTGGACGGCAAAGACGCGGAATTGACCGTCAAGGACAAGGATACGAAGCTCGCCATTGTCACGGCGAAGAACGGCGGAAAGCTTTCGCTGAGCAACGGCACCTTCAGCCGTGTGGCTGTAAAGGACGACGGCAGCAGCGCCAGCCTCAGCGGCGGCAGCTACGGCGCGATCACGAGCGATGCCGGCTATGTCAAGCCCTACGCGCTGCTGGCGAAGGGGTACGCTTACAAAAAAACAACGGATAATGAATGGCTCCCCAACGCCAATTCAATCCCGTCAAAAGTCACCGTTGAAAAAGCCCCCTTCGCGGTCGAAAAGATCTATCCGAATAGCGATACGAACTACACCGGAAGCTCGGCGTTTGCGACGGACGGCAATATCACGCTGACTGCGGTAATCGCGTCCGAGCCCGAAACGGAGAACGTCACCTACTACTACTGGTGGGAGCTGTTTAACGAATCAGAAAACGACTGGACCACGAGTTTCAAAAAAGTTAATACTGCAACGCATACCGGCGAGAAGAGCAAGACGCTCACAATCTCCGGGCTGCCCGTAGACAAGAGCTATCAGTACCACATTTACGTCCAGTGCAGCAACGGCTACAATTGCTACAGCGAGCCGTTCACCGTGACCCAGCATCAGCATAGCTGGACGTACACGGCAAGCGGCGCGACCATCACCGCGAAGTGTACGGCAGAGGGCTGCTATCTGACCGACGGAAACGGCGGCAGCGTGACCATTGCGGCCCCCGCCGAGCTGACCTACAGCGGGGAAGGCAAACCCGCCACGGTGACTGCAAGCAGCGATTGGCAGGGTCCGGCGGCGAGTGGGATCACCATCAGCTACATAAAGACGGGCACGTATGGTCAACAGATGTTGGAAAACGGCGCGCTCCCCACCGACGCGGGCGAGTACACCGCCAGCATCACGGTGGGCGAGGGTAACAAGGCTGCCACTGCCAGCGTGGAGTATACCATTCAGAAGGCTAATCCGGTGGTGACCGAATGGCCGACGCTTTCTGCATCGGTTTATGTCAACAGTGAAGCGACCCTCACCGGCGGCAGCGGCGAAGGCACCTTCGCTTTCAAGGCAGGTGCTGCGAAATCTTGGGACAGCGCAGGCAGCAAGACCACCACGATTGTGTTTACTCCCACAGATACCAATAATTACAAGGAGCTGACTCAGGACTATAACGTAACGGTTGTCAAGCGTACGGTAAAGAGCTGCCATACGCTGACTGGCATTACGGACAAGCCCTACGGAACGGCGCTGGAAGAGCTGGGACTACCCGAAACCGTGACGATCACCACGGAGGACGGCAAAACATTTGATAAGATCCCCGTCACATGGAGCGGTTATAATCCGAATACGCTGGAGGAGCAGACGCTCACCGGAACATTAGATCTTACTTCGATTGCTAACGAGGTGGAGCAGCCCAGCATGCCTGTGACGGCGCAGATCAAGGTCAAACTCACGCAGAAGAACTTCAGCGGCATTTCGCCTGAGGCTTATGATGGTGTGTATGACGGTAAGGCGCACGGAATCACCCTCACCGGCGTGCCCAGTGGCGCAACCGTAAAATACGGCGAAAGCGCAGATAGCTGCACACAGGACAGCCTGACCTACACCAACTTCACGAATGGTCCAAAGATCGTATTTTATAAGGTCTCCCAGTTCGGCTATGCGGATGCTTCCGGCTCCGCCTGGGTAAATATTACCAAACGCCCACTCACCGTTTCCAGCATCACGGAAAATAAGACCTATGCGTATGCTTCCGGTTCAGACGGTAAGGCAATCGGTGTGAATATTGCAGGAAAGCTTCCGACGGATAGGGGAACTACAGCATATGCGGTTGCAAAGACAGATACAGAGAAGCTTTTAAGTGAGGTAACAGTCGATACAGCCGGAAATCTGACCTATAAAGTAAATCAGGTAGATGCGTCCAAGGTTGGAAAGACAGCAATTATCACGGTAACAGCTTCGATGGAGAACTATGCGAATGCTGGATACACGCTGACGATTAGTATTACAGATAAGAAGACGGTAGAGATTAAGAGCGGAAACACCGTATCTGTAGATGGAAGCAATGCGCTGACCTATGGGGAAAAGGTTTCAAAGCTGACACTTGGAAATACCGTTTTTGTGGAAGCCGGTACAGATGATGTGATAGAAGGTATTCTTTCATGGAGCAATCCGGACGAGATACCGGCAGCCGGAACCACACAGGCGGGCTGGGTATTCAAGCCGGCAGACAGTACGTATTACGCGGAACTTACCGGAACAGCAGCCATCACAGTAGCCAAGGCAACTCCGATAGTTGTAACAGTACCAACCGTTGCAGAGCGTGGATACAATCCGGATGCTGCGCTTACCGGTTCAGATATAACAGGCGGAAGTGTGACAGGGGCAGATGGCAATTCACTTGCCGGAACATGGAGCTTTACAGGAACGAACATCATTCCGACTGTAAACAACAAAGGCTATCAGGCAGTATTTACACCTGATGACACAAACAACTACAATACAGTAACTAGAACAATAACAGTTACGGTCAATAAGGCAGCGAAAGCTCCAAACATGCCGGAAGCTGCAATGACACCGGCACACAGCACAAAGAAGGTTGGCAATATTACACTTCAGGAAGGATGGAGCTGGCAGGAGGCAGATAAGGACACGGTGCTTGCAGATGGTGTGGCTGTGACGGCGACTGCGGTTTATATAGGAGCTGACAAGGGAAATTATGAGACAGAAAGTGTAAGCATTACGATTACAAGAAGAGAATGTGATCACACGCACACTGAAATACGGAATCAGCGGGAAGCGACCTGCACGCAGACCGGATACGCAGGAGATACCTATTGTACGGACTGCGATAAACTTATGAGTACCGGAAAAGAGCTGGCAGCATTGGGACATGATTATAAAGCAACCGTAACAAAGCAGCCGACGACAACCGAGGAAGGAGTCAGAACCTACACCTGCACCAGATGCAGCAGTAGCTACACAGAGAGCATTGCGAAGCTGCCGGAGGAACAGCACACTCACAACTATACGGGAAGCATTACGAAGGAGGCAACCTGTACAGAGGCAGGGGTAAGGACATACACCTGTTCCTGTGGAGACAGCTACACGGAGAATATTCCGGCAACAGGACACAGCTATGTATCAAAGGTGACGAAGGCTGCAACGACAACAGAGGAAGGCATCATGACCTATACCTGCTCCAAGTGCGGACACAGTTACACACAGCCGATCGCTAAGATCAAGTCCGATGACAGCAGCAAGGATAATGGCAGTCAGAACCGGAAACCGCAGACTGGCACAGACAATGGTAATCAGAATCAGAAGCCACAGCCTGATACGGATAATGGTAAGGACAACGGCACTTCAATTAAGCCATACATCAAGGACGACAGCGGCAAGGAAGGCTGGGATGTTATCAAGCCACAGCTTGAAGAAGCTAAGTCAGGCGATACGGTAACAGTTGCCATGAACGGAACGACTGTAGTACCGAAGGATGTAATTGACAGTATCAAGGGCAAGGATACAACACTTGTTCTGGATATGGGAAATGGTCTTTCCTGGAAGATTTTTGGAAAGGATATTACTGATGCAGCTGGAGATATTGATTTTGATGTGACAGTCGGAGCCGACGCCGGAAAATCCATTCCTGTGGATGTGATCAATAACGTGACCGGGGAACATTCTTCCTTGAATCTGACTCTTGCTTATGACGGAGAGTTTGGATTTACAGCCACACTGACCGTCAACATGGAATCAAAGAATGCAGGACTGTATGCGAACCTGTTCTACTACAATGAACAGACCGGAGAACTGGAATTTATCAGCGCCGGACAGATTGATCCGGATGGAAATGTGGAACTTGTATTTACCCATGCATCAGATTACACGATTGTTGTTGATACCAAGATTATGAGTGATAACGGTCAGGCAGACAACAAAGCTGATGAAACCATTCCTGCGTCTAAGACAGATGACAGCACTTCAAAATATACATGGAATAATACGATAATCATTATTATAGGTATCTGTATTATGCTGATTGTTATTGGAGCCGTATTCTATGTAAGGAAAAAGAGTGGTTCAGAAGAAAAATAATGATGATTTCATAGGAGTAATAAAAAGAGCAAAATCAACAAAAAACAGCTAAAAGAATGTATTTAATATTTGGTGCTCGCTTTTTAACATGATATCCATAAAAAGAGCCGATGTAAAACAAAAAACTGGTTTACATAGGCTCTTTTTAGTATATAATGATTATTGAAAGGCGGTGGAAGTATGCTCATAAGATATATGTTTGACAATTTTTGTTCGTTCAAGGAAGAGTGCGAGTTTTCATTAGAAGCACCAGGCGGGAAAGTAAAAAAGCGCTTTCCGGATAACTATACTACAACAGAAACAGGATATGACCTGCTGAAAACAGCAGTTATCGTAGGTGAGAACGCAGGTGGTAAGTCCAACTTTATAAATGGATTAAAATATCTGAAATCATTGTTTGATACAAACATGAAAGTGCAGTCTGTTAATTCATATATTAACACAGATACTTTGATGGAGTGTAATAATCCCAAACAGAAATTTAATGTAGTATTCTTAGCGGGGAATCATTATATTTATGAGTATGAAACTATTGTTGATACAAAAGGAATCTATAGCGAAAAACTTATCAGAAGCAGCCAGCGGAAATCAGCTGAGCATGTAGTGTTTGATATTTTACGGGATCAGGAGGATATATATACATTACGAAGAGGAACAGCCAGGGAAGTGACAGCTGCTCTTAAGAATAGCAATAATAGTAACGGATTATTTGTAGTTAAACTGGCTCTTCTCGGAAATAAGGATGCGTCAGCAACTGTTGAATGGATGTTAAATGTCCTATATCCGGGTAATATCCCCTCTGACAATATAGACAGCATTGTCAGGCAGGAACGGGATCTTGAAATTATGAAAGATCCAAGATATGTAGAAATTTTTAAGATGGTAGATTACAGCATTTGCGGAATTGAAGTGGATGATGAGAAGCCTTATTCTAAAACTCTGGTAATTCGTAAGAATGCACAGGGAAAGCAGTTTAAGAGAGAATTATCACAGGATTCAACCGGTGTCAGAGAATTTTTTGCATGGGCTGTACAGATATTTCGCGTGGTATATGAAAATAAAGTGGTATTTGCAGATGAGATGGACCGGGTTCTTAATCCAATCTTGTCAGACCGTGTTATTGCGTATATTAACGGTATGGAGCACAGAGGGCAGTTTGTATTTTCTACACATAATGTATTACACCTAAATTTGAAGACATACATGAAAGAGCAGATTTATTTCATTACAAAAAGTAAAGATGAATTGACATCAGAATTGTATTCTCTAGCAGATTTTCCGGAAGTGAGGTATGAAAACACTAAGATATATGAGTTTTATATGAAGGGAATATTGGGAGGTACGGCATTTGAGTAGAAAAACAAGAGTCCTCCAGAAGAGGTTTGCAGTATTCTGTGAGGGAGATACAGAATATAATTATATAGACAAGATGAGAAAGAATCAGGGCGTATCTGTATTATGCTGATTGTTATTGGAGCCATATTCTATGTAAGGAAAAAGAGTGGTTCAGAAGAATAAGTATCTGACATAGTAATTGAATAAAAGTGTGAAGGTGGGAGCGTAAGCGCCCACCTTTTACAGTTGAAGAAGAAAAAATCTATTACAGCTCCGTTGCCCCAACAGAACAGGCAGAAACGGTGACCTTTTTATCGTTTTGTGACTTGTGCAGCATAATAAAAAGGAATTATAATCAAGAAGGAAAAAACGCTTTTTTCGAGCTATAGAAAGGAAAAAATTATGGAATATTCAGCAATTCTTCATGATATGGATAAAAGATTCTGCTATGCAATCGATAAGGATTTATTTGTGATACGTGTGCAGGTAAAAAAAGATGATATAAAAGAGATCATTCTTCATTATGAGGACAAGTACATACCATTGGGATGGAAGGATACACGAAAGACGATTTCGATGAAGAAGGTTGCCACATCACAGTTTCATGATTATTATGAGGCACAGCTTCAGATGCATTTAATATGCCTCCGTTATTATTTTGAATTTACGGATATGCAGGGAGAAAAGGTATATTACGGCAACTATGAGTTTAGCAGGGAATGCATTACAAACAGGGACAGAATGTTCGACTGTCCGCAAAACCTTCGTGAGGAAGAAATGTTTGAGGTGCCGGAGTGGGCAGCAAACAAGGTTGTGTATCAGATTTTTCCATCTCGCTTTGCAGCATCACAGCCAATAGACAAGGAGCTGTGGTATAAAGCCCCCATTACATCTAAGGATAATCTGCATGGTGATCTCAGAGGAATTATTGATCATTTGGATCATATTCAGAAGCTGGGAATAGATGTTGTGTATTTAACACCTATTTTTAAATCGGATTCCTGCCATAAATATGATACCACTGATTATTACCAGATTGATCCTTCCTTCGGAACAACAGAGGATCTTAAGGAGCTGGTGCAAAAAGCGCATGAGTGTGGAATGAAAGTAGTGATGGATGCGGTATTCAACCATACAGGAAGAGATTTTTTTGCATTTAAGGATATTATAGAAAAAGAAGATAAATCCAGATATCTGGACTGGTATTTTATCGAGAGATTTCCGCTGAAGGGTGAAAAAGGAGAAACTCCTAACTTCAAATGTTTTGGTTATTATGGCGGAATGCCAAAGTTAAATCTGAAAAATCCGGAGGTTGAAAAATTCGTTACAGATGTTGCATGTTATTGGATTAAGGAATGCGATATCGATGGATGGAGAATGGATGTAGGTGACGAAATCAGTCATTTCTTCTGGAAGCGATTTAGAAAGGCTGTTAAGGCAGTAAAAAAGGATCTGCTGATCATTGGAGAAATCTGGCATTATGCAGGAGATTTTCTTGAGGGAGATGAATGGGATACGGTCATGAACTATCCGTTTTATCTGAATATGATCGATCTGCTGGCAGATGAAAAGATCCACGTCAGTCAGTTTGTACAGAATCTGGGATATTTGAAGGGACGTTTAAATAAAAAATGTTATCCCCTTATGTGGAATCTGATTGACAGCCATGATACAGCAAGATTTTTACATCTCTGTAATGGCAATAAGAAAAAACAGCATTTGGCAGCGGCTTTTCAGCTGTTATTGCCGGGAATGCCTATGATTTATTATGGAGATGAGTTTGCTATGCCGGGAGCAAATGATCCGGATTGCAGGCGGGGCATGTACTGGGATGAAGAATATCAGGACAAAGAGATGTATGAATGGTATAAACAGC
>ERZ772897.3681-NODE-3681-length-10972-cov-4.204727_pt1 | contig 10972 bp, 9 predicted proteins | sample MGYA00512125_ERZ772897 | MGnify/ENA primary metagenome ERZ772897 (study PRJEB29015, sample SAMEA2737660) | human gut metagenome | biome: human gut; feature: human-associated habitat; material: faeces | place: China | collected 2012 ... | reverse complement strand
CGTCCATGCGGCGCGCCACGCGCTCGCGGCTCCCCACGGCGCTCCTGAACGCCTGCGCCGCCGCGTCGACCTCCGGCAGCTCGACGACCGCTGTGCCCGGCAGCAGCGCGCTGAGGTCCTCGCGCCAGTCCTCGAGGCTCTCCCGGCTGTGCACGAGGAGAACGGTCGGGCGCGGTGCCGCCGCGTACGCCGCGGCGTAGAGCACGTGCTTCTGCGAGCCGGAAAGCCCGTAGACGAGCGACGATCCGCCCTCCTTCCGAAAGAGTTCCTGCAGCTTGCGCACCGAGGCGTCCTCGCCAAGTGCGCGAAATAATGTATCCATCAAATGAACAAACTCCTCAATCCATGCAAAGAAGCCGGAAAATGATTTCCGGCGAATTCATCCAAAACAACAGGTGACAGGAAAAGGGGCTCCCGCCTGCCGCGGCAGCCCGAAACATCTCATAGGCTCAACGCTTGCGAAGGAGGTCCGGGCGCAGGAAGTCGATCTCGCAGCCGGGCTGCAGCTGGCGCAGGTCCTCCGCCGTGACGGCGGGGATGACCGCGTAGCTGCCGCAGCGCGTGCAGGTGAGATGGATGGCATCCTCCGCGATGTCCGCCGTGAACTCATGCCCACCGCACGGGCAGAGGATCTCCCCCTCCTCCGCGAAATCGTGCAGGCGATTGAACGCCTCGAGGAGGATCTGCTGCCGCTCCATGAAGTTGTACGCGTCCTGCGGGTGCAGCGCGTCGTACTCCGCAGCGTTGAAGTCGAGGAACTCCGCGATGTCCTGCCAGCGGCCGATGTAGCCGAGCTCGAAGTGATCGCTCTCGCAGTAGATCTTCTCGAAGCGGATCGCCTTCACCTTGCGCAGGGGATACGTGAAGCGATTGAGCGAGCCGCAGACGCCGCACGTCGTCTCGACGATGAGGCCGCTGCGCGGCGCAAAGCGGATGGCGGCCTTCTCCGCGCCGCAATGCGAGCACGTGAGCACCTGTCTCCCGTGGCCCGTGAAGAGGGGCACATCCGTGATCTCGATCTGCCCGCAGCGCTGGCAGTAGAAGGCCACGCTGCATAGAGTGTCCACCAGCACAAAAATCCGCTCCTTTCACCATGTTCTTCCTTTTATGGCATACTTTCGCCGTGCCCGGCAAAATTCCTGCCTGCGATGGTAAAAAGAGCGGAACGTTTTTACTTCTGTAAGAAAGCGCTAGCGCCTCACTTCACGGCGAGCGCTGCGCGCACGAACTCGCGGAACAGCGGATGCGGATGGTTCGGGCGCGACTTGAGCTCCGGATGTGCCTGCGTGCCGACGAACCACGGGTGATCCTTGACCTCGATCATCTCGACGAGGCTGTCGTCCGGCAGCGTGCCGGCGATGACGAGGCCCTTGGCCTCGAGCGCCTCGCGATACTCGTTGTTGAACTCGTAGCGGTGGCGGTGGCGCTCATGGACGAGCGTCGCGCCGTATGCCTGCTGCGCATGCGTGCCGTTGACGAGCTTGCAGGGATAGGAGCCGAGGCGCATCGTACCGCCCTTGTCCTCGACGCCCTGCTGCGACGCCATGAGGTCGATGACGGGATGCTCCGTCTCGGGGTTGAACTCCGAGCTGTGTGCGTCCGTCATGCCGCAGACGTGGCGCGCGAACTCGATGACCGCGCACTGCATGCCGAGGCAGAGTCCGAGGAACGGGAGGTTGTGCTCGCGCGCGTACTGGATTGCCTTGATCTTGCCCTCGATGCCGCGGTCGCCGAAGCCGCCCGGCACGAGCACGCCCTTGCAGCCGACAAAGACCTCGTCGAGGTCCGTCTCCGCGTCCTCGATCTCCTCGGCATTCACCCAGTGGATCTTCACCTGCGCGTCATTCGCGATGCCGCCGTGGTGCAGCGCCTCCGTGACGGAGATATAGGCGTCCGGCAGTTCGACGTACTTGCCGACGACGGCGATCTTGACCTTCTTCTGCGGATGATTGATCTTGTAGACCATCTTCTCCCACTCGCTCATGTCCGCGGGGCTGTAATCCATATTGAGCTTCTCGAGCGCGATCCGGTCGAGACCCTCCTTCTGCATCATAAGAGGTACTTCATAGATCGTCGAAGCCGTGCGGTTCTCGATGACGGCCTCCGGCTGCACATCGCAGAACATCGCGATCTTGTCCTTCATCTCCTTCGAGATGCTCTTCTCCGTACGGCAGACGAGGATGTCCGGCTGGATGCCAATGGCGCGCAGTTCCTTGACGCTGTGCTGCGTCGGCTTCGTCTTGAGCTCGCCAGCGGCGGAGATGTAGGGGAGCAGCGTCACATGGATGTAGAGTGTGTCGTTCTTTCCGACTTCCTTCTTCACCTGACGGATTGCCTCGAGGAACGGCTGGCTCTCGATGTCGCCGACCGTGCCGCCAATCTCCGTGATGACGACGTCGGCGCCGTCCGCCTTCGCCACGTCGTAGACGCGCTGCTTGATCTCGTTCGTAATGTGCGGGATGACCTGCACCGTCGAGCCGAGGTACTCGCCGCGGCGCTCCTTCGTGAGCACGGACCAGTAGACCTTGCCCGTCGTGATATTCGAGTTCTTGGAGAGGTTGATGTCGATGAACCGCTCGTAATGGCCGAGATCGAGGTCCGTCTCAGCGCCGTCGTCGGTCACGAAGACCTCGCCGTGCTGATACGGGCTCATCGTTCCCGGATCGATGTTGATGTACGGATCGAATTTCTGGATGGTCACCTTGATGCCCCGGCTCTTCAAGAGACGGCCGAGCGAAGCCGCCGTAATGCCTTTGCCGAGGGAAGAAACAACACCGCCGGTAACGAAAATATACTTTGCCATTGTCCTGCCTCCTGTTCTGAAACCCTGCCTATTCTACCGCGTTTTAAAGGCGGCGTCAATCGAGAATCCCCGCCGCCTGTGGCATCATTCCTGGATGCTCTCGAAGAGCTTTTCCTTGCGGCGGCTCGCCTTGTTCGCCGTGCGGGAGGAGCTTGTAGAGGAGCTAGAAGATCGCGTGTGGCGCTTCGTCTCGGGCGGGTTCCACTCCGTGAGGCCCCACTGCCCCTCGCCCTCGTAGTGGAAGCGGCTGTCCATGTTGATGAGCGTGTAGACCTCGGAGATCGCCGCGGAGAGGGACTGCACCGGCTTGTGCTTCTTCTCGATGACATCGAGCACGAGGTCTTTATAGTACATCGTCTGCCCTGCCTGCGACAGCACGTAGTAGGCAATGTCGACTTCTGTCTTTTTCGTGAAATCCTGCGGTTCTGACATGAATGAACTCCTCCTGTTGACTTACATGTGATCTGGCGCGGACACGCCGAGGATACCGAGCGCGTGGCGGATGACATGCGCCGTGACCGTCACGAGCGCGAGGCGCGCCTCCGCGAGCTTCGGCTCCGTACCCATGATGCGGCACTTGTTGTAGAAACTGTGGAACAGCGCGGCGATATCATAGGCATAGCGGGCGATGCGCTGCGGCGCGTAGTCGCTCGCGGCGCGGTCGATCTCCTCCGGGTACTCCTCGATCTTCTTGATGAGCTCGACTTCCGACGCATCGGTGAGCAGCGAGAGCGCAGGCTTTTCCGAGAGCGCGAGCCCCGCCTCCTCCGCCTGCCGGAAGATGCTCATGATGCGCGCGTGCGCGTACTGGATGTAGTAGACGGGGTTGTCGTTCGACTTCTTCTTCGCGAGGTCGAGGTCGAAGTCGAGCTGGCTGTCGAGCGAGCGCATGAGGAAGAAGTAGCGCGCCGCGTCGGTGCCGACCTCCTCCATGAGCTCATTGAGCGTGACGCTCTGCCCCGTGCGCTTGCTCATCTTCACGAGTTCGCCGTCGCGGTAGAGCGCGACCATCTGCAGCAGCAGCACCGTGAGCTTCTCCGCATCGTGGCCGAGCGCCGACATCGCCGCCTTCACGCGGCAGACGTAGCCGTGGTGGTCGGCGCCCCAGATGTTGATGAGGCGCTCGAAGCCGCGCGCATACTTGTTGTCGTGGTAGGCGATGTCCGCCGCGAGGTACGTCGGCACGCCGTTGTCGCGGATGACGACGCGGTCCTTGTCGTCGCCGTACGCCGTCGACTTAAGCCAGAGGGCACCGTCCTTCTCGTAGATATCGCCCTTCTCCTTGAGAATCTCGACAACCTTGCGCACCGCATCCGGGTGGAGCGTGCGCTCGCTGAACCACTTGTCGAACGTCACGTGGAAGCGCTCGAGGTCCTCCTTGAGGATGGCCAGCTTCTCGTGGTAAGCGAGGTCCTTGAAGATATCGAGGCGATCTTCCTCACTGAGCGCGAGGTACTTGTCGCCGTCGCGGTCGATGATGCGCTGCGCCGTGTCGATGATGTCCTGGCCGTGGTAGCCGTCCTCCGGGAACGTGACCTCCTGGCCGAGCAGCTCGAGGTAGCGCGCATTGACGGAGCGCGCGAGGTTGTTCATCTGGTTGCCGGCATCGTTGATGTAGTACTCGCTCTCGACCGGATAGCCCGCTGCGCGCAACAGGTTGACGAGAGCCGAGCCGGCAGCCGCGCCGCGGCCGTGGCCGACGTGCAGCAGGCCCGTCGGGTTGGCGCTGACGTACTCGACCTGGATCTTCGGATGGTCAAGCTTTGGCAGATTGCCGAAGGACTCCCCGGCCTCCAGGATCTTCTGGAAGGAATCGTAGAGCACATTGCCCTTGAGGTAGAAGTTCAGGAAGCCCGGCCCTGCGATCTGCGTGTGATCGAGCCAGTCTCCCTTGATGCGCTTGGCGAGTTCTTCGGCAATCTGGCGCGGATTCCGATGGAAGACGCGGGCCGACTGCATGGCGAAGTTTGTCGCAAAGTCGCCGAACTCTTTCGTTGGCGGCACCTCCAGGACGATCTGAGGCAGCTGGCCTTCCGGCAGAGCGCCTTCCTGGATGGCATCTTTAGCGGCCTGTTCAATGGCCCCTGTCAATATGTCTTTGATTTCCAAAAGTGTTCCTCCTATTCCTGCGCGCACATCCGGCACGCCAACAGTCCGGCCAAAGTCCCCGAGAAGCTCAGAGGCCATGGTCTTCTTCGATCTCGATATGCAGGCGGTTCTGGCTCTGGAAGGCTCCGTTGACCCAGAGACCGTAACGGATGTCGATGCGCCCTGCCACTTCGCCGTAATCGACGGACAGCGCCTCCGTGCGGACAGAGAGGTCGATGTTGCCGTACGGCGTGCGGTAGATGCTCGTATGCTCGCACCCCTTCTCGAAGCGCTGCTCCTGTTCAAGAGCGCCCTTGCGCAAGAGCGTCATCGTACCGCCGCCGATCTTGAGGACGGTCGAGACTCTCGAGCTTTCCGAACCGTCTTTGCCGTCTTGCACAGCATCATCTTCATAGATCACGTAGTGCTTGCCGCGATGGAAATAATGATGGCCCTTCGCAATGGTGCGGACGCTGTCCTTCTGCCCCTGCGCATCCTGCCAGGAGCCCCTGACCTTCACGATGACCGGTTTCTTCTCACTCATCCGCCTGCCCCTTTCTATACATTGTATATCATTATAGACCAAACCGTCGAGCCTTGCCAACTAAAAATTTTATGCCAGGAGGCGCCTGCAGAGCGCCTTCCTGGCATATCCCATCTTGCGTCACATGCGCGCGAGGATCTGGCGCGCCACGTAGACACCGCTGGCGCCGGCCTGCGAGAGGCCGCGCGTGACGCCGGCGCCGTCGCCCGTCGCGAAGACATTGCGCAGCTTCGTCTCGAGCTGGTTTGTCAGGACGACGCGGGCGCTGTAGAACTTGACCTCGACGCCGTAGAGCAGCGTGTCATCGTTCGTCATGCCCGGCGCCACGTAGTTGAGCGCCTGGATCATCTCGATGATGTTGTCGAGGTGACGCTTCGGCAGCACGAGCGAGAGATCGCCCGGCGTCGCCGCGAGCGTCGGCTTCGTGAAGCTCTTGCTCAGTCGGTGCGCATTCGTGCGGCGGCCTTTGATGAGATCGCCGTAGCGCTGCACGATGATGCCGCCGCCGAGCATGTTCGAGAACGACGCGATGCGCTTGCCGTACTGATGCGGCGCCTTGAAGGGCTCCGTGAAGTGGTTCGAGACGAGCAGCGCGAAATTCGTGTTGTGGCTCTGGAGCTTCGGGTCGCTGTAGGAATGGCCATTGACCGTCACGATGCCGTCCGTGTTCTCCATGACGACGTGGCCGTGCGGATTCATGCAGAACGTGCGCACAAAGTCGCCGTACTGCTTCGTACGGTAGAGCAGCTTTGCCTCGTAGACCTGGCTCGTGATATCGTTCCATACCTCATCCGGCACCTCGACGCGCACGCCGACGTCGACGCGATTGTTCTCCTGCTCGATGCCGAGACGGTTGCACTCATTGGAGAACCACTCCGCTCCGGCGCGGCCCGGCGCGATGACGAGGAAGTCCGCCTCGATTTTCTCGCCATTTGCGAGCTCGAGCATGTTGTCGCCCTGGCCGTTCGACTCGATGTGGGCGACGGGACACTCAAAGCGGAACTCCACCTTCTCCTTCAGGTACTCGTACGTCTGCTCGAGCATGCGCAGATTGTTCTCTGTGCCGAGATGGCGCACGCTGGCGCTCAGGAGATGCAGGTCGTGCTGCAGGGCCAGGCGGCCGATGTCGGAGTTCTTCGTCGAGAAGACCTGCGATGGCGCGCCGTGCTTCATGTTGATCTTGTCGACGTAGTCGATGAGCTCCATGACCTCCTCGTCCGGCAGATACTCGTTGAGCCAGCCGCCGAACTTCGTCGTGAAGTTGTACTTGCCGTCCGAGAACGCACCGGCACCGCCGAAGCCGCGCATGATGCTGCACGGCTTGCAGCCGATGCAGCTCTTGACCTTGCCCGCCGAGATTGGGCAGACGCGGTGGTAGATGTCCTTGCCGCTCTCGAAGACGATGACGTGGAGTCCCGGCTTCTTCTCCACCAGTTCATAAGCTGCCATGACGCCGGCGGGGCCGCCGCCGACAATCGCCACATCGTATTTCTTCATGGAAATGCCCCCCATATGGATTCATCCGATATCTCAACTCATTCAACAAAATCTGTGCACAGCAAAAGAGCGCAGTTGACCTTGGCCCCGCCTTGCGCACGTCCGGGCCACCACCTGCGTTCAAACCTTATGTATTATACGGGATATACCATGCGATTGCAAGCGTTTTTATCGATTTTCGCAAAAAAACGCACACAATGTCTTATTTTTATACCTTCTATACAAATAAGTATTGCAATACCCCGCCGTCTTCCCATATAATTGAACTATTCTTGTAAACTTAATTCCACGAAAAAGGAAATGGGGGATTCATTTTGACTCATGATCTTGCCATCATCAACACGTTTGTGCTCTACATCGGTTTCATGATGGCCATCGGCGTGTATTACTACCGCCGCACACGCAACATGAGTGACTACTTCCTCGGCAACCGCAAGCTCGGTGCCTGGGTCACGTCACTCTCCGCCGAAGCCTCAGATATGAGCGGCTGGATGCTCATGGGTGTACCGGGCTACGCTTATCTCGCCGGCCTCAACGCCGGCTGGATTGCCATCGGCATCGCCATCGGCACCTGGGCCAACTGGCACTTCGTCGCCGCGCGCCTGCGCAAGTACACGGAGCTCGCCAACAACTCCCTGACGCTGCCGGAGTTCCTGCAGAACCGCTTCCACGACAAGAGCGGCCTGCTGCGCATCGTGCCGGCCATCTTCATCCTGATCTTCTTCGTCATCTACACCTCGTCGGGCTTCGTCTCGGCGGGCCGCCTCTTCGAGACGGTCTTCGGCATCCCCTATGAGTACGCCATCTTCATCGGTGCCGGCTCCGTCGTCTTCTACACGCTCGTCGGCGGCTTCCTCGCCGTCTCGCGCACGGACTTCATCCAGGGCGTCATGATGTTCTTCGCCATCCTCGTCGTGCCGATCTGCGCTGCGATGCAGTGCGGCGGCTTCGAGTCGACCGTCACGGCCATCCAGCACGTGCAGAGCACGATGCTCGAGCCGCTGACGAAGCCGGACGGCTCCACGATGAACGCCATCGAGCTCATCTCGCTGCTCGCCTGGGGCATCGGCTACTTTGGCCAGCCGCACATCCTCGTGCGCTTCATGGCCATCCGTACCTCGAAGGAAGTCAAGCAGGCCACGCACATCGCCATGACCTGGGTCATCCTCTCGCTCGCTGCGGCTGTCGCCGTCGGCATGGTCGGTCGCGTCTACCTGACGACGCCGCTCGAGGGAACGGCATCTGAGACGGTCTTCCTCGTCATGACAAACGAGCTCTTCCCGCCAATCGCCACGGGCCTCATCCTCTCGGCCGTCCTCGCGGCCATCATGAGCACGGCCTCTTCGCAGCTCCTCGTCGCGGCCTCTGCCTTCGCACAGGACTTCTACCGCACGCTGCTGCGCAAGGACGCCGAGCAGAAGGAGCTCGTCTGGATCTCTCGCGCGAGCGTCCTCGTCATCGCGAGCCTCGCGATTTTCCTTGGGCTCAACCCGAACAACTTCATCCTCGACATGGTGTCCTACGCCTGGGCCGGCTTCGGCGCCGCCTTCGGCCCGGCTCTCCTGATGAGCCTCTTCTGGCGCCACACGACAAAGTACGGCGTGCTCGTCGGCATCATCGTCGGCGGTGTCACCGTCCTCGTCTGGAAGCAGTACGCACTCTTCGGTCTCTACGAGATCGTGCCGGGCTTCCTGTTCTCCACGATCGCCATCTGGGCCGTCAGCTGGCTTGACCGTGTGCCGGAAGCCTCGATCCTCGAGACGTTCGACAAGGTCGGCAAGAGCAAGATCTGATCCATCACACCAATGCAAAGAATCCCCATCATCCACAGAGGATGATGGGGATTTTGTGTATAACTCAGCAAAGATCAGAGCAGATAGCGGATCCAGACGTAGACGCTCGAGATCGCGATCGTCATGATCATGATCGGGAAGGCGATCTTCATGAAGCCCAGGAAGGAAATCTGCTTGCCGCGCTGTGCCGCCATCGAAGCGACGACGACATTTGCGCTCGCACCGATCAGCGTGCCGTTGCCGCCGAGGCAGGCACCGAGGGCCAGCGACCACCACATCGGGTCGAGGTTCGAGAGCCCCATCTGACCCATATCCTGGATCAGCGGGATCAGCGTCGCAACGAACGGGATGTTGTCGATGAAGGCCGAGGCAAAGGCGCTCATCCAGAGAATCAGCATAGCCGTCGCATTGACACTGCCATTCGTCAGCTTGATGGCCTCAGCGGCGAGCACCTTGATGACGCCCGTCTCGACGAGAGCGCCGACGAGGACGAAGAGGCCAGCGAAGAAGAAGATGGCCGTCCACTCAATCTTCGAGAGAACCTTCGTGATCATGCCCTCATTGCGCGTGTAAGTGATGAGGAGCAGGAGGCCGGCGCCCGAGAGCGCAGCCGTTGCCGTCTGCAAGCCGAGATAGCCGTGCACGACGAAGAGACCGATGGTCAGCGCGATGACGAAGAGACATTTCTTCAACAGCTTCGGATTGGCGATCTGGCTCTTGGCATTGAGGCGCATGACCTTCTCCTGGAGATCCGGCTGCGTGTGGAGCTCCTTGCCATAGATCGCGATGAGCACGAGTTCTACGAGGATGAAGATCAAGACCGCGATGCCCGAGAGGTTCGCGAGGAAGTCCACGAAGTTCAGGCCGACAGCGCTGCCGATCATGATATTCGGCGGATCGCCGATCAGCGTCGCCGTGCCGCCGATATTCGAAGACAGGATCTGCGAGATCAGGTACGGCTTGACGTCAACCTTGAGCTGCGCCGTGATGCTGAACGTGATTGGCACGGTCAGAAGGACCGTCGTGACGTTGTCGAGGAATGCCGAGCAGACCATCGTCAGCGCTGAGAGCGCGACGAGCAGAGCAATCGGGCGCGCCTTGACCTTCTTGGCCGACCAGATGGCCAGGAAGTTGAAGAGTCCCGTCTCACTCGTGATGTTGACGATGATCATCATGCCCATGAGTAGGCCCAGTGTGTTGAAATCAATGTGACGGATGGCCGTCTCCTGATCGAGCACACCAAACAGGATCATGAGCATGGCGCCGACGATGCCGACAATCGTGCGATGAACCTTTTCCGAAATGATCAACGCGTAAGCAGCCACGAAGATGACGATGGCTGCTGTCGTTGTGCTAACCAATAGAATCCACTTCTTTCCCTAAAAAACTTCCCTCTTATTTCTTATACTTCGGGATCAGCACGATTTTCTCCCCATCGCGCTTGATCTGGAAGGTATAATTCTTGACATCCTCGCGGTAGAGCTCCATCTTGAGCTGCAAGAGCGCCCGGGCAAGTTCCTCCGTGAGCTGCGGCGTGAAGCCGGCGCGCAGGAAGTCGGCAGGTGCTTCCACCGACTCCTTCGCCTTCTTCTCCGCTTTCTTCTCGGCCGCGCGGAAGCGGTCTTCTATCGATGTATCTTCTACATAATCTTTGAACATGTCCTTGTCGGACAGATTCTTGGGTATCTTTGACATGTGTTCACCTTCTGCAGAATACAGGATTACTTGTTGACTTTTGCCCAGCTGTCGCGCAGGCCGACGACGCGGTTGAACACGAGGTGGTCAGGCGTCGTATCCGGGTCGACGACGAAGTAGCCGACGCGCAGGAACTGGTAGTGCGTGCCAGCAGCCGTGAGCTTCACGGACGGCTCGATCCACGCATTGTCGATGACTTCGAGCGAATCCTTGTTGAGCGCCGCGATGAAGTCCTTCGGTACATTGCCGTTCTCATCCGTCTCGATGAGATAGTCATAGAGGCGCACTTCTGCCGGAAGGGCCGTCTTCTCGGCCACCCAGTGGATCGTGCCCTTGACCTTGCGGCCGGCCGTCTTGCCGCCCGTCTTGGAGTCAAGGTCTGCCGTGCAGTGGAGCTCGACGACATTGCCCTCTGCGTCCTTGACGACTTCCTCGCACTTGATGATGTAGGCGTGCTTGAGGCGTACCTCTCCACCCGGCTTGAGGCGGAAGTACTTCTTGGGCGGCTCTTCCATGAAGTCCTCCTGCTCGATGTAGAGCGTGCGGGAAAAC
>ERZ772897.3679-NODE-3679-length-10979-cov-3.400128_pt1 | contig 10979 bp, 9 predicted proteins | sample MGYA00512125_ERZ772897 | MGnify/ENA primary metagenome ERZ772897 (study PRJEB29015, sample SAMEA2737660) | human gut metagenome | biome: human gut; feature: human-associated habitat; material: faeces | place: China | collected 2012 ... | reverse complement strand
TGCTGGGTGCTGCCCGTGGCCAGAAGGCGCGTCTTGTCCTCGTTCCACATCTCGTATACAAAGCGCATGGACGCGCGGCCCCATTCGCTGATGGCCGTGTGGACCTGCACCAGATCGTCATAGCGGGCCGGGGAGCGGTAACGGCACTGGGCCTCGCGGACGGGCAGGATGATGTCTTTTTCCTCCACATCACGGTAGCTCATGCCGCAGGCGCGGATGAATTCGCTGCGCGCCCTCTCGAAGATGTGGAGATACTCCGCATAGTACAGAACGCCCATGGTATCTGTTTCACCGTAGGAGATCCGGTGGGTGAACCAGATGGCCGGGGAAGGAAAATCGTCATGCATCAGAAAACTCCTTTGCGTGTGGGGAAGGGGCTCCCGCGGCTGGCGCTGCGCGCCGTGCTGCTGGTTGCCCTGGCGCTGTCCGGCTGCGGGTCGCGGCAGACGCACGAGGAATACCTGATCCCCAAAGGGCCCGCCGTGGGCTTTGAATCGCCCGAATTCTTCACGGAGCATCTTGCGCCCCAGAACCAGGACCTGCAGTCGTGGCGCGAGATGGCGCCTACGGTGCGGAAATCCCTGCGCTATGTCAAGAGCAAGCCCGCCGGGGCCGTTGCCATCGACCGTCCCGGTCTGCGCCTGACCTGGGGCGATATGGAACGCACCCTGCTGCGCCTGCAGGCGCTGCTGCCCCGTCTGGATGCCGAACCGCAGCTCTTCGGCACCGGGGTTCGAGACGGTGAGGGTGTGGTGAAGGGTCTTTCCGTCCAGCCGGAAGGTGCTGGTGAGCACGAAGTCGAAGGGGAACTTCTCCGCCTTCATGGCCTCATCCGGGCGCAGCTCGAGCTGGATGGTGTCGCCCTCCGCTTTCAGCAGGGTGTGCTCCACGTCCCGGGCAAAACCGTGCTGGCCGCCCTTGTAGGTCTTGCCGCCATGGGTGAAGCTGCCGTCTTTAAGCTTGCCCGTCCACGGGAAGAGGATGGGCGCGTGGCGCTTCCAGACTGCCGGGTCGGCCTGCCAGAGCAGCTCCTCCCCCGCCGCGTTCTTCAGGCTGACGGCCTCGGCACCGTGAGTGTCCACCGTAAGGCTCAGAAATTCGTTTTGAATGGTCGCCTGCATTTTCAGTATCTCCTTTGTCCTTCTTATTTTCCGGGGCCTGCTGTTTCCAGTATACTCCCCCGTGTGCCAAAAATAAAGCCCCCTTCCCATGCTTGCACAAATCGTCACTGGGCAAAAGCCTTCACCCCTTGGGGACAGATTTCCCCCGACCGGGGGAAGCCTTTATTCGGAAGCACGATTTCCATGCTCTGCTTGCTTCAACAGGGCTGTGCCAGCGGCAGGGTGACGACAAAGGTAGTGCCGTTTTCGCTGCTGCTCTCCACAGTCACACTGCCGCCGTGCAGTACGGCGATCTCCCGCACAAGGGCAAGGCCAAGCCCCACGCCGCCCATCTCCCGGCTGCGGGACTTATCCACCCGGAAAAAGGGCTGGAAGATGCTCTCCCGGCAGTCTGCGGGGATGCCCGGGCCGGTATCCGCAACGCGCAGCACGGCAGTTTGCTTTTCCCGCCGCAGAGTGACGCGCACCGCACCGTCGAGGCGGTTATACTTGATACCGTTTTCCACCAGATTGAACACCAGTCGGTAGATCAGCGCATCACTGCCCACCATGCCCAGTTCCGCGCAGTCCTGCTGCAAGGAGATATTGTTTTTCTGGGCAAGGGGGGTCAGGTCGGTCAAAATTTCCTCCACCAGCGGTGCAAGGGCGATCTGGTCAGTACGGGAGATCGATTGCAGATTGCTCATCTCTAATAAAGTGCGCACAAGGGCGGTCAGGCGATCCAGTTGCTCCCGCAGAGAGCTGACCAGCCCGGCAGTCTCGGCATCCATGGCTGGGTGCTCCTCTGCAAACAGTTCCAGCTTCGTCTGCAAAATAGCCAGCGGGGTGCGCAGCTCGTGGGCTGCGTTGCCCGCAAACTGCCGTTGTAATTCAAAGGACTGTGCCAGGCCATCCAGCATCCGGTTTACCGACCGGCTCAACTGCCCGAATTCCTGCACGGTATCTTCGTCCAGACGGACGGTAGCAATGCTGTCCTGATCGACCCGCTGCGCCTGCTGCGCAAGCTGCTGCAACGGTTTTAGAGCTCTGCCGCTGACAAAATAAGCGATGGCCGCGCTGAGGATGGTGACCACAGCAGTGATGCACCAGCCCTTGCGGCCAAAAACCACCTTTGCATCGTAGACTTCCTGTGAAAAATGCGCCAGCAGGCTGGACATTTCCTCCTGCGGGATCTCGATGGTCAAGGAATCCTCACTGCCGGGCTGATACTGCATCATAAAGCCGTTGAGGGCATCCATGCCGGTTGCACCGGTGCGGTATAAAAGCAGGTTCATGCACACGCAGGCACAGGCGATGAGCAGCGCCGTCAGCAGGGTGATGCGCCATTGCAGGGATAAACGCTTCATTGTGCCTCGCCTCCGATCTCGTAGCCTTCCCCGATGCGGTTGCGGATGGGGTCGTAGCCCAGCGCCGCCCGCAGCTTTTTGCGCAGGGCAGAGATATGTACCCGGATGGAGTTGCTGAAGCTGTCCACGCTTCCGTCCCAGACGTGCTCAATCAGCTCTTCCTGACTGACCGGGCGTCCCTGATGCAGCAGCAGATATTCCAGTACGCCGCTCTCCTTCCGCGTCAGGGCAAGGGTCTGACCATCCACCGTGGCAACGCGGCTGCGGGTGTTGAAGCTGAGCCGCCCGCAGCACAGGCAGACGTCTTGCTGGATAAATTTGCGCCGGGTCAGGCTGCGCACCCGGGCCTCCAGCTCTGCAAGGTGGAAGGGCTTGGAAAGATAATCGTTTGCCCCGGCATCCAGCCCCTCCACCTTATCCGCGATCTCGCTGCGCGCCGATAAGATCAGCACACAGGTCTCAAGGTCGTGCTGCCGTAAGCTGCGCAACACCTGCATCCCGTCCACCTTGGGCAGATTGAGGTCCAGCAGTACAAGGTCGTACCGCTCTGCCGTCAGCGCTTCCAATGCGGCTTCGCCGTCTGCACAGGCGTCCACCTCGTACCCGGACAGCCGCAGCTTCCGGGCAATGTCCTCCCGCAGGGAGTGCTCGTCCTCTACCACCAAAAGGCGCATTTTGTTTTCCACCCTTCCCGTAAAAAATCCATTTCTTACGTTTTTCTTCATTATAACAGATTATAGCAGACGGTGTTAAGATTCGTGTTAAGATTTTCTTCGCAGAAATTTTATCCCGGATAGTGTATACTGGTGCCATCAAACAACAGGAGGCTATGATGTTCATGACAAAAAAACAGGCGCAGCTGCTTTTGCTTGCCGCCGGGGTGCTGATGCTGCTGTTCGGCGTATGGCGGGGCGAGGCAGACACCGTATTTTCAAAAGCCATCCGGCTGTGTATGGAGTGTGTGGGCATTGGATAAGAAAAAATTAAATCCCCTTGCCCGGTTCCGGGGCTTTATACAGGCCGGGGCGACCCTTTTGACCAACATTCATCTGCCCAACTTTGCCAAAGGGACGCTGTATCAGGGCAGCGGAAAATACGTCTGCGTGCCGGGGCTGAACTGCTATTCCTGCCCGGGCGCTGCCGGTGCCTGCCCGGTGGGAGCATTTCAGGCGGTGATAGGCTCTTCCAAATTCCGCTTTTCCTACTACATCACCGGCATTCTCATCCTTTTCGGGGTGCTGCTGGGTCGGTTCATCTGCGGCTTTCTCTGCCCGTTCGGGTGGTTTCAAGAGCTTTTGCACAAGATTCCCTCCCCCAAGCTTTCCACCAAAAAGTTAAAGCCGCTGCGCTATTTAAAGTATGCGGTGCTGCTGGTCATGGTGGTGCTGCTGCCATTGCTGGCGGTCAACGAGCTGGGCATGGGCGACCCCTTCTTCTGCAAATATCTCTGCCCACAGGGCGTGCTGGAAGGCACCCTTCCCCTCTCCCTGACCAATGCTGGCATCCGCGCCGCGCTGGGCAAGCTGTTCACATGGAAAGCCTGCATTCTGCTGGCAGTCATTATGGGCAGCGTGGTGTTCTACCGCCCCTTCTGCAAGTGGCTGTGCCCGCTGGGCGCGTTTTATGCGCTGCTGAACAAGGTCTCGCTGTTCCAGATGCGTGTAGACACCCACAAATGCGTCTCCTGCGGCGCCTGCGCAAGGGCCTGTAAGATGGACGTAGACATTACCAAGACCCCCAACCACGCCGAATGTATCCGCTGTGGGATGTGTATGAAAGCCTGCCCCACGGACGCCATCCAGTACAAGTTCGGGCTGGGAGACCAATCAAACACCGAAACAACAAAGGAGTAAAACCATGAAATTCAACCGTGTAACCGCACTTTTGCTCAGCCTTACGCTGGCTTTCAGCCTTGCCGCCTGCGGGCAGGGCGCGTCCTCTGCATCTACTGCCTCTTCTGCCGCTTCCTCTGCGGCTGCGGAAAGCAAGACCGAGGAGCAGCTGCTGGCCGAGGAAAACGAGATCCTTTCCGCAAACGATGCCCTGTGGGAGAAGGTGTTCGCTTCCATGGACAAAAACATGACTGAGACCACCCTCAGCACGAACTACGGCGATTTTCTGCGCAGCTCCGTGGAAAAGACAAAGGACCAATTCTCGGATGAGGAGTACAAGACCCTGACCGCCGATGCAGAAAAAATCCGTGCCATCGAGGAGCAGATTGCCACCCTTGCCCTCGCGGACGCGGCCGCTTCCGGCGCTGCCGCACAGGGCACTGCCTTCCCCCAGTTTGAGGGCAGCGATTTAGAGGGCAACCCGGTGGACAACAGTCTGTTTGCGGGCAACGCCTTTACGGTGGTGAACTTCTGGTTCAACGGCTGCAAGCCCTGCGTGGAGGAACTGGACGACCTGAACGCCCTGAACGAGAAGGTCAAGGCACAGGGCGGCGAGGTTGTCGGCATCAACACCGAGACGCTAGACGGCAACCAGCAGGGCATTGATGCCGCCAAAAAACTGCTGGCTGCAACGGGCGCAAGCTACCGCAACATCTACTTTGCCTCCGGCAGCGACGCCGGCAAGTTTGCGCTGAACATCATGGCCTTCCCCACCACCTACGTTTTTGACCGGGACGGCAACGTTGTGGGCCAGCCCCTGCTGGGCGGCATCGACAAGGAAGAAAACCTTGCCGCCCTGCAAAAAAATATTGACGCTGCCCTTGCCAAGGACAACGCCAAATAAGCTATTCTCCCCTGCCACGGAAATCAACTTTTAGAGTTCGTCCCAGAGCAGCCGGATGAGGGGCAATTTCCCGTAAGCTGCTGCTCGTTTGCGCCCTCATCAGTCACCTGCGGTGACAGCTTCCCCCCAACCGGGGGAAGCCTTTAGAGAAAATTTGATTTCTGTAATTCCCTGCCGCCTACGGGCGGCTTTTCTTGTTTGCACCGGGCATTGTCATGCACGCCCGGGCGCCGGACGGAATACGCTGGGGCAGAAGCATACTTTTACCAGCAAAGGAGCGTATCTCCATGAAAAACACCGGAACTCTCCGCATCCAGACCTTTGCGGCACGCCAGTCTGCCCCCGTGGAGGGGGTGACCGTTGCGGTGCAGGGGGACGGCTTTACCCTGCACTGCATCACCGATGCCACCGGCAGCGTCGCCGATATTCCCGTTGAAGCCCCAGCCTGCACCCTCTCGCTGGACGAGGACAACACCACCCGCCCCTACGCCATTGTCAGCCTGACCGCCGCAAAGCCCGGCTACCGCACCGTGCGCATTGAGGGCATCCAGATTTTTGCCGGACAGGTAACGCTGGCACAGCCCCAGATGCTGCCCGACACCGAGGAAGGCCGGGACATCCCGAACGCGCCCATCGTCATCCCGCCGCACGCTTTGTTTGCGGGCAGCGGCGGCAGCGGCCCGCAGCCGCGGGAAAACTGCACACCCCGGGTACTGGATCAGGTCGTCATTCCCAAAAATATCACGGTGCATCTGGGCAAACCGGCAGCTTCCGCCCGCAACGTGACCGTCTCCTTCCGGGATTATATTGCCAACGTAGCCTCCAGCGAGGTGTATCCCACCTGGCCGGAGCAGGCACTGCGGGCGAATATCCACTGCCAGATCTCGTTGGCGCTGAACCGCATCTATACCGAGTGGTACCCCAGCAAGGGCTACACCTTCAACATCACCAACTCCACCAGCTACGACCAATACTACGTCCATGGCCGGACGGTGTTCGACGTCATGGTGCGGCTGACGGACGACATCTTCAACACCTATATCCGCAAGACCGGCACCGTGAACCCCTACTACGCCGAGTACTGCGATGGAAAATCCGTCACCTGCCCCGGCCTCAAGCAGTGGGGGACGCTCACGCTGGCCAATCAGGGCCGCAGCGCACTGAGCATCCTCAAATACTACTACGGCAGCAACATCGAGATCATCCGCACCAACAACATCCAGTCCATCCCCCAGAGCTACCCCGGAAGCCCTCTGCGGCAGGGCAGCACCGGAGCGGCGGTGTTCACCCTGCAGCGGCAGCTCAACCGCATCACCAAAGACTATCCCTTCCTCGGCCTGCTGACGGTGGACGGCATCTTCGGCCGCAAGATGACCGAGACGGTCAAAAAGTTCCAGAAGCAGTTCAACCTCACCGCCGACGGCGTGGTGGGCCGCAGCACCTGGTATAAGATCAGCTATATCTACGTCTCGGTAAAGGACCTCGCCGAGCTGACCAGTGAAGGCGAGACATTCAGCGGCACCCTCTCGGACGGCTCATGGAACTTCGGCAGCAGCGTCCTCAAACAGGGCTCCACCGGCAGCGAGGTAGAGCAGATGCAGTTCTGGCTGAGTACGCTGGCTCAGTATGAGAGCAGCATTCCCTCTGTCACGGTGGACGGCGTCTACGGCAGCGGCACAGCGGCGGCTGTCCGGGCGTTCCAGCGGCTCTACGGCCTGACGGTGGACGGCATCGTAGGCCTCACCACATGGACCGAGCTGTACGACCAGTTCCGCAGCATCCAGTCCGACAACGGCACCCCCAACGCCTACCCCGGCACCGCCCTGCGCCAGGGCAGCAGCGGCCAGAACGTCCGGCTGGTGCAGTTCTGGCTGAAGATCGCACGGACGGTCTATTCCAGTCTCAACAATGTCACCGTGGACGGCATCTTCGGCTCGTCTACCGCAGCGGCCGTGCGGCGGTTCCAGACCTACTTCGGCCTCACCAGCGACGGCGTCGTGGGGCGGACGACATGGAACAAGCTCTACGAAGTCTACAACGACATCGCCAACCGCCTGCTTTCGCCCAGCCTGCGGCCCGGCGAGTACCCGGGCGTGCTGCGCAATGGCTCCACCGGCACCGCCGTCCGAGAACTGCAATTCTACCTCTACCTCATGAGCGCCTACCAGAGCAGCATCCCCTCTGTCTCCATTGATGGCCGTTTCGGCGCGGCCACTGAGGCCGCCGTGCGGGCCTATCAGCGGTTCGCCGGGCTGACGGTGGATGGGATCGTAGGCCGGAAGACATGGGATTCGCTCTACGGCAAAGCGTCGGCCCTCCGCTCGTCCGGGCCGGTGGTCACCCTCAAGCGTCTCCCCTACCCCGGCACACCGCTCACCGTCGGCACCGACAGCAGCGCCGTGCTCTACTACACCCTGCTTTTGCAGCGCATCGCCTACTACTACGACAGTGTAGCGTCCCCCGCGCTTTCCAGCCAGTACACACAGGAGACCGCGGACGCCACCGCCAGCGCGCAGGAGCTTCTGGGCCTGCCCGCCACCGGCGTGGCAGACGCCGAAACGTGGACAGCAGTGGAAGCCCTGAGCTTACAGCTGGCAGCCTTCACCCCCAATCCCGACCGGCATCCCGAGCAGGGGCCGGACTACCCGGACCGGGCCATGAAGGAGGGCAGCGCAGGGCCTGACGTCAGCCTCATCGAGGGCTGGCTCAATGACCGCTCCCAGCTCTACTGCGAGGAGGACTACGTCGCCGACAACGCTGTCTTCGGCCCGGAGGACACCGCCGCCGTAAAAGACACGCAGCAGCGGGCGGGCCTTGAGCCAAACGGCGTCGTGGACCGGCCCACCTGGGCCGCACTCCGCGCCCAAAGCCATACTGCCTGCGACAACTGCACCGAGGAGGGATGAGAGATGGCACGCTTACTGGTCTATGACGCCTACGAGAACAAAGTCTACACCTATTCGAATCTGCGCGAGAACGACCCCATGCCCTACAGCACCGGCAGGACTCTGACCGTGCGGGAGTTCCGGGGCAAATCGAACAGCCCGGTGCTCTGGACGACCATCGCGGCAATGGAAGCGTGGAACCTCACCCGCCGCAAATACGGCAGGGGCATCCCGGTGGGATACGCCTTCCGCCGCATCTGGGAGGGAGGCCACGGCACCCGCAGCCAACACTATGCCGGCGTGGCCTTCGACGTGGGGCAGAGTCTCAGCCAGACCCAGCGCACCGCCATCTACAACGCCGCCCGCTCCACCGGGGCGTGGGGCTATGTCGAGCCGCTGAGCCAGACCCCCACATGGGTCCACTTCGACCGGCGCTACGGCACGCCTGCCTGCAGAGGCACCACGGCAGGCTACCCCACTCTTCGCCGGGGCAGCCGGGGCTGCTACGTCATGATCCTCCAAGACGCCCTCTCGACGCTGGGCTACCAGACCGGGAACCGCATCGACGGCATCTTCGGCAGCCGGACGGAAGAAGCCCTCAAGGGCTACCAGCGGCGCACCAGTCTGCGCGTCGACGGCGTCTGCGGCTGCAACAGCTGGAAGAAGATCTCCACCGCCGTGCTGGGTGTTGGACGGACGAAGACGACGATCGATTGATTTTATATATTATAGTAGTGTAAAATAAAAAGGCTGCTGCAAAGTACGACCTCTCCGGCACAGCAAAGCCGTGACGGAGAGGCTGCTTGCAGCGGCCTCTTATTTTTTATAATTCAGTCGTCCAGCACAACATCCTCGCTGAGCACCTGTCCGATGGGCTTTGCAATGCACAGATCAGCCTCGGCGTCTGCATTGGTGGGCTGCATATTGATGACCACGAGGTGGTCGCCCCGGAAGTACCGGATGAGTCCCGCCGCCGGGTAGACCACAAGGCTGGTACCGCCGATGATGAGGGTATCAGCGCGGCGGATGGCCGAGACTGCGCCGGACAATACCTGCTCATCCAGCCCCTCTTCGTAGAGGACGACGTCCGGCTTGATGATACCGCCGCATTTGGGGCAGCGCGGCACACCGGTGCTGTTGGCGATAAAGTCCACATCGTAGAACGCGCCGCACTTGACGCAGTAGTTGCGCAGGGTGCTGCCGTGAAGCTCGTACACCGTCTTGGAGCCTGCCGCCTGATGGAGGCCGTCGATGTTCTGGGTGATGACGGCTTTCAGCTTGCCCTCCCGCTCGAGCTTCGCCAGACGCAGATGCGCCGCGTTGGGCTTTGCTCCCTTGACGATGAGCTTATCGCGGTAGAAGCGGTAGAACTCCTCGGGGCGCTCTTCCCAGAAGGTGTGGCTCAAGATCGTCTCGGGCGGGTAATCGTATTTCTGATGGTAGAGGCCGTCCACACTGCGGAAGTCCGGGATGCCGCTCTCGGTGGACACGCCCGCACCACCGAAAAAGACGATGTTCTGGCTCTGCGAAATGATCTTTTCCAACTTTTCAACCATATTCAACACCTCTTTTGTATCTATCGACGGAAATCAGTGCAAAATTTTATGCATTCTGCATTTTGTTTTTCACATTTTAACGGTCGTTTTCCGCAAACATCTGCCCCAGATGTACGAAAATATCCTGCGGGAGCATCCCGTACTCGCCTTTTTGGCGGGCGGCACGGTCAGCGGCGGCACCGTGGAGCCAGACCGCACAGGCGGCGGCTTCGCAGGCGGACAGACCGCAGGCCAGCAGGGCTGACATCATACCGGCCAGCACATCGCCGCTCCCACCCCGAGCAAGACCGGGATTACCGGTGGGGTTGACGCAAACGCGGCCATCCGGGGCGGCGACCACGGTCCGCGCCCCTTTCAGCACCACCACCGCATTCCACTGAGCGGCATACCGCCGGGCAACACCCTCCCGGTCGGCCTGAACGGCCTCCACCGAAAGCCCCGTCAGCCGGGACATCTCCCCCGGGTGGGGCGTCAAAATCAGCTCTTTGGCCGGGCGCGGCAGTTCCTCACCCGCGTTCATGAGGCTGGCGGCGGCGTTGAGGCCATCGGCATCCAGCACCGCACTGCCCGAAAAGCCGGTGAGCAGCTTCTTCACCAGCGTCCGCGTCTCGGCGGCGCGGGCCGTGCTCTGGGCAAGATAGCCCAATCCCGGCCCGATGAGCAGGACGGCGGCCTTCTGCCGGAGGATGCGGGGGATACTCTGGGGGGAGATGCCCCCTTCTGCCCCCGGCTCACAGGGACAGAGACAGCATTCCGGCAGGCGTGCCGACACCGCCGCCAGCACCGGCTCGACACTGGCCAGCGTGACGATGCCTGCGCCGGTGCGCAGAGCGCCCTCGACGGTCAGCGACGCCGCACCGCGGTAGCAGGCACTTCCCGCCACAGCCAACACCGCGCCGAAACTGCCCTTGTTGCTCTCCCTCGGGCGTTTTGGAATATGTGACCAGACAAATTCAGCCGTAATTTCGGGTGCCATGCTCACGCCTCCCCCTGAATGCAGCGCCTTATCTCTTTTTCCACGTCCTGCACCTCTTCGTGGAACATCCGGGCCGAGACGCGGAGGGCGCCGTGGCCCAGAATGATGACCTGCTCCAGGCCGTCTGAGGTAGCAACAGTAACATTATATTTGCGCCCGATCTCATGCACTGTTTTTTCGATGTACTGATCTGCAGTCTCCGCTTCCTTCGTATAGACCACTTCTATGTTATGATATTTCATCACAGATCCCGGATTTCCTTTCACCTTATAAGCATCATAGACCAAAATCAGCCGGCATCCCTGATATCCCTGATAGTTGCACAATATATCCATCAGTTTGTCCCTGGCGCTGTCTAA
>ERZ772897.3678-NODE-3678-length-10989-cov-3.486373_pt1 | contig 10989 bp, 7 predicted proteins | sample MGYA00512125_ERZ772897 | MGnify/ENA primary metagenome ERZ772897 (study PRJEB29015, sample SAMEA2737660) | human gut metagenome | biome: human gut; feature: human-associated habitat; material: faeces | place: China | collected 2012 ... | reverse complement strand
ACCATGATACCATCAGCAACTCTGATGATTTCATCTATATTAGCAATACCTTCGGCATTCTCAATCTTAGCAATAACTGGGATATCTGAACCATGCTCCCAGAGAAGGTGCTTAATTTCCTCGATACATGCTGCATTTCTTACAAATGAAGCTGCGATAAAATCAAATCCCTGCTCAACACCAAAGATGATATCTTCCTTATCTTTCTCTGTGATGCCTGGAAGTCTGATGCTTACGTTAGGAACATTAACACCCTTCTTAGAACCAAGATCACCACCATTAATTACTGTACATTCAATCTCTGTACCTTCAACCTTATCAACCTTAAGCTCGATAAGACCATCATCGATAAGAATAATATTACCTGTAGTAACATCTTCTGGAAGACCTGCATAAGTTACCATATTAATCTTATCATCTGCTGGCACCTGTCTTGTTGTTAATGTATATTTCTGTCCCTCAACAAGTGTAACCTTCTTGTCATCCTTAACAGCACCTGTTCTGATCTCAGGTCCCTTAGTATCAAGAAGAGTTGCAATAGGGATATTAAGTTCTTCTCTTACACTTTTAATTAAGGCAAATCTTCCTGCCTGCTCCTCATGGTCACCATGAGAAAAATTAAATCTTGCAATATCCATTCCTGCTAACGCAAGATCCTTAATAAGGTTTCTGTCGTTAGTATTAGGACCCATTGTGCAAATAATCTTAGTCTTTTTCATTGTTTCCTCCAAAATAATTAAAATCTTTTCAAACACATACCTACAATATAATAACATATTTGCGTGTCAAATCAACTAAGTTTTTTATTTAACAAGCTTTTTAGGGGGTGGAAGGATACGCAAAGAGAGACAGGGACGGTGTCAGTCTTTCAGGTTTCTTCGTTTAGTGGAAGTAAAAGCCAGTTTTTGCTTCGCTTTTTTGTTCAAAAAATCAACGCGCTTCGCTTGAACGCGATTTTTTGAACTGCGCTTCGCAAACTCTGGCTTTAACTCCCACACAACTCAGAAAATTCAATTCTGACACCATCCCTGTTTCTCTTTGCTTACACTTCTACCCCGGCTGGTTACTGTTTATCACCAGTTACATGGATGTGGGTATATAAGTGGTCTGAACAGTATTCGTAGTTGCCGGCGCATTTTGAACAGAATCTGAATGTGAGATTTTCATCGTCAAGTTCCGTCCTTCCGCATACTGCACATCTGTGCTTCGGCACGCCGCGCTTCGCGTGTTGTGCCTGACTTTGTTGTGTTCTGTTATCTGATGATGCTGTCCCATATGTGCCACCATTGCCCTGATTGTTGCCACTATTCTGCTGCCAATAGTCTTTTCTGGCGTTCTGCTGTGCTTTCTTTGCTGTTCTCATTGCTTTGTCGAAGTTTCTCTGTGTACTGCTCTTTGCAGGGCCTTTCTTGTACAGGAAGAAGAATATTATGAAATTCAGCATTGACACAAGTGCCGCCGTTGCGTTGGCATAACACATAATTGCTGATGGTGCAAGGAAACCTGCTACATACAGGCTGTACCATACATTTCTTGGAAGAAAAGGCACAAGATATCCGAATACTATAGTAATTCCGAATATTACAGCATCAAGTATTGCCATCCATTTAATCTTGATTGGGATAATGAAGAATAATAAAACCTCCATATCCGGCTGCTCCATAGCGAATGCCATGAACAACGCAAGGTTTATATAATTCGTACTTAACTTAAAGCTTAATCCCCATATAAGATAGATAATAAGTGATGCAAGTATATTAAGGATAACTCCTGTGAAGAAGTATACATTAAATCTGAACGAGCCCCATATTCTTTCAAGTACCGAACCAATCAGATAGTAGAAATACAGCACAAATACCACAAATATTATGCTGTTAGAAGGCGGTTGTAATATAAATGTGACGAGTCTCCATACCTGTCCTTTGAAAATCATAGCAAAATCAAGTGAAAAATATGCGTCATATAATCCATTAAAAAATGTATTCATCACAAATCCTATTGCATAAAGGACAATGATATAAAACATAAGATTCTTAATCGCATACTTAGAGAATTTTTTCTCAAATTTAGCAAACCAGTTCATAAAATGTTCCTTTCAGTCTTACACATGTTACAGACTAATAATTCATAATCATATACAAGAAATTATAATAAACAAAACAATATGATGTCAATTAAACTTACTCTTAAGTTCTTAAATTTTAATAAAAATATCTACAATAAATAATTAAAGCTATTTTATTATTTCCTATTAATATTGAAATTTATTCCATTTTACTCTATAATGCATGAGTTGCATAGAAAATGACATATTCTGCGTTTTTTCGCCAAAGTCACTATGTAATTGGTAACTTTTGTATATTTATATTAAGGAGGACAGCTGCAGCTGTATTAGGTTATGAAGAAATTCAAATTAGGTATTGATATTGGATCAACAACTGTAAAAATCGCTGTTTTAGATGATAATAATAATATTTTATTTTCTGATTATGAAAGGCATTTTGCGAATATCCAGGAAACTCTCCAGTCACTTCTTGAAAAGGCAGTGACAGAACTTGGTGAGTTTGAAGTATATCCTGTTATCACAGGTTCAGGCGGACTTACTCTTGCCAAACATTTAGAAGTACCATTCACACAGGAGGTAGTAGCCGTGTCTACTGCCCTTCAGGATTATGCTCCACAGTGTGATGTTGCAATCGAGCTTGGTGGTGAGGATGCTAAGATTATCTACTTTACTAACGGTATTGACCAGAGAATGAACGGAATATGTGCCGGCGGTACAGGTTCTTTCATTGACCAGATGGCAACTCTGTTACAGACAGACGCAATGGGACTTAATGAATATGCCAAGAACTATAAGTCAATATACCCTATTGCCGCAAGATGTGGTGTATTTGCCAAGACTGATATCCAGCCTCTTATCAATGAAGGTGCAACTAAGGAAGACCTTTCTGCATCTATATTCCAGGCTGTTGTAAACCAGACAATAAGTGGTCTTGCATGTGGTAAACCAATCCGTGGTAATGTTGCATTCTTAGGCGGACCACTTCATTTCTTATCAGAGTTAAGACAGGCATTTATCCGTACATTAAGCTTAGGTCCGGATGAAATCATTGCTCCTGACCATTCACACTTATTTGCTGCTGTTGGTTCAGCAATGAATTACAGTGAAAATGTATGTGTTCCTGTAGAAGACATTATCGCAAGACTTAAAGGAAAGATTAAGCTTGAGTTCGAGGTTGAACGTATGGAACCTCTTTTTGAGAACCAGTTTGCATATGATGAATTCACAAAGCGTCACAGTTCTCATCATGTTAAGACTGCTGATATCGCATCTTACAAGGGCAACTGCTATCTCGGAATTGATGCAGGTTCAACAACAACAAAGGTTGCTTTAGTTGATGAAGACGGTAATCTTCTTTACTCATTCTACTCAAGCAATAACGGTTCACCACTTGCTACAACAATTAAAGCTATTAAAGAGATATATACGCTGCTTCCACCAGAAGCCAAGATTGTACAGTCATGTTCAACAGGTTATGGCGAAGCACTTATCAAGTCGGCTCTTATGTTAGATGAGGGAGAAGTTGAGACAGTGTCACATTTCTACGCTGCTGCTTTCTTTGACCCTGAAGTAGACTGTATAATCGATATTGGTGGACAGGATATGAAATGTATCAAGATTAAGAACCAGACTGTAGATTCAGTCCAGCTTAACGAAGCATGTTCATCAGGATGTGGTTCATTCATAGAAACATTTGCAAAATCCCTCAACTTCACAGTTCAGGACTTTGCCAAGGCTGCATTATTTGCGAACCACCCTATTGACTTAGGAACACGTTGTACAGTATTCATGAATTCCAAGGTTAAGCAGGCTCAGAAGGAAGGTGCTGAAGTTGCAGATATCTCTGCCGGACTTGCTTATTCTGTTATTAAAAATGCTTTATACAAGGTTATCAAGATTTCTGACCCTGATGATTTAGGTAAGCATATCGTTGTTCAGGGTGGTACATTCTACAACGATGCAGTTCTTAGAAGTTTTGAGAAGATTACAGGCGTTCAAGCAATCAGACCTGATATCGCTGGTATAATGGGGGCTTTTGGTGCTGCTCTTATAGCAAGAGAAAGATATGACGGTATATCAGAATCATCTATGCTTTCTATAGATAAGATTAACTCTCTTACATATGAAACAAAGCTTACAAGATGTAAGGGATGTACTAACAGCTGTCACCTTACAATTAATAAATTCTCTGGCGGCAGACAGTTTATTACAGGTAACAGATGTGAACGTGGACTTGGTAAAGAGAAGAACAAGGAAAAGCTTCCTAACCTTTTCGATTATAAGTTCCACAGACTCTTTGACTATGAGCCTCTCTCTGAAGAAAAGGCTGTAAGAGGCACTGTAGGTATTCCAAGAGTTCTTAACATGTATGAGAACTATCCGTTCTGGTATACATTTTTCACAAAACTCGGATACAGGGTTGTACTCTCACCTCAGTCAAGCCACAAGCTTTACGAATTAGGTATTGAGTCAATTCCATCAGAGTCAGAGTGTTATCCTGCAAAGCTCGCACATGGACATATCATGTGGCTTATTAAGCATGGTGTTAAATTCATCTTCTATCCTTGTGTACCTTATGAACACAACGAATATGAAGGCACTAACAACCATTATAACTGCCCTATCGTTACTTCATATGCTGAGAACATTAAGAATAATGTAGAAGAACTTAAGTCAGAAAATATAGATTTCAGAAATCCTTTCATGTCATTTGAAAGTGAGGAGAAGATATCAAAAAGACTCGTTGAGGAATTCTCATCATACATTCCTGCCGCAGAGATTAAGTCTGCTGTCAAAGCCGGATGGGATGAAATGATGGCTTGCAGACAGGATGTCAGAAATAAAGGTGAAGAAGTAATCGCTTACCTTAACGAAACCGGAAAGCGTGGTATTGTACTTGCCGGCCGTCCTTACCATGTTGACCCTGAAGTAAACCACGGTATTCCTGAACTTATTAATTCATACGGACTTGCTGTACTTACAGAAGACAGTGTTGCACATTTAGGAACAGTTGAAAGACCTCTTATCATTCTTGACCAGTGGATGTACCATTCAAGACTTTACGCTGCTGCTAACTATGTAAAGACTGTAGATAATCTCGACCTTATCCAGCTCAATTCATTTGGATGCGGTCTTGATGCCGTTACTACTGACGCTGTCAACGATATACTTACTAAGTCTGGAAAGATATATACAGTACTTAAGATTGATGAGGTTAATAACCTTGGTGCTGCAAGAATCAGAGTACGTTCACTAATCGCTGCTTTAAGAGTACGTGAACAGAAGAATTACCAGAGAAAGATTCAGTCATCTGCCTACCACAGAGTACAGTTTACTGAAGATATGAGAAAGAATTACACAATTCTCTGCCCTCAGATGTCACCAATACATTTTGACATATTAGGTCCTGCCCTTAATTCATGTGGCTACAATATTGAAGTCCTTGAGAACGACAACAAGTCATCAGTAGATGTAGGTCTTAAATATGTTAATAACGACGCATGCTACCCTTCACTTATGGTAGTCGGACAGATTATGAACGCCCTTCTTTCAGGCAAATACGACCTTTCAAGAACTGCTGTGATTATGTCACAGACAGGTGGTGGATGCCGTGCTTCCAACTATATCGGATTCATCAGAAGAGCACTTATAAAGGCTGGTATTCCAGATGTTCCTGTAATCTCACTTAGTGCACAGGGACTTGAATCTAATCCAGGCTTCAGCTATGACATACCAATGCTTAAGAAAGCTATGATGGCTGTTGAATATGGTGATATATTCATGAATGTTGTATACCGTACAAGACCTTACGAGGCAGTTCCTGGTTCAGTTAATGCACTTCATGAAAAATGGAAGAAGGTCTGCATTGAACAGCTTACTAAAAATAAGGTTCATATGAAAGAGTTCAATAAGAACCTCCGTGCTATTGTTAAGGATTTTGATAATATTCCGCTTAAGGATATCAAGAAGCCTAGAGTTGGTGTTGTTGGAGAGATTCTTGTTAAGTTCATGCCTGCTGCTAACAACCACATTATTGAATTACTTGAGGCAGAAGGTGCTGAGGCTGTTATGCCTGACCTTATGGGATTCCTTCTCTACTGTATGCAGAATTCAACATATAAGCATGAATTATTAAAGACACCTAAGAAGGGTGCTATTCTTTCAAGTACACTTATAAAGATACTTGAAACCTTCAGAAAGGCTGGAACCAAGGCACTTGCAGAAAGCAAGAGATTCGATGCTCCATCTAAGATTAGTGAGACAGCCAATTACGCTAAAGACTTCGTATCACTTGGCAATCAGACTGGTGAAGGCTGGCTTCTTACTGGTGAAATGATTGAGCTTATTCATAACGGTGCTGGAAATATTGTATGCTGTCAGCCATTTGCCTGCCTTCCTAACCACATTGTTGGTAAGGGCGTAATCAAAGAATTACGTGCAGCATTCCCTGAAGCTAACATAATCGCCGTGGATTATGACCCAGGTGCATCAGAAGTTAACCAGCTTAACAGAATTAAGCTTATGCTTGCTACTGCTAACAAGAACCTTTAATGTCTGATGTTTGCTAAATCAGATTTATTATCGTGAACTTATATAAAAGGCTGAGTGTTGCATATTTATTGTATACATATGTGTTATAGAAACATCTGTATATAATAAATATGCTGAAATATTTAATTTCAATATATTGAAATTAAATAATTTCAAGTGTATAATACTAATAAATGGAGGTCGGTAATATGAACTTTTTATTATTTTTAGGACCAATTATCGGTGTTGCAGTTGCTATCTTTGCAGTTGTAGTAATTATTGCTGTAATAGGAGCTGTTGCAGGTTCAGAAGAAGATTTTGATGAATAGACATTTCTTCCGTAGTTTTATTTCCTAAGCAAAAAGCAGCGTTGATTGACAATCTACTATTAAAGGTTGTCAATCAACGCTGCTTTTTATTTATTTTAAAATATTCATAATATCAGATATTCTCTATCTGCCAGTCAATAGGCTCAACTCCATGGCTTTCAAGGAATTCGTTACATTGGCTGAAATGCCTGCATCCAAAAAATCCTCTATATGCTGATAAAGGACTAGGGTGTGGACACTTTAATATAAGATGCTTAGGATTGGTAAGCATAGGTATCTTTCTCTGTGCTGGTGAACCCCAGAGCATATATACTATCGGTCTGTCCTGCATATTAACCGCATTGATAACTGAATCAGTGAACTGTTCCCAGCCCATTCCCTGATGTGAATTAGCATTATGAGCTCTTACTGTTAATACTGTATTTAACAATAGTACGCCTTGATCAGCCCATTTTTTAAGGTAGCCATTATTAGGATAATAACAGCCACAGTCATCGTGTAATTCTTTATATATATTCTGTAGTGACTTAGGAATAGGATTGCCCGGAAGAACCGAAAAACTAAGCCCATGTGCCTGATTTACCTCGTGATATGGGTCTTGTCCTAATATGAGCACTTTAACATCTTTTAAAGGTGTAAAATGAAATGCATTAAAAATATCGTCTGCTGGAGGATAGACAACACATCTGCTATATTCGTCTTTTACAAATGTATACAACTTTTTGTAATAATCTTTCTTAAATTCATCACTTAAAGCATCTTTCCAATCATTAGTTATCATTGACATAATAACACCCTCCAATATCTACTTAACTAATCTTATAGGTATTCCCTTATCAGATAAATACTGCTTTAAATCATTTATCTCCATCTCTTTATAATGGAATAAAGAAGCAGCTAATGCAGCATCTGCCATACCTTCTGTAAAAGCATCATAAAAATGCTCCATATTGCCAGCCCCGCCTGAGGCTATAACTGGAATTGATACATTAGAGGCAACCTCTCTTGTAAGTTCAATATCGTATCCTGCTTTAGTCCCATCACAGTCCATACTTGTAAGAAGTATCTCTCCTGCTCCAAGCTGTTCTGCCTTAACAGCCCACTCAACAGCATCAATATTCATATCAACTCTTCCACCATTCTTATAAATGCTCCAATGACCATCTTCCTGTCTTTTGGCATCTATTGCAACAACCACACATTGACTGCCGAACTTATCAGCCGCCCTTGATATAAGTGTTGGATCCATAATTGCCGCTGAATTAATAGATATCTTATCAGCACCTTCTCTTAAAAGCACCTTAAAATCATCTACTGTTCGTATTCCTCCGCCTACAGTGAATGGAATAAATACTTTTTCAGCAACTTTTCTTACTAAATCAACAGTTGTATTTCTTCCGTCACTTGAAGCTGTTATATCAAGAAATACAAGCTCATCAGCTCCTGATTTGTCATACATTGCGGCAACTTCAACTGGATCTCCAGCATCCTTTAAATCAACAAAATTAGTACCTTTTACTACTCGTCCATCTTTGCAGTCAAGGCATGGTATAATTCTTTTAGTAAACATATTACATTCTCCATTCTATAATTCAGCAAAATTTTTAAGTATTCTTAAGCCTGTTTCACTACTCTTTTCTGGGTGGAACTGACACGCAAAAAGATTACCTTTTTCTACTGAAGCATGAATATGTGTTGAATATTCAGTAGACGCTGCTACAATATCATCATTATCAGCTTTTAGATAATATGAATGTACAAAATATACATATGGATTAGCATTGATTCCTGCAAACAATCTCGCATTATCCTTAACATTTAAGGAATTCCAGCCCATATGTGGTATCTTAAAGCCTTCCTTAGCTGGAATTTTAAATATCTTTCCTGGAAGAAGGTTAAGACCTTCAGCTCCTGGTGTCTCTTCGCTTTCCTTGAATAAAAGCTGAAGTCCAAGGCATATTCCAAGAAATGGTGTATCCTTAGCTACAACATTTTTAATTGTATCTACAAGTCCAAAACGATCCAGATTGTTCATCGCATCACCAAATGAACCTACTCCAGGAAGAATAACTTTATCTGCCTGAAGTATCTCACTTGAGTCTCTGGATACCATAACTTCTTCACCGAGTGCTATTAACGCTTTCTCAACACTCTTAAGATTGCCTGCATCATAATCAATAATCGCTATCATTTTACTGCCTCTCCGTATGCTTCTATCTTGTAATAATAAGTAACAAAATCGCTATTAGACATATCTGCTAAAGATATAGCTTCTGTCTCTGATATCTTATATGTATCCTTAAGTGCATTGATAATCTTATCATAGCTTTCCTTCATCTTATCATCTACGCCTAATTCTTTACCTTCAGCCCTGTATGTCTGATATCTGTCAACACCCTTTATAAGAGCATTAATTGCCTCTGTATTCATATTCATCTTTCTGTAATTAAGATATGACTCATACTGTCTTTGAACATACATAACAACCTTTGACTGGTTATATATTGTCTCTTCATTACCTGAAAGGTTCATACCACTTAAACTATTATAAGCTTTCTCGTATTCGCCATTGATAAAGTAATCTTTAGCTGCATTTACTTTACTGTTGTAATTGATACTATAGCCAAATACCTGTATAAGCATAATAATTCCTGCTATAAGTAATATAAATAAAATGATTGATTTTGGTTTAATCTTAAGAATATCACCTGGTTTAGGTGGTTCTTTAACTTTAACTTTTTTAGGTTTCTTTTCTTCTTTCTTAGCTGCAGCCTGTTTCTTCTTCTCCTCAGCCTGAGCCTTTTTTGCTTCCTTAGCCTCAGCCTTCTGCTGATTTTCTATTTGTTCCTGTTCTTCTTCAAGCTTACCTTCTTTTTCCTGCCTAATCTTAAACTGCTGATACCTATACTTAATCTTAGCAATTAAGCCCTTCTTAGGTGCTTCTGGCTGGTCAAGATTAGCTTTACCATGAAATACCTCATCAATGAGCTTCTCATTCTCATCCTGCTCTTTTCCATCATCCACTGTGTTAGTCTTAGCAGCTATTGCATTATCAGCAGTCTTTTCAAGCAATTCTCCATCGCCTGTTGCCACATTTGCTTCATTAAGATCATCTTCAATACTTTCAAAGAAAATGTCTTTTATAACAGAAAAAATACCTTTTTTATCTTTTTTCTTTTGCTTTTTGTTGTGCTTCTTTTTCATAGAAGCTTTATCAGCCTGTGCTTCATCGGCATCTGAAGCTTTATTCTGCACACTGGCTTTATTAGCTGCTTCTGTGCCATTGTCATCAGATGTGCTATCTGAAGCTGCATTTGCCTCATTATCAGCATTGCCTAAAGAAGCATTATCTGCTGATGAAGCTAAATTATCGGCTGATGTATCCTCAGCAGCTACCTCATCTTCTGACTGCATACCGTTCTCTTTAAGAAGCTCATTCATAGATGATTCATCTGCATTATCATTCATCTCACCTATAAGATCATCCAAATTCATACTTGCAAGACGGTCTTTTTCGGTATCTGATAAACCCATATCATCCATAAGCTCATCGTTCTTATCAAGATTAGTACCAGCAGCTTCATCAACTGGAGTGTCATCTAACATCTTATCAATAGCTTCATCTGCCTGCTTATCCTTAGATGTATCATCTGCTTCTGTCTGCTTATCTGCTTCCTGTGCCTTCTTAGCAACTTCCTCAGGAGTTAATTCTGATACTGTATCATCAGTTATAAATGTTTCCTCCGTATCAGAAGCCGCCATATGACGAGGAACTGTCATAACATCTTTTAATAAATCTTCTATATTATCGTCATTAAGATTTCCATCCTCATCATCATATATATTTTCAAATTTAGTACTCTTCTCATTAGACTTTTCAAAGGCTTCCCTTACCTGCTCTTTGATCTGTTCTTCCTCTTCATCCTTATTCTCTGATTGTGCATTCTCATCTTCAGATAATGATTTCAATAAGCCATCAAGGTAATCCTCTTCATTCTCTGCCACAATTCCACCACCTTCGTAAAATTATAAATAAAATTCTACCATAAAGAATATTAATTAACA